>JAAHTH010003604.1_pt1 | contig 10417 bp, 27 predicted proteins | sample 6116091 | NCBI WGS metagenome assembly JAAHTH01 (sample SAMN13939990, study PRJNA603662) | sponge metagenome | isolation source: marine sponge | host: Mycale hentscheli | place: New Zealand | collected 2006
GTATGCTTAATGTTGGAGAGTTAGATCAAACACTTTGTTTTAAAAGTGAAGTACCTTTAAACTTTAATGATAATGTAGAATGTAATTTAGCAAAAAATAATTTAGCTCATTATCTTGATGCTGATTTAAAAGAAAGAAGATTAACTGTAATATTTCAATGTGGCTCACATATAGGTAATACAAATGTCTAATTGGGAAAATCAATATTCACAAATTTGTAAAGCCTTAGATGAAATTAAATCTGAGGTAAAAGAAAACAGACAAGAAGTAATAAAACTTAAAGAAGAAATGGCAACTGGTAAAGGTGCTATTAGAACTATGTTATTTATTGGGGGAATACTGTCAGCTATTTGGGTATTTGTTAAACTACTCGGAGGCCAATCTTAACCTCAACTAAAGGACTATAGATGAATACAAAATCTATCCTGGTTCTTTCTGATACACACTTTCCTTATGTTAAGAAAGAATACTTTAAATGGATAAAAAAACTTAGAGATAAGTTAAAACCAACTTTAGTAGTACACATTGGAGATCTTGTAGATTTTCATAGTATCTCTCAACACTTACATAGTGCAGAGTTACCAAATATTAAATACGAAATAGAAGATGCTAAAAAACATATTAAGCAACTTAGAAAAATATTTAATTGTCCTATGCCAATCATGTGGGGCAATCATGATATACGCATACAAAAAATAGCAGAGAAGTCAGCTATACCAAATTCTTTTCTCAAAGAAATAAATCAAATACTAGACATAGATCCTAAATGGAAATGGACTTGGCACGATAAACTTATTGTAGATCTTCCAAATAAAAACAAAGTATTCTTTACCCATCATTTTAAGTCTAATGCTTTATCTAGTTCTAAAGAATTAGGAATGAGTTTAGTGGTCGGACATCAACATACGAAAAATTCTGCTGAGATGTGGAGTTCGCCAACTTCACTTAATTTTGCTATGTGTGTAGGTTGTTCTATTGATCCCAAACACGAAGCCTTCAAGTATGGTAAAAACTTTATTAAAAGGCCTATCATATCAGTTGCAAGTATAGTTGACTCACAGCCACAGCTTCACCCAATGCCATTAAATAATAATGGTTCATGGACTGGTAAAATATAATGGATAAAATTAATCCTCCTTACTACAGGAAAAAAATAGAAGTAACTGACTACATTATTGAATACGACATGAATTTTTTAGAGGGTAACATTATTAAATATGTCACTCGCTACAAAGAGAAGAATGGGATTGAAGATCTTAAAAAAGCTAAATGGTATTTGGAGAAGTTAATACAATGTACGAAGAATTAAAAGATAGAATTAAACAACATGAAGGTTTTAAGTTAGAACCTTATCAACTTTCTTATAGAACCAAAGATGGTAAGAAAGTAAAAGAAGATTTTTTGACAGGTGGTTATGGCCACAAGTTAAGTAAAGACGAAGAAGTACCAACAACCAAAGAAGGTTGGGATCTTTTATTTGAAAAAGATTTTGAACAGGCTTTAAACCAAGCCACCCATTTTATTGATAAAGATAAAGTAAAGTTTGAGGCTTTTACCATCATAATTGAAATGGCTTACCAAATGGGAAGTAGCCTACATCAATTTAAAAACTTAAAAGCAAACCTTAAAGATCAAAACTATGTCCTGGCTAGTGATAGCATGATGGATAGTAAATGGGCAAACCAAACTCCTAGCAGAGCTTCTTGGTTAAGTTTATTAATGAGGGATTTATGAAAATAATAATTACAACACTATTAACTGCATTAGTTGTCATAGAATTTTGTAACTTAGTTATCTACTACGAACAAGTAGGAGATGTATTATGTTAGCTAAATTATTAGGTGGTGACATTGTAAAAAATGTAGGAGGAATAATTGATTCCTTACATACTTCACAAGAAGAAAAAGATAATGCTAAAATAAAATTAAAAGAGATTGAAGCACAGATAAATAAAGCACAATCAGATATTAATTTAGCAGATGCACAAAGCAAAGCAGGTGGTATTTCTGGTATGTTACAGCGTTCCTGGAGGCCCTTAATTGGTATGTCATGTGCTTTAGCTATATTTTGGGAGTTTGTTGCAAAACAATTTTTAATGTTTTTTATAGCAACTTTTAATATTGAAACAGCACCATTACCTCAACTAGATATGGGTACACTAATGCCTTTAGTCATGGCACTTTTGGGTATGGGGGCTTTAAGGTCGTATGACAAAACCAAAGGTCTTACAAAATAATGAGCAAATTAGAAAAAGAAAATAAAGAACTTAAAAAACAAAATGCTTTCTTAATAGATAGGTTAGAAAAAGCCTACAATACTAAAATGTTATTACGACAAGAAAACATGAAATCAAAAACCACAGTAGAAACAGTTAAGGAGGCAGTAATTCAAGATGGCAACATATCAAGGTAAAACTGTTAAACTTAACAAGCCAATGAGAGGTGATGTTAAAAAGTTTAAAGTCTTTGTTAAAGATGGAGATAAAGTCAAAAAGATTAACTTCGGTGATCCTAATATGACTATTAAAAAAAATAATCCTGCTAGAAAAAAATCTTATTGTGCAAGATCTGGTGGCATTAAAGGAAAGAACAATAAACTATCTGCTAACTATTGGAGTCGCAGAATGTGGAACTGTTAGTGAGAAGTATAACAGAAGATATACTCTCCTGGTCAAAAGATTTCTTAGAACAACCCAACAAACACATTAATAATTTACCTGTTTGTCCTTATGCAAAAAAATCTAGGATAGATAACAAAGTATCTATTATTGAACACAATGACAGTAATACTTTATTAGAAGAAGTTATTAATCAAGCTAACAGCTTTAAAGATACTGACAAACAAATTTGTATTGTTGCTTGTAATGATTTGTCCATAGATGCTGATGAGCTACACAATTACATACACGCATTAAACTTTGTTTATGTACCACAGGATATTTACTTAATGCCATTTCACCCTGAAGATGGTGAAGAAGAAATAGATTTTTTACAAGATACACATTGGGAAAGTGATAACGAGTTTCTGATGGTTTTAATACAACCATTTGATGAGTTAGAGAGAGCTAGTTCTCAGCTAACAAAAACAGGATATTATAATAATTGGCCAAAAGATTATTATGATGCAACTGTCAATAAACGAAAACAATATAGGAGATTACGTCATGAGAGGCATGAAAAAAAGAGCTAAGAAAAAAGAAAAAAAGAAAAAAAATAAAAAGAAAAAAAAAGATAAGTAATGTCTAAAAATGTATGGGATAAACCCAGACCAAAAGGTTTAGGCAAACCAAAACCATTTAATAAATCTTCAACCAAATACAAAAGTGTTAAAGCAAGAGCAGATAAAAAGTTTGGCAAGAAAGTAAGTCTTGTTAAAAATATGTGGATTGCAAAACAAATGAAGGCCTAAAATGAAAATGGTTTTAGTAACTTGGTTAGATACCAATGAAAATTCTGTAGGTGGTTGGATTGAAAAAGCTGACCTAGATAAATCTGAAGTTTGTTCTGTAGATTCACTAGGTTGGCTTTATAAAGAAAATGATGAATTAGTTGTTATATTAGCTGATAAAGATACACATGATAAAGATGATATTTATGGTAGATCTCAAGTAATACCTAAAGGTGTAATCAAAAACATTAAGTATTTACAGGAAATATAAGAGGACTATCTATTTTCTCTATCTCTCTTGGCTGATATTCTTTCTCATTTTCTTCTACCATTAACTTATATTTAACTATTAAATCATCAATAGCATTTATCATTTCAGGACAATGTTTATGTTTTTTTATTTTTTTTAATTCTTCTATAAATGTTAATTGTTCAATCATTTTTTTGTAATTGTATTTTTTTATATTTAGAAGATAATTCTAAAATTTTATTAACATCATGTGAATAAAAATATTGTTTGTTTCCTAAATAACGAAATAAACTTTCATCATTTGGAAATTCTTTTTGTAAATTATTAATATTTTTGATTAATGTTTTTTCATGTATTTTAAATTTATTTGCTAAATCTTTTCTATATAACCAATCGTTCATAATAGTTCTCCTTGCCTTTCATCTTTTGGTTTCCATTGGTAATAAAACAATTCGTGCATATTTCTTGAAAACTTATCAGGTACAGGAATTGTTTTTATAGGTTTATCTAGCTGAGAATAGGGTACTAACATTTCTTCTCCCTCAACTTGTATTATTAAATCATCAAACTCTTTTTTGCATTTAGTTATGTACTTATCTCTTACAGCTACTAAACTTCCATATTTACTTTTTACTTTAACTATCATGTTCCAAATCCTGACAATTTCATTTCTGCTCTCTTGATACTGTTACTATCTAAAATAAATTGTATCTTTGTTTCAACCCTCTGCATTTCTGCATAGGCCTCATCTTTTAATTTATCTGCCATTTCTAATTGCTTAACTACCTCCTGGACTTCCTCGTTAATCTTAGCCTTAGCTTTTGCATCATCTACAGAGTTCTTTTCCTCTGATTGAAAACGATACATTAAATATTTTTGATTAATCTTTTTGTCTTTGAGATCTACAAGTTGATTGTAAACTCTAAAACATTTACGATAATCTATAATCGCTTGTTTCTTTTCCTCTGCAATCATGTGAGGATCGTACTTATGAATATTCATTTTCTAATTTATCAGCTATTAATCTAAGAGTTGTTACTCTTACTTCTTTATTATAATCTTTATCCTTATGACAAAGCTCATGACATTTTCTACAAAGACAAGTTAAGTTCTCAATGTAGTCTTTGCACTTACTCCCTCCTGAGCCTCTGTTACTCAAATGGTGAATATCAACTCCTTCCCAACTGTTACAAGCAAAGCATTGATACGATTGAACAAGTGTATACTCATCATTCCAAAAGGTCGTAAAAACTTTAGTATGTTTCTGCATTACAAAATTTCATCTTCGTTTACTGAGTCTTGTTTAATGTGGTAAATAACTGTTGTTGAATCTCGTTTAATAAAGTTGCCTATTTGCGTTAAAGTTTTTTTTGTTTTCTTAAAAGCTAAATGACAAAAATCTCGTCTTGCATAAACTAAGTGTTTATCTTTTCGTTTATTATAAAATTCATCAACAGTAATTCTATAAAACAAACACACCTTTTCTAATATGTAATTAAGATCTGTTTTAAAATATTTAGATTTTACATCAAAAATTTTTTCTTTTTGAAATATAGGATTATCGCATATCTTCTTTAATATGCGTATTTCTTCCTCAGTAAATGGTGAGGACATTTTACTATCCTCACTATCTTTTAATTTTTCTGAGATCATTAACATTTAGTTTTTCTGCTTCCCAGTAGATGTATTCGTCTTTGTTTTTTTTTTAGGTTTAGTTAAATCTTGGTCAAGAGGAAATCTCTCCCAACCATATTTAGTTCTAAGTATGTGTTCTATTTTGTCAGTATTAACTTTCATTACTTCCTCGCTGATAAAAATATTGTTGTTGCGTGTTTTTGCTGTGCATCAGCAGGGCATCTATTGTACCAATCCTTTTGCTCTAACTTACTTACAATAACACCTAACTGATCTATCATATCATCAACATTACTTGTTCTTATTGGCTCAGATACATTTGCTCCATGATTAAAAGATGTGTCAGCTTGTGGTGGTGCTGAACCATTAGTAAGTTTAGGCATCTTATTTATAATGCCCATTTGTTTTGGTGATGGTGTGTAAGTACCATCTTTTCCACCATCATAAAAATCTTTTTCGTATTGATTGCACTCATCATAATTAACTCTTTGTAATTCTTCTTGCATTGTTGCCATATTAATATCCCCAAATTTCCTTCCTGATCTTTGTTACTTTAGGATCATAATTCCAAATCCAATTATCTAAATCAGGAACTATTAACTTCTTCATTTCTTCCTTATCTTCACATTTAGATAAGAAACTGTGCATAGAGATAATCATATCTCTAAAAACTCGTTGGTATGTGGCTGTGTTCTCTAGGTTAAACCATTTAACAGTATTCTTTCCTCTACTGACCACAGAATATAAAACTTTATTTTCTACATTAGATGTACTCGTGTAATAAGATTGTTGTAGGCTTACTGAGTTTGTAAGAGTAGAAGGCATACGACCAGATGATTTAAGATCTACTTTAAAATATGTACTCTCTATTGGAGTTAGTAATCCAAAATCTGTATAGCCAATTATAGGTACACCTAATATTTCACTTTTTTGTTCTTCTTGAAAATCTTCTAATTCAAACTGTTTTAACTCTTTCCAAAAACCTTTTATGTATAATGGTATGTTTGTTTTCTCAATAGATCGTTTAGGATCATCTTCTAACTTCTTTTCTTCAACAGCTTTATCAAAATAATATAATGCGTCTTTAATTGCATCTTCTTCACTCATGCCTTCAAAAATTTTTAAAACACCATGCTCAGCCCAAGTTCCTCTCTCCATAGCACAGCTAGAACCTTTAAAGCCATGAATGTAAGAAATATAAAATCCAGGTCTATCAGTTACAAACTTATTTATGCGTGAAAAAGATAAAGGGAGTAAATCAAATCTCTCAAATGGTTCTAAAGATAGGTTCATATGGCGAACCCACCTAAGAAAAAATTAATTATAATTACTTGGGAGGAATAATATAAAAAACTTGATAAGTTCGCCATAAAAAGAATTATTATAGAAAAAAAAATAATTTACAAGAAAAAAATAAAAGTTATTGTTTCTTTTTGAAATTTCTATTAAGAACAAAAAGAGAATGAATATTTGTGAACATTGTAATAGGCCTTTAAACCCTCAATATTACCCTACAAATAAGGAAAAGAAAATAATGAAGTTTATCTTGTCATATCAAGAAAACAACAAAAAAACACCTAGTTTTAGGGAAATAGCACAACATTTTAACTCTAAAGCTATTGGTAATATTCATAAATATTTACATAATTTAAAACAAAATGGCTTTTTAGACATGGAAGTTGGAAAAAAAAGATCAATTATTATTTTTAAGGAGTTAGATTGACAGGGTATATTAAAATAGATCGTAGTATTTTATACCACCCTGCATTATTTAAAAGAGGTCAAATATTCTGTGAGAAGGGTGCTTTCTTGTGGTTGTTATTGGAGGCTAGTTTTGTTGATCGCAAATACAGGATTAACGATAAAGAAATTTACTTAAAAAGAGGTCAACTTTGTTCTTCATTGTCTTATATGGCTGAGGCATGGGGTTGGGATAAGTCAAAAGTACAAAGATTTTTAGATAAATTAAAGAAGTTTGACACCATTACAACCGATACGCTAACCGATACGCCATTAGATACGCCAAATGTCCTTACAATCTGTCATTATGACAGGTATCAAGATACACCAAACGATACGCCAAGAGGTACAAAACATAATAAAATAATAAATAATGATAATAATATATTGTCTAATTTTAATTTATTTTGGAATAAAGTTAATCGTAAAATATCTAAAGGACAATCACAAAGAGCTTACAGTAAATTAGCTGAGGAGTGGAAAAGTAAGCCAGAGGCCCTAGCTAAGCTATACAATAAACATTGTTCATCGGTAAATGAAATACAGTTTAGTCAACACCCCTCAACCTGGCTCAATGCACAGGGGTATTTAGACCAAGAAGTTACTTTTAAGCCTACTTCTACTGATAATTTCGGTATTCAACCAAAAGAAGGTGATGAATATTTAAAATGGGTTCGGTTTGTCAAAATAGGCATGAGAAGTACGAAAATTTCAGATGATATGGTCGCAAGAATGAGAAAAGAGGGCCTTATTACCGAAGAACAGTTTAAAGCATGGTAAAAAAGAATAAAAAAAAGAATAAAAAAGAGAAAGAATATGTTTCTACTGAAATAAAAGATTTAGGCTCTCAACAATTATTTCAATTAGATGGAAAATTGTATCGTACAGGTGATTTTAGACAAATGGTTATGGGTTTAAAGCACTTATATTGTAAAATTAACTCAGTTTTAGAAAATTATTATTTTAGAAATCAATTAGATCCTAAAAATCATAAAAGAAACGCCCTTAGATATGTAGCAGGAATGAAAATAGAGTATTTGGCTGTCTATTCAGGCAAAACCAGATCACAAACTTTTAATTGGGATAGACTTCAAGGTATTCCTCTTGGCTCAGAATTATTTAATGTTCAAAAATATGATGCTGAATTTGAATACAATGAGGCTATGAAATCAACAAAGAAATATCAATCTATTGTATGGGAAGTTATTATTGATAATAAACCATGTGGTAGGGGTAAAAAATTTGAAAATTTTAAAGAAAGTTTAGATATGTTGATTGAACATTTTGATATTAAGTAGTATAAGAATAAAACCCTAGATTGAGTATTCATTACTCGCTTTCATGTCTAGGGTTTTTTTGTTCCCTATTTGTTATACTTGTGAAAGCTACTCGTTATTTGCTATAAATATATAAGATCTAAAATTAGGTCTAAAAATAATCAAACATTATGAACCATGCAACAAGAGATAATCTTATGGGTTCATGTCTTAACACGAAACATTTTAGATAGCTTAGGATTAACAGAGCCAAATAATGATAAAGCTGATTGGTACTTACAACGACAAGCTAAAAATTGGATAGGGAGTAAAGATTTTAATTATATTTGTGAATTAATAGATTTGAACCCTAATAATATCATAGAAATATATGAAGAAATCAAAAAAAGACAAAAATCTTTTACCCAAGAAGAAAACTATCAGTTCATTTTCAGAGGAATTTTGCGTCTTAAATGATTTATTTGTTCAATTTTATATTGTTTATGACGAAACTAATAATCCAAATGTGTTAATGAATATAAAAGGCTATCAAGACAAAGACCATTGTTTACAATGGATAGAAGAATTTAAACAAATACAAGAATTTAATTTTATCAATGACAACGAAACAATCCATTAGTGTACCTAAAAGGGCCAATCGCCCTGCAAAATATAAATCTAGTATTATGACCAGGTTATTTGAATTGGTAGCTGAAGGAAAAACAACTAGACAATGTGTTAAAGAATTAGATGTTTCCTGGCCTACTCTTAGAAAATGGATTAATGAAAAAAACTATCAATCTCTCTATAGGGTAGCTCAATCAGATCAAGTAACTTTTAATCATGAAAATTTAGACAAGATTTTAGATGATGCTTATAAAAAAGCTCAAGATAAAAAGCTAACAATGACCGAAGTAAAACTAATTGAATTGATTCAAAAAAATTACCACCATAAAAACTCTAAACTTCAAAATCATATTTGGGGTTCTGAAAGACAAACAATGTCAATAAGTGATACTAAGGGTAATGAATTTAAAGTAGAATGGCAAAAGTAGGCCTATAAAGACCTACTAATTATTTAATATTCAATATAAGGTTCAAAAGTAACTTTCACATCATTACCAAAATGACCTTGTTTATCTGTATGAAATTTTATTATTTCGTATAGTTCACCATAGTCACAACAATAATCATCTTCATAGATAACTTTTGTTGTTGTTTTAGGTTTTTTATACTCAATATGTTTTTTCTTTTTTTCATCATAATAACCATGCTTTTCACTTGTTGAAGTTATTACTATATTTTTATATCCTAACATCATTTACTCGCTTTCATTTTGTTTAATTATTTCTTTTACTTTTTGTTTAACAAGATCTTTAAACCAATCTGAATCAGTTATTACATCAACATTATGTGAAACAATTTCTTTTATTGCCTCGCCTAATTGTTTATTAATATTCATTATTTACTCGCTTTCATTTCCTCAAATTGTTGAGGGGTAACAATCCTTTTAGAACCATCTAAAAGAAATAAGATAAAATACGAATAGACCTTGTTATTTTTAAAAAGATCTACTCGCTTAATAGATTTAAAACTAATCATTTAAAAAAATGTCAATTTCTACATCTAAATTATTGTTTAAATCATCACATATATATCTTAGTACATATTGAATAAGAATATTATCTTTATTACTTTTTGCATCATCATAAGTATAAAAAGACATAAAGCCATCATATGACCTTGTATGATCTTTTAAATATTTATTAAATTGATCTGATTGTAATAATTTATTATTAAGATTTAAAATTTCAGTAAATAAAACATTAGTTTTAATAACATCAGTTGAATAGTTATAATATTTAGGACTATCTAAGCTAATATTTTTAAAATCTATTTCAATATTATATTCATGTAAAATATAATTTTCTAATTCATTTACATAATCATTAATATAATTTTGATAAGTTTTTTTATAATCAATTTTATCTATATTTAAATTTTCATATTCAACTTCATTATCAATAAAACAATCAATATTATCTGAGTGAATGGAATTATAAAAACCACCAAATTCTATTTGTGTATTAATGTTCATAAGCTAACCCAATAAGGTACAAACAAACAAACAATATTAAACAACATGATA
>JAAHTH010003605.1_pt1 | contig 10415 bp, 6 predicted proteins | sample 6116091 | NCBI WGS metagenome assembly JAAHTH01 (sample SAMN13939990, study PRJNA603662) | sponge metagenome | isolation source: marine sponge | host: Mycale hentscheli | place: New Zealand | collected 2006
TGCACCGGGGGGCTCGTTGGCTCGGTTGTCCTTTCTGCCTGTATTTTGTGCCGCTCGTTCATGTAGGGCAGCAGGTTTCGGTTTTTGCTGGATTTGGGGAACATTCCACCTGACGCGATTTCCGTGCCGCACGCCGTCTACGCTGGCTCCGTCTGGAACGAGATCTGTCGGTTTTAGCCTGAAATCATCAGTTTTCGCGGTAGGAACATGACTCGTTTCCCTAGCTTACGGTTTATGATTGGAATGACGACGATTTGTCTGATTCAATGCTTATGGCGGGCCCGGCTCGATTTACAAAGTTATGGCAAACGCAGAGATCAATAACGGATTGGGGTACGAGGGTCCGCAACTTCCCGACGCGATCCTGAAGGAGGTTCGCGAAATTTCGTGGACGGCCAATCCAGATGGGACGCTTCAGTGGATTCACCCAGCCGCAGGAAATCTGTACGGGCGGCCAGCGGAAGAACTGATGGCAGACTCAACATTATGGTCTGGCGCTGTGCATCCTGAGGACCGATCATGGGTTCACCAGCAGTTTGCGGACTTTCTTCTTCATCACGAAGAGAACGCGTGTTTGGACCGCGAATTTCGTGTGATTGATACAAAGCAGACCACGCATCTGGTGCGTGAACAGGTGCATTGTCGACGGTCAGAAGAAGGCAGCCTAGCAGTTGTGGGCCTGACCCATATGCAGAGAACTCAACGTGAGGCGGATACGTCTTCTGACGCTGCGCTTCGTGATGCTGAGGCGGTGTACCATTCTTTGGTCGAGAGTTTGCCGTTAAGTGTTCTTCGAAAAGATGCACGTGGTAGGGTTCAGTACGCGAACGCACAGGCATGTGATCAGCTCGGTGTTTCAGTTGCAGAGCTGATCGGTAAGACTGATTTCGATCTGTTTCCGGCTGACTTGGCAAAGAAGTACATGACTGATGATCGCCGGGTCATGCAGTCCGGCGAGCTGTACCACAATGTCGAACGGCATCAGATCGGTAACGAAAAAACCATCCATGCTGAGGTCTGGAAGGCACCTGTGTATAGTGCCGAAGGAGATGTGGTGGGGATTCAGGTCATGTTCTGGGATGTCAGTGACCAGAAAGATGCGGAGCACCAGATTGAATTCGAAAAGTTTCTACTGGCGACCCTTCTGGAAACGGTGCCTGATTCTGTCTACTTCAAAGATTCTGACAGTCGGTTCATCCGGTTGAGCCAAAGTTGTGCGACCAAATTCGGGCTTGCCGAGCCACGGGAGGCTGTGGGTAAGTCAGATGCTGACTTTTTTTCACTGGAGCATTCCCGAAAAGCTCTGGCTGATGAACGCGGAATCATGAAGACAGGGCAGGCCATTCTTGCTGAAATCGAGCATGAGACCTTTGGTGATGGTTCTGAAACGTGGTGTAGTACGACCAAGGTTCCCTTGAAAGACAAAAAAGGTAATGTCATTGGCACCTTTGGTATTTCACGGGATGTTACGAGGCAAAAGCAGGCTGAGCAGGGACTTGCCCGGGAAAGAGATCTTCTCAAAACCATTATCGACAACGTGCCAGACCTGATTTATGTCAAGGATCGTGCTGGAAGATTTGTGACTGCAAATGCTGCCTTACTACGGTTGTTGAAACTTGATAACCCGTCTGAGTTGGTCGGCAGGAATGATTATGATTTCTCCCCACCTGAATTAGCTTGCAACTATGTCGCAGATGATCAGATCGTGATGCGCACACGCGAATCTTTGCTTGATCGGGAAGAATCGCACAAGGCAAAGTCGGGAGACGATATTTGGTTGCTGACCACCAAAGTTCCGCTCATTGATGAAAATGGTGTCGTCAACGGTGTTGTAGGAATCGGGCACGACATCACGGCACGCAAACGAGCCGAGCGGGAAATCCTGAATGCCAAGGAAGTGGCTGATCGTGCTAATCGAGCGAAAAGTGATTTCCTGGCAAATATGAGTCACGAGATTCGTACGCCTATGAATGCCATCATTGGGATGACTGAATTGGTTTTAGATACGAAATTGGATGATTACCAGCGCAAGTACCTGTCCATGGTGGAGGAGTCCGGAGATGCTCTGCTTGGCGTGATCAACGATGTACTTGATTTTTCAAAAATCGAAGCAGGGAAACTCGAGTTGGAAGAACGTGTGTTCGACCTTCGCGAGAGTCTTGGTGACACAATCGCTGCCTTCGCGCCGCGTGCGCACGGGAAAAGCATTGAATTGGCTTTTAGAGTTGATCCGCATGTACCTCGCTTTGTCATTGGCGATTCCGGGCGTTTGCGTCAGGTGATGAATAATTTGATTGGGAACGCAGTCAAGTTCACGCACGCGGGTGAGGTCTTGGTGCATGTTTCCGATCTACCCGCCACTCAGGGTGAGGTGCGCTTGGAAATCTCAGTCAGGGATACGGGAATTGGAATTCCGGAAGAGAAGCATGGTGCGATCTTCGGGGAGTTTGAGCAGGCAGATACGTCCACCACCCGGCGTTATGGCGGCACAGGGTTGGGACTATCGATCTCGTCCCGGTTGGTAAAGCTGATGGGCGGACAAATCGAACTCTCCAGCCAGTTGGATCGAGGAAGTAATTTTCACTTCCAGTTATCTTTCACGCGGGCTCCAGATGGGATTGAGCAACAACAGGAACGTGGTGTCGTGGTTGTTGGTGGAACACGGGTATTGGTTGTTGATGATAATGAAACGAACCTGATGATTCTTGATGAAATGCTGTCCAATTGGGGGATGGTGCCCTATCTTGCCAACTCTGCCGAAATGGCTCTCAAGGAATTGCAAAACGCGGATGCTCGTGAAGAGCCGATCTCTCTCGTTGTAACCGACGTGAATATGCCAGTCATGAATGGGTACGGCTTCATCGCCGAAATGCGACAGCAAGTTGGCTTCGCGGAAAATCAGGTCATCGTTCTCACAAGTGGCGGGCGGGATGGAGACAGCGATGTTCGCACTCGGTTAGGGATTACGGAACGCCTTATGAAGCCAGTCAAGCAATCTGATTTGTTTGATTCGATTGTACGTTGTCTTGGAGTTGCTGAACCTGAAGATGTTGTGATCGATGCTGGTTCAGCTTCAGTCTCTGAATTAGGGAAGCTCAGAATCCTGCTTGCCGAAGACAATGTGATCAATCAGCGGCTTGCGGTGGGAGTACTTGAAAAGCATGGGCACCATGTCACGACAGTCAAGGATGGTCGAGAAGCGGTCGAGGTATCGATGCGGCAGAAGTTTGACGTTCTATTGATGGACATTCAGATGCCGATCATGGATGGTATCGAGGCAACGAAGGCAATTCGGAACCGCGAAGCGGTAAGTGGACTGCACTTACCGATCATTGCGATGACGGCTCATGCCATGAAAGGTGATCGTGAGAAATGTCTTTCCGTCGGAATGGACGAATACGTGGCAAAACCGATTCGAGTAGGGATCGTTCTCGAGAAACTCTCTGCGGTGCTCGGGTTGGCGGCAGAGAAGGCGTCCAGTTCGGACTTGGCAAACAGCAAGCTGGCAGATAATGAGCCAGCCGATTTTCAAAAACTACGGAAATCGGGCCTCGAGCAATCCGCCGACCCTGCGAGTGATTCTGGTTCAGAATCGAAAAGCGGCAAGACAGCAACCAATGGCCCCGACGTGGAGCACGCACGCATCGCTACTGCCAGCCGGGTCGGAAAGTCGACCTTGCCTCAACCAGAGGACGGTGAGGCGATCTGCTGGAGTCAGGCCCGACAAGCAGTTGGCGGCGATGAGGAGCTGCTGCGGGATCTGCTTCGTGTTTACCTGGGAGAGTCCAATTGTCTGTTGCAGTCTGTGCAGCGTGCTATTGAGCAGAACGATCGTGACGAAATCCTTCGCGCTGTTCATACCTACAAAGGGGCGTCACTGTCGGTGGGAGCGATTCATGCACATCAGTTGGCACGGGAAATGGAAGATGCTCTTTTGGCGGGAGATTTGCAGTATCCTCAGCAAATATATCAGCGATTGCGGCACGCCTCGGATCACGTTGTTGCGGATGCTGAAGTGTATCTAGCTACTGAACATTAGTGTGTTCTCCTAACGATGCAGGCCAATGGGTGCCGGAGGTACCGTGCGTCCTCCGGCCATCGAGCCGCATCAGCAACGATGAAGCTTACGCTATAGTGTTACTCGTTTGCCCTCGGGAACATTTGCCCGAGGCCCCATTCCCGCCTGACTTTTGGAGAGTTGAATGCCTCGTCTGTTTTGCACCTTGATCTTCGCTTTATTGCTGCCATCATTTTTGTTCGCACAACAGAACAAAAAGTCACGCTTCAAGCCAATTCCAGATAAGGCTCGTGAGGCCATCACCGAGGCGGTCCCCAAAGCTGCGACAGCGAAGCCAGCCAAAGAACGCCGTGTTCTCGTGTTTTCCCGTTGCGGTGGCTTTGTTCACCAGTCCATTCCGTTCGGAAACTTTGCGGTTGAAATGATGGGTGACAAAACGGGTGCGTTTCAAGTGGACCTCGCTGAAGACTACGAGGTGTTCACGCCCGACAACCTTGCGAAGTACGATTGCATTCTTTTAAACAATACAACGCACATGCAGTTCCCGGAAGCTTCACAATTGAATGCGTTTCTTGACTTCATTTCTAAAGGCAAGGGGCTGGCTGGGTTTCATGCTGCCAGTGATAACTTTGGAAGACATCCAGAAGCTCTTGCCATGGTTGGTGGCATTTTCAATGGTCACCCATGGGGAGCCGGTGGCACGTGGGCATTCAAACTTGACGACCCAGATCACAAATTGAATCAAGCGTTTGGTGGAAAAGGGTTCTGGCACCAGGATGAGATCTATCAATATAAACCTGAATCCTATGTGGGGCCTGAGATTCTGCGGGTGCTGGTAAGCTTGGATATGTCCAAGAACACGGTTTCAGATCGAATCAAAGATGGGCCACGAGAAGTTCCCGTTTCATGGGTACGCAAAGCCGGTGATGGACGGGTGTTTTACACCAACTTTGGGCATCGGCCAGAGACGTTTCAGAATCCTGTGATCCTGCAGCACATGCTCGATGGGATTCAGTACGCGATGGGTGATCTTGCCATCGACGATGCACCGACTTCAAAGAGTTCGCAGGGCGACGCGGCACTCGCTCCGGAAAAGAAGTAGCGTTGACAGAGAAAAAGGTGTGGGATCGCACGCTTCGTTACTTTGAAACGCTGTGGTAAGGAATCCTGGGGGGTGCCGAAAAGGAGTGCACATGGTCACCCTGTGCGTAGTCTCGGGGTGTGCGTTCGGGGTGTGCGGCAGATGCTCATCACCTTGCAGGAAGCATCATGAGTGTGGGACTTAACGTGACACCCTGGGGATCTTATTGATTGGCAACGCTGACAAGAGACGCGAATATTGTTGACAGAATATATCGATTCCACTGAGCGAGCGGCTGAAATCATTCGCATGGGTGGTCTGGTGGCGTTTCCAACGGAAACCGTGTTTGGGCTCGGGGTGGATGCCACCAATGGCGATGCTGTGGCGAAACTGTTTCAAGCCAAGGGCAGGCCAAGCAACAACCCATTGATTGTGCATTTGGATGACGGTCGCCATTGGGCCCGCGCGGCAGCAGAATTGCCAACGGTTGCTGAGGCGTTGCTGGACGCTTTCTGTCCCGGACCATTAACGCTTGTGCTTCCCAAACGGCAGATCATCAGCGATGAAGTGACCGCGGGATTGGCGACGGTTGGTGTACGTATTCCGGATCATCCCATTGCCAGAGCGATTCTGCGTACTGCCGCTGTTCCGGTTGCCGCGCCTTCTGCGAACCGGTCGGGTCGACCCAGTGGAACCACTTGGCAGGCAGTGTCTGAGGATTTGGACGGACGTATTGATGCAATTTTTACTGCAGATTCGACCACGATCGGGATCGAATCAACCGTTGTAGATTGCAGCAGTACGCATCCCGTTGTGCTGAGGCCTGGCGCGATAACGCTGGAACAGCTGCAGCAAGTTGCCCCTCAGACCCGGGAGTTCGGACCGGTTGAAGAGCGGCGGAGGCTTGTTTCTGGAGAACCGGTTAATTCTCCGGGAATCCTGCATCCCCATTACCAACCCCGTGCCGAAGTCATCCTGGTCGAAGTGCCGCCGGTCGGTATCTCGGTTGGTGTTTCGGCAGTTTCGGCATTCTGCGGAACCGAAGAGTTTGAAGGACTTCACGAGTTTGCACTCGCCAAAATTTTCGGATCTTTGGAAGACTACGCTGGCGGCTTCTATGAATTCTTGCGGGAAGTTGATCGCCGAGCGTTCGAAAGGGTTTTCGTTCAAACTGCGTCGGAGGACGGTATCGGTCTCGCATTAAGAGATCGGCAACGTAGAGCTGCCGGTACGTAACCTGTAGAGAGGGAAATGATAAAAACTCATTGCCCAAAAAGACGTCGCCGCTGATGCGTAGGGCAAGTTGCGATTGCTGATCAAGCAACACGCCGAGCTTCGAAAATCAGTTGCATCAGGTCGATATTCTCTGAAGCGGTCTTGCGACAAGCATCGCGTTGGATGACCGTCTCTGGGAAGTCAACCAAATCGGGATGTCTTCATTTGCAAGGCACTGAAGGCGGCTCCACCACCCAAAAACTGTCCAATGAAACCGCCAGCAAATCCACCAACGATACAAAGCAAGAACGCTAGCAAACCCCATGGCACTGGCGATTCTTCTTGATTGTTTGCTGTAATTGCTACCCTGGCGACTATTCCACCCGTGAAGACGATTCCCATACCATCAATCCTAATGCAGGCTTTGGTGTTTTGATTCTGTTGTGATCGAATGTAAGCATGAAGTGCCGACGCACAGCAGTTCACTCTCGATTAAGGAATCCAAGGGATTGGGGGGGATGGTGTTGGTTTACTGAGCGATTGTTGTTGTATCAAGTGGCTTGGCGTGTATGCGTGCGAAGTCAACTGCATGGGCTGTGCGGATTCACAACTCGACGGTTTTGAGCATTCAGAACATGCCAATCTGTATTTTCAATGTCATGAGCATCTGCGCTGGTAGGGTTGACTGAGAGATTGGAATGGGTGTGTTTGGCTGGTCGTTGATTTAGGATTTTAATTTCGAAGTAAGGTAGTGAGAAAACTCATGACACCGCGTTTGTTTCATCTGAGGGCACTGTTTCGGACACTCGTCGTCTTGGTAATTGCGAGTTTTACCAGTTCGACGAGTTACGGTAGTGACGTGTTTTTTGATGTCGTCATCCGTGGTGGGACTGTGATTGATGGCACAGGAAAACCACGTTACATCGCCGACATTGCGGTGAAAGATGGTCGTGTCACTTTCATTGGAAACAACAAGGAAATACAGGCCGAAAAGGTGATTGATGCTACGGGCTTGGTGGTAGCTCCCGGGTTCATCGACATGATGGGGCAGACTGCAAGTCCGATGATTCATTCTGACGAGTCGGCGTACAATTTGCTGACTCAGGGAATCACAACCATCAATGCGGGTGAGGGGGAATCTGCCGCTCCTTTATCGCCCAATAATGCAAAACAGGCTGGCTACTCAACGATGCGTGAGTACTTCGCATTATTGGAACTGACAGGTCTGCCAGTCAATTTGGTTCAAACGGTTGGGCACACGCAGATTCGGCGTCTGGTGTTGGGTGATGTCGAGCGACGCCCAAACTTGGCAGAGCTTGAAGAGATGAAGCAGTTGACGCGTGAGGCAATGCAGGCAGGGGCGATAGGCGTTTCCACTGCGTTGATTTATCCGCCAGCGGTGTATGCACAGCCACGGGAAATCAGTGCTTTGGCTGCGGTTGCTGGTGAATTTGGCGGTGGTTATTTCACGCACATGCGAAACGAAGGTGATCGGTTGTTAGAAGCGGTCGAAGAGGCCCTGCAAATTGGACGCGATGCAAAAACACCTGTGCACATTTTTCATTTGAAGGCAGCGGGTAAAGCGAACTGGGGAAAATTACCTCGTGCAATTGAATTGATCAAGAATGCCCGAGCCTCGGGGCAGCAAGTCACGGCAGACATTTATCCTTACATCAATAATGGACTGGGTATTGCAGCTTTGATTCATCCCAGGCACTTCACTTCCGGTCGTTCCGCTTTGATTCGAAAACTCGCTGATCAAAAGTTTCGGAGTGAAGTTCGTGAAGAAATGGAGTCTACCGCTGGGTGGGAAAACTGGTACCGTCATGCTGGCCATGATTGGAATCGTATTGTGATTGGTAAAAGCAATCATCCGAGATACCGAAAGTGGGACGGTTTGCCACTTGCCCAGATCGCGAAAGCCAGTGGAGAAGACCCATGGGATACCTTTTTTAATCTGGTTGTCAGTGGTGCCTTCGCTTTACCGGAAACAATGTCCGAGGCGAATAAAGTCATTGCAATCAAGCAGGATTTCATCTCGTTTTGCACAGACGTGGGACCCGTCAGGGGGGGGCGAAATGCGTCGCACCCCCGAGCTTTTGGTGCGTTTCCACGCATCATCGCACGCTACGTCAAAGAACAGAATGTCATCTCACTCGAACGAATGGTGGCGCAGGCAAGCGCTGCTGCTGCGCAGGCTGTTTACCTGTTTGACCGGGGAAAAATTGAAATTGGGGCACCTGCTGATTTGATTGTCTTTGATCAGGAGGGAATCGTAGATAAGGCGAGTTTTCGGCAGCCAGATGCGGTTTCGCAGGGTATGAAGTTTGTCTTGGTCAATGGGCAAGTCGTGTTGCAAAGTGGCAAGTTGACCAATCGACGACCGGGGCGAGTTCTGCGAGGCCCCGGTTATCGACCAGAATTGGCGGCACACCATGTGAAATCTTCTGAGACCAAGCCTCCATTTGAGAATTACGACCGTTCCATGGCCAAGTTTCTGGAAAAGCACCGATTGCCCGGAGCCTCGATTGCAGTCACGAATGACAGTAAGGTTGTTTTTGCCAACGGTTATGGGTACGCCGACGTGGCTCTTGGTAAAAAGGTTCATCGCGATAGTCTCTTCCGAATCGCAAGCATCTCCAAGCCGATCACTGCAGTAGCAATTTTACAATTGCATGAACGCGGGAAACTTGATCTCGACGATTCTGTGTTCATGCTGCTCGAACTCAATGATGTGATCCAGGCCACAGAAGGAACAGAGAAACGATTGCGAGATATTACCGTTCGGCATTTATTGCAGCATCGTGGGGGATGGGATCGCAATGTATCGTTCGATGCAATGTTTCGGTCTGTGACGTTTGCTGAAAAATCCGGTGGCGAATCACCAGCGGATCAGCAGGCTGTGATCGATGCGATGTTGAAACAACCGCTCGACTTCGCGCCAGGCGAGCGGTATGCCTACTCGAATTTCGGATATTGCCTGCTGGGGCGTGTGATTGAAAAGTTGAGTGGACAGTCATACGAGTCGTATGTAAAGCAGAATGTGCTTGACCCAGTTGGTGCAACCAAAATGCGTTTAGGAGCGACTCGCTTAACGCGGCGAGCTGAAAATGAGGTGCGGTACTATCATCCTGGCACGGGAACCTCAGTGTTTCAGAGTGACTTGAAACAGCAGGTGCCCCATCCCTACGGTGCATGGAATTTGGAAGCGATGGATTCGCATGGAGGCTGGTTGGCCTCGGCTACCGATTTGGCGAAGTTTGCCGCTGCATTCGATAATCCTGCGACTTGTCCCATTCTGTCTGAGGCAAGCATCGAATTGATGCACCAACGCCCACCAGGTGTTGCAGGATATGGGAAGGACGGAAGCGAAAAAACCGTCTACTATTCGTTTGGGTGGAGCAATCGTGTGGTTCGTCATGGCAAGTTGAATCATTGGCACACAGGTTCGCTGCCAGGCACCGCAAGCATTCTGATCCGCAGACATGATGGCAAAAATTTTGTTGCTCTCATGAATTCGAGAGTAAGCCCGGTTTCCGAACACCTCGGACGCGAAATGGATCAATTACTGCATCAGATGGCAAACCAGGTCAAGACTTGGCCAAAGGAGTGATTGTCTGTGCTGGTCGGTTTTGTGCTGGGTCGCCTGTGCTGGTGCAGCATCAACGGATGGGGGGGCAGGGAGGCGACTATGTGCAAAAAAACTGTGATGCGATGCTTCGCTACAGTTTGACTGGGAAATTATGGCATGCAGCTTTTCGAGCCATTTCTTAGGATTTTTGCATGGAACGGGAGGCGACAGGAACGTGGTGTGTGCCGGTTGCTGGTTCTCGGACCCACGGGTTGTTGTCTCGATCGTGGCAGCATCAACGCGGCGGCCCAATCAGTCTTTGGTCATGGGCAGCGACTTTCCGAATTGAACCAGGTGGCGTTCAAAATCATATCAAGTTGCGTGAGTTTGAATCAAAGGTACACGAGCCATTCCGCGGGGGGATTTTGCTTGCACAGGCAAGTGGTGCCAGATTTAGTCAGTGTTTCCTCGGGTAGGCTCTTTTTCCTTTGGGGATGTCCATGATTATGTTGATGCACGAATTGGAATTC
>JAAHTH010003609.1_pt1 | contig 10409 bp, 7 predicted proteins | sample 6116091 | NCBI WGS metagenome assembly JAAHTH01 (sample SAMN13939990, study PRJNA603662) | sponge metagenome | isolation source: marine sponge | host: Mycale hentscheli | place: New Zealand | collected 2006
TCGTGATAGTGAATGGGCAGGTACCGTTACATACAAGGCAAGTTGTCCAGTCGATTGTGCAGCGCCGGCGGTTTTATATCCAAGCATGTTTGAAAGTCGAATAACATTATCAAATCTGATGGCGCTATCCAAAAATGTCTCATTAGTTTGAAAATCTGCATAAAAAGACAACTGATCGCCGACATAAGCAACCATGTCCACCATCATCGCTCCAAACGAGGCCTCGCTAAAGTCCTTAAAAGTAGTTGGATAATAACGCTTCGCATAGTTAACCAAGTCATTTCGAATCGAAGTATAATCTTTACTAGTATAATTAATTGGTGGTTTTGCCATGGATTAATATTCCCTTATAGACTTAATTAGTTAGCCATAGTAGAAGTGATGCGTAATTCATCCTTCGCATTATATGGAAGAATGTTGTATTGAATTACTACCTGTACTTGGTTATAAGCAAGGTTGCTGTTTTCATCTGATGTGATAAAATCTATAACCTCGATGTTTACGCTGGGCATATAGACATCTTTTTGTTCTGTAATCTTTTCGACTAATCGATCCATCGTCTCGCCGGAAAGAGGTTCAAACAAAAAGTTATAAAGACCAACTCCAAAGTTCGGCTCCATAATACGCTCGCCGGGTGAAGTAAGAATAAGATTTTTAAAATTTTGACGAATTGTCTGTGTCAAAGTCTTATTAAGCCGATAGGGTCCATCGGTCTCACTATATGACAAAGGTAGTTGGGGAGATATCCATTGTAATTTACTCATTTGGTTTAATTAGTGTTTCTAGTGTATTTTTTTCAATTCTAACGCTCTGAAGAGAAGGTCCTGTATTTGAGCAGACGTATTCCAGTCCATCTCCTAGCATAGATAGCATTCCGCCGTAAACCATACGCTTCACTATTGGTGTCTCACTAAGCTCAGCGCCAAACGGCTCTTAACCTAGTACTTCACCTAGATATCTATCAAATCTAGTGCTACTATAAGTACATAACTCATCAACTGATACCAAATTTGGGGCACCTTGCGCCGAGGCGGCGTTGCCATAAGGACCAGTATTCCTGCTTCCAAGTTGAGCAAACCTATTACGAGCCAGGCTGTAATAGGCTTTTTGTAGGTTGGCCAATCGGGCAACGACCTCGCCGCCGGAGGGTTTGTAAGCCTGTCCTATGACCGTTGCGATTTCCTGCTTGCTCATCACCAGATACACTTCATACATTTCCTCAAGTTGTTCCTCAGTAAATGGAGGCCCATATGCTTTATACCAGGCGTCTGGATCGCCGATAGGATTATTTCCTCCAAGGTAATCTTTAGCGGAAGAAAATACCACCCCCATTGCGTCATAATATTCTGGAGGTGCATCGTAAGGGCTCCTATACCGATAACCGTTATCAAGGACAATTAAAAAATTCTGTGAAGTATTCTGGCTAACTGAACTTGTTCGGTCCTCGATTTCAATTCTCTCAAGAAGAGAGGTTTCGATGAGGTTATAATCATTTAGAACCAGATCGAGATAGGCAATCCTCTCTTCAACCTGAGGTATGGAATAATATGTAACGTCATAAGATTCATTATATTCTAGGACTGAGATAGGGAACCCTACATATTTATTAGTAAACCTGGAGTATGCTTGTCCTTTGACGGCACCCAAGAAAGCATCATCACTACCTGCGATCTCTACTTGAGATCTATAGTAGATGTCGCTATAACGTTCCCCATATTTTACTGAGTTATCGTAATATATTAAGTAAGTCGCATACAGAGGTCCAATGGGGAAATAATATGACCCTACCTGTTCTCCAAAAGCCGTCACAGTTTGAGTATCTTCGTCCCTCATCTCTCCTAATAGCCTCTGTACAGCACTAACCTGATCGTCTGCAATCCCCAGGTTTGCGTAATTACCTTGCTTAATTTGATTGGCCATCTCATCGTAGAACAAATACAATGAGGTCAGATATTTAGTATAGGAAGGGTTATCACTTTCCAGTACTTCAAAATTTTCGTAAATTGATCGGTTGATCAGAGAATATTCTGATGTCCGAGCAATGTTATCTAACATTCTTACAAATATTTGGTGAACTGTTTCTTTGAGGTTCTCATCTGGTGTCTTACTGTCACTTATCACTAACTGAGGGTTTTCAACAGGGAAGCCCGCATAAACTTTCTCAATCATATCAAAATTCTGTAGCAGAGGAGTTAATATATTTCTGCTCTTAAGTTCTTTTCGTATTTTTCGATATAAATAATCAGTAATCAAATTTACAGTTCCCGTATTATTCCAACAAGGATATACTCGTGCTAACGGTAAAGTATTAACAAAGAACTGTTGTATCCTAGACTGTATCACGCTGACCCAGGCTTCTGCGTCCGCTGTTTGGTCGGCAGTTACGCAAATATCATCATTGGCAAGAAATACTTCTAAGTTAGTACCGTAAATGTAACGAGGCAAGCGGCGCTTTCCAACATCGGATGTAATAACACTATCAATTTGTGTTTCAACAAATTCAGTGGGGTTACTTATAACATTCAGACTTTCATCTGTTACATTAATATCAAACGGATTGTTATCATCTACTAATTTTATGGACGTCATGAAAAAACTATTAATCATTTGTTGTACAGCGCTTGAGGGGCGCTGTAGCGCAGCCCCTGTTCCCGAAGAAAGATTTGGAAGGGCAGTGCCGCCAGTATTCAAATTTTGTGTACCAGGTTCTATTAAATTATTTAAAAGCATTCCATAAGATACAGGAGAATTAGGCTCAGTAGCAAAATCCTGAGGGTTCCAAGATGCCAACAACGAGTCATTATTATAGGGATTAGTTTGCCCAAATCCCCTAGAAGAACTCTGTGGGCTATCAACATAGATACGAATACCTGGCTCTATTGGATCATTGCTATTACGGACAGATAAAGCCACAGTAGGGAAGAATCCGGTATAAGGCGGCTTGTATTGGATCTGTGTCAAATATGGCTTAATATAAGTCGTGGCTCTTTCTGAATAGAGTGCTTCGTATTGTCCTAATCCTACGCCCGGCTGGGCAGGGATGGCCTGGTTTCCGACTTTTTCTCGTATATTTTGAGGTGCCGTGGAGGCAGCGTATGAGCCGATGCGAGCATCTGATGTACTGTCATCTGTTATACCATAGTGAGCATAAGGTAAGGTAAGTTGGGTTCCCAACCCCATATATGCGGTTGAAGGTATCTCTACACGATCTCTAGCATAGTTAACAATAGGTACCCTATAGACAAAACGATTTGTGCTTGTTTTTTGCAATCGAGGCACGACCATGGAACTATGGAGCACATTATAACTCTGATAAAATAATTGAATTCCAATCTCTGTAGAATATAAATTATAGCGTGGATCACTAACATTTTGAGGCTGTTTACCAAAAATATCTTTCCACCATGCCGACAACATGCTAGTAAGATAGGGCAAGATTCGAGCCAACAATCTCAAGATACTATTATACCATTCCATCATCGGCAGGCTAGCTAACAATTGGTCCAACTGAAACTGGAGGCTTTGCAAACTGCGAAGATAATCACAATAAGAATTGATCCGAGCAATTTTACTAGAAAATACCTGATCAAATTGTCCAATCATCTGAGCCTCGCTCAACCTCAACTTAAGAGTAGTTAAGTCAGGATCTCGATTTTCACAAAATTCATCTAGCGCAGATGGGGAATCTTCTGACTCTAGTTCTCCTAGTCCGGCACCAATGGCTGCAAAAAATTCCTTTATCTTTTCCTTAGTAAAGATAAAGTCATCATAAGGCGAGGGATTTATTGTTTCGTATATAAACTCATAGTCTTCACCCGTAAATTCATCTTTGATCGCCTGAATCATTTCTTCTGCGACGTTTTGGTCTCCCGGATCTTTGCGACGGACGCCGACTGGCCAAGATATTGATCCATCTTTCACGGTTTCTAAAATAGAGCGATATAAGAGGTCATCAGCATCACCTCCGAGTAGTCCGGTCATCTCGGTGGGGGTAACCATCTTAGATACATCAGCAATGAATTTTTGAAGTTGCTCAACGCTAGGATCTGTTTTGACTGTTACTGTCTCATCATCGATGACTTCTTGGTTAACATTTACCAGATCTACATCTTTAGCAATTTGTACGATGTCGAGGTTGACGAGTAGATTATTAAGTTCTACTCCGCCGTAATCATACTGCCTAAAGGCATTTTGGAGTAGATCTAGTTCACTTTCTCCAGCAGCAGGACCACAACCTGCCACAGCCTTTACTAGGTCCTTAGCAACGCCTGCCAAAAGAGATTTCAAAAAATTAGTAATAATTCTATTAATGACTGCACGATAAGCCGATTTGGCTTTATTTTGCTTATTCATCATTGGTAATTTCTTAAATTCTAAAACAAGTGGTTGTTTTAGATCTTTAGACACCCGAGACAACTGGTTAGCAGCGGGTTGTGAATCAGTTGCTTGTAAAACTGCGGCTCCAACTGCCCCTCCTAATACATCCAAAGAGCAGAAAATCTGATTCTCCACAAGGCGTTGCACTTCCCTTGATATATTTTGAGGATCAGCAGTAGCGCCGGCGGTAAGTAAGCGCCGGGTGGTCTCGTCTTGAACCACTTCCCTTTTAAGAACTTGAATGATTCTCCTCAAATATGTACGTACTGAAATCTTTCCTTCTAATACCGCTATAGCGGTGAGAGTCTCTCGAAGGGCTTGGGCGGCGAGGGTGTCGCAGCCCGAAGCAAACAAAGCGTCACTCAGGAATACATACCTTTCTTTTTTGTTCCAAAGCCGGTTTGCTTCGCTTTGAGGAATACGAGAATACTGAGCAAGTTTTGTAAAAATATTCTTTTGCTGGGATAAGGTGTTTGAAAGATTAAATGTCCCTTGATTCCTTTTTACTTGATCAATCTTTTCGGGTGAAAAATCAGGCTGTGGAAAGGTATACATCGACAAAAATGTTGCCCATGGCGGGCGAGTCTCTGGAGTAGTCAGTAAAGACTCGCTCGATATCTTTAAAGCATTATAGACATAAGAGAGTGTAGTGGCAGTTAGGTAGGCAAAAGCATCCAAAACTACAGTAGGAGTGCCCTCTACAGGCTCAGGTTGAAAATTAGGATTACCAGTTGCCCGTGTATAGGCTACCCCATTTATGCAGATATATAATAAACGAAATGAGTCGTCAAAGAAAAATTGTACAAGATCATTATCTTGCAGGGCCAGCCGGTTATAAGCATAGAAACTCCCGAATAAATCATAAAATGACTCAACCTTTTGCGATTCAACATCTAGATCTATATTACTTAAGATGGCAGGTCCAAGCCCCTCTTCTCTTAAAGTCTGCCCATATTCTTCGAGCATATCTGAGACATCGACCAATTTCTGCGCAAGACTTAGGTTCTCAAAAAATCGAGGCTCTCGACTGCTTACATTTGTTTTCTCTGTGTCGGTTATTACTAAAGAAAGTTGATAAGGGGTAAGTGCCTCATCCTGATAAGAGATTGCATCAGTGACTGGGAGGCTATTAATAGTTTCCTGATCTATGGTGATGGCACAAACCCAGCGGGATCCCGGACGGGGATTCTTGGAGGTAAACATATTGTACTTGCGAAAACGAGGAGTATCCTCTTCCTCTAAGTCATATTGTTGAAATTCTGGTGCCTCAATTCCGCCAAACGTCTCTTTTAGTGCCAGATAATTCCCTCTAGATAATCTACCCGTGAATTTTAGTATCTCTTTAATTCCTCGGTCGGCAATATCTTGATATTTTTGAAGTACTCCTAGACTTTTCAGTTCTGGCAGAATCCAGGCTATGTCCAAAGAATTAAAATCTGTCAAATCTGTTCGAACAACATAATAGAATTTATCGTCAACTACATTAAAATACACCTTCTCTTTATCTGTTTCTGGTTCTGCATTTTTTGTCCATTCAAAAAGATCCACATTAGATTCTGACCCTACGAAAGCATTAACCTGAGGAGAGGTGATGGAGTTTTCAAGTGGCAGAGTATTTGGATTTATAATATCCCTTGTACGCAGACCTAATGCTGATCTTAATCGAGCCAAATATGGGAATGAGTGAGTAGGATTAATAGCCATAAGGTTAGCGATATCCTGATCGGGCTGTGAAGCGTCGGCACTGTCTTGAGATAATTCTGTAGTAAATGTTGTATAATTTTGAATTACAGAGTTTTCACGTAGACGAGCAACTAAAGTTCCTAGTTCTCTCTGTGCTTCATCCCCACCCCAAGGCTCCATGGCCCGTGTTCCAGTTATGGAATCAAAAGTTAGTCTACCGTTCTGCGGGTAGATTGAAAAGTAAGCACGGGCATCGATGTCTGTTATAATTCTTTGTCCCTCAGGGAGCGCAATATCGGTGGACATCTCAGTTCCAATATTAGGAAAGTTTTGAAAATTAATATAACTATCGTGGATAGCCTCAATCACAAACTTATTGCGAATACCATGATAATCATAAGGATCAATTCCCAACTGACCACGCAGGCGGTCCTGATATGTCTGCTCGGCATATGGGTTGACGATATTCTTCTGTCGGGTTGTTAAAATAACACTCATAGTTTATTTAGCCTTAATTAACGGAACAGAACTTGCTTCTGAAATTGTGTACCGGCAATGGGTTATAGATCTTCTTCAGGTCTTCACTGAATTTGCCGCCATAATTTGCCTTGTGAAACTCATAGTTTAAATCTTGAGTATACAAATCTATGAAGGCAGGAATGATTTTTGCTGTTAGTTCTTTAAGTTTTGATTGAGAGACCCCAGTAGGATCTGCGAATGAAGCCATCAAAAAGGTAATCAACTCTAGGTTGAAATAAACACTGGACTGTAGGTCATCAATTAAATCAGTAGTCTTATCCAAGACTGTGACTAGTTGATCCCCTTTTACCATTGGCTCTAAACTGGAGGCATCATTGCCTGCGATTAGAGCGATTGAACCGGGAGTCCCCTCTACATTCATACCTCGGGATCCCTGGTAAATATCGGTACCTGTTACAATTTTGATCCCTTCTCGGGCAACAAGTCGCACAAGGTCAGACTTTATGACGATCGCGCCTCGCCCGGTCTTACTACCTGCCCCTGGTGCTTTTGCAATATTAAAATATTCCTGGGAGTCGATATCATGAGCCATTTGCGTCATATAAATGCGAGAACAATCTAGTTCTGTATGTTTATTGGTCAGAACAGGTTCCCCAGAAGCATCCACTTCTCTTTTTAGAACTCCCGATAATCCTGCGATTAAGTCAATGCACGCTGCGTGACTTATGGGTGCTCCTTTGGGGAGTCCTGCCTGTGCAGTTCTTTGATATAGTGGTGTGTCCACTCCCTGGGTGGCTGCTCTAGGGAGCCCCGAACCGGTGCCCGATTTAATACTGCCTGGGCGGTCTCGTCCTTGAATGATAATACTACCACATTTACCTTGCGATACTGTTTCTGCATCAGCGACCAAATAATTCGGATTAGGCTCAGTAAATAACGGAGTTTGGTCTATCCCATTGCCCTGTTCCCCTACTGAGCCGGGATCCTCGTTGACAACCCTCATTGTTTGTGCAGTCATAAATGCTAGTAATATAGATGGAAACTTAGCCATTATGCTCCAGATCCCCCATAGGCCCCGCCGGGGTTGTTTCCGGTAGTTCCTTTAATAGCAAAGCCTGGGCCAAACAAAAATTGACTAATAGGCTCCAGAGAATCAATAACTTCTCCCTTCACGCCAATTTTGGAATTACCTCGGGGGTCATAAAGAACCTCAAAGTGAAGATGAGGTCCGGTGCTTCGTCCTGTGTTTTGTGAGGTTCCAATTTTTTGTTTTTGAGAAACCGGATCGCCTACTCGTACTAGAGGCGGACCCAAGTGTGCATAAAGGGTGTAAAAAGGACCCCCATAAGGAGTGACAAAATCTGTATGTTCAATAACAACATACCACCCATAACCTACCTTGGTACTGGGGGCTCCTTGCAACCTACGTCTTACCACCTTGCCTGGTAGGGATGCATAAATATTTGCCCCCTTTGGCGCAACAAGATCAACTCCTGCATGGTTTGTACTAGCCCCGGCGAGTCCTGTCCGCCGGGGACCAATTCCTGATGTTGCAAACTTCGTGAAGAAACTATCTGAAGTATATCCTGACTGAATAGATGGTGTTGGTGCCTGATCTGCATTATTAACCGATACAGGGTTCGTAGGATAAACAATTTGGGCTGTTGCTGCTGGTGGTGGCAGAGAAATGAAATTTCGGCTCCTGGGTCCTTGACGAGGGCTCGGGGTACCGGAGGCATTACAGGATCCAGAAACAGTTCTAGAGCCGTTCGAGCCAGGGGCTCGTGGATTACAATTTCCATTCTTACCATTAAGATCCTGGGGTTTCAACTGATTAACGCTAATAATAGTGCCAGCCGGTATATTTGGATTAGTACTAAACCCCATGCGAGGGTTACGAAGTACAATATCAACCTCGGACCCGTGCCCTATCTCAAGCCCACTAGGATTAGAGACTGTTCTGTAAAAATTACCTGAAGCGTCAGAATTCGAAGATGGAGGACGAACCTGCAAAAATGCGTCTCTGTTATCACTTACAACTTGGACTTTCACAACAGGATGTTTACCTATCGTGGGTTCTGTAGTAGTAGCCCATGGCCAAACTAAACCAAACCAGGATTCAGAATTAGGAGAACCTATTGAAGGGACGTGAACAACTCGGGCTTTTAAAACCTGGTCACCGGCAGTGGTATTTACTCCAACAGATGTCCTGAGGACTTTCTTTACAAGATGAGAAGCCGGGTCCTGTCCGTAAACCAACTGTTCATTATGGTAAGCGTCTGTATTGGCGGAGATACTTATAGAAGGGTCAAGCCAATCTGCTTTTGCATCTGATTTAGCCATCCTTAGGTTTATCCTTTATTATGTCAAATAAAGAATTTTTATCTTCTTCTGACAACCCTCGTTCATTATTGGTTGTTTCTTTGCGATAAACCAGGGTAGCAAGTTTGACCAGTTGCTCATTGCTTCGCTGTAGAGTTTCTACAAACTTAGCGGCAGTAGAGCCAGCATCCGAATATCTTTCTGAGGAAACTGACATATATTCTTTAAGATTGCTGAGCAGTTGCTCAGTCTCTTGGCGGTCTTGGTTAATATTTTCCAGTGCTTGCTCTATGAGAGACTCTAAATTCTTTTTCATACATTAACTAGTTTGTTAGTTAATTTCTCCTTCATCCCACTTTTTCTTAAAAGTGCGGTAGCGAACTCTCATTTTATTCAAGCAACTAACAATTTGCTTGGTGTTCAAGCCAGTGATTTCTCTCATGTATAAATAAATTGCCTTTTTATTAAAGATTTCAATCTGATCGATGTTTTTCATCAGGGTCTCTATAGCGTTAAGAACCTTTTCCTCGTTGGGCTTTAAACTTAAAGTGCGCCAGGTCTCGATCTCAGACAACAAGAATGCCCAATATTGGTGTTCTTCAGCAGCATCATAAAAATTACTATGTCCAGATGCAGAGACGGCTTCGACTTCTCGGATCATTGAATCGTAATTAACTTCACGACGATTCTTTTTGGTTTGCTTTTTGGCCTTATGTGTAAACCAGTTTTTTGTCACGACTGAAAAGTAAGAAAATGCTTTCGTCCCTTGGTTCGGGTTGAACTTACCTAGGATTGTAGTAAGCCAAACCTTGCAATCATCCTTGAGGTGATCAATATTTTCAAGAGAAGTGAACTTATAAGTATAGACAATCTTATCCACCAACTCGTTGAATGCGGGCTGGATTTCTTCTACGTAAAGTTTCGACCGAATACCAATATCCTCCGTCGCACAATAGGCAACGATGGCGTCTTCCGTTACTTTTGTAAAATAATGATTTTTACTCTTCTTCTTCTTTTTCATTGTTATCCGAATCTAAAAAAATGTTTTGCTGCTTAATAAAGATGTCTAACTCCTCCATCAAGTCTTTTATATGTGCCACGAGCCCCTCAAGGGTCGAGTCACCATAGAATCTCTCGGCATTGTAAACCTTATCTAGGTGCTCATTGAAACTCTTAATCAGAGAAGAGGCAATGAAAACATCTTCGTTTACGTTTTTGGTATATTCGAGTAAGCCTCGGATATACCACACGAGCATACCCACGGCTGCACCTAGAACTAAGACTAAAAACGCTAAAATATATGTCATTTCTTCTCAAATACTCTATTTTTAATTTTCTTCTTCATCTCTTGCAATTCATGACCATTGTTCTTGATTGCTTCCTTCACTTCGTCACCAACAGAATTCTCGGGATTGTTGTTTTTTAACCTAGCATCGTTGAATGGGGTAGACAAATTCTTAACGATCTTGTCAGATCCACATGCGGTACAAGTGTGGTGCACGGAGCGATGACTAGGGGGGAGGGGGGGGGGGGGGGGGGGGGGGGGG
>JAAHTH010001644.1_pt1 | contig 10408 bp, 14 predicted proteins | sample 6116091 | NCBI WGS metagenome assembly JAAHTH01 (sample SAMN13939990, study PRJNA603662) | sponge metagenome | isolation source: marine sponge | host: Mycale hentscheli | place: New Zealand | collected 2006
CATTTTTTCTGATATATTATTTATTAACCATTTTTTACAATCAATAACTTGTACACCGCAATTGAAAAATTTTTTTACTTCATTATAAGGTTTATAATCTAATTTATAAAATTTATAAAAAGGTATTTTATCAGTTAGTTTAAGAAAATGACTTTCTACTGCTCCGACTATATTACCATTTAAATTAGTTTCCCACAATTTAGATATACACGATAAAGTTATCGTATCACTATCTAAAAATATACATTTTTTAACGTTGAGTAATTCGGGAATATATATTCTTTGCCATAATATTGGTATATCTTTATATGGTGAAATAATATTTTTTATAAAAGAAGGAAGTTTAATTTTTTCTTCACTGATAACAAAAAACTTTAAATTATATTTTGAATTTTTAAATGTTTTTTTAATATATGTCATCGATTTAAGAGTTAAATCAATATAATGGTCCTCCCCGGTAATTACATAACAAATATTTATATTTTCCATAATTTTATTTCCATTAATTGCTTTTCAAGACTATTATTTATCAGATTAAAATAATGTTTATTTGAGTTTAAAGACCTATTAAGTACATTATCAATTTTTGTACCTTCAATAGTTTTAGCTGATAACTTATTTATTTTTATGTTTAAATTATATACTTTATTAATTAACCCACATAATTCATATTTACTATAAATTTTATTACTAAAAATATGTATGATTTTTTCATTAAACATCCTAAAATTAATTAATTTTTTTATAAACTTGCCTAATTCTAAAGCAGTTATACCATTCCAAAGACAGTTATCATAACCATCAATAACATTATTTTTATTAGACATTACCCATTTTAGTAAACCACTATTTTCACCTATAAATGATGTTCTAATTATAATACCATTCTTAACTAAACTTTTAGATACTGCATATATATCTGTTGCATCTGTTAAACTATCTTCTGTATAATTACCTTTATCGCCTTTAAAAACACAATCTGAACAAATATGTATAAAATGAGCATTATTTTGTTTACATATTTCGTATAACTTATTAGGAAATACAGAATTTATTAAAAATGTATTTTTGATACCAACACTTGATATTTTTGGTTTTAAAATACCTACACAATTAATAATAACATCATCAGAATCTATAGCATTTTTAATAAAACTAAAGTCAGTATTAATAGCATCAAAATCTTTCCTGGTAAATAACTTACACTTAAAATATTTTGATAAATAGCTGTATATATAACTACCAGCGTTACCGTTACCTAATACAATTATCTTCATTAAAGCAATCTAGTTTGGATAAATCAATTTTATAATCATCGCTACAAGAACTATTACTATCTCTATTTGGATTTAGAGTATAAAAATTTTGTATACCCATTACCGCTTGTTCTGGTGTCATATACATATGATAACCAATCTCAGTAACAGGCATATGCATCATATCGTTATAATAAATAGAAGGTCTCCCATCATATCTAACTCTTCTAAACCATTCATACGCATCTTTATTATCAGTTAAAATCATACCACCTTTACCGGTGGATAATATTTTTTTAAAATTAAACGATAGACAATAAAATGTATTATTTTCATACATTTGTGAGCAAAATTTTTGTGCTGAATCTATAATAGGTAAACTACCTAACTTATAAGAGCCAGCCCATGATTTATCTACAAACTTAACTTTATAACCAGCATTAATTGCTTGCATAGGTACAGATATATATGTCTGTTTAGGTACATCTACAAACCAATCATCTAATTCTAATACATCTTTACAATACTTAAAAGATAAAAAAAGAGCATTAGTGCAACTATCAACTGCTACTGCATATTTACTACCTGCATAATCAGCAATAATCTCTTCAAACTTATCTACATTTTCCCAAACTGTTTTCATATTTTTTTATATATTAAATTAAAACCTTCTGCAAATTTTGTATTGCATTCCATTCCCCTAAATTTTGCATAAGTTAAGATACCTTCCTCATTTCGCGGATTAGGGTAATCTCTTATTTCATTTATATATTTCATAAAGTTATTAACTTTAAACTTAATATCTATATCTTCTAACTCTATATAATAATTGCATTTAAAATTATTTTTAAAAGATTGAGTTGTTGATGATGGAACTTCATACATTAAAATTTCTTTTGGTTGGTGAGTTTGAAATCTTCTTAAAACTACCTGACATGCTTCATACACTTCTTGGTGATCTAAATTAAAGTCATCTTTATTGGGTATGAATATTGTATCCGGTTTTATGTTGTTATAAATTGGTTCTATAGCCTTAAGTAGGTTATATCTATGCAACTTTTCATCTTCAAATGGTAATTCGTAATAATTAGTAAATAACGAAAAAACATCTTTATATTTTACTAAATCATTATGCCGGGTGGAACAAACTAATAAGTATACTTCTTCTCCTGAACGTAATAATTTATTTACAGTACCACCACACCCTAATAATTCGTCATCTGCATGCGGAGCTATAATTAAGTATTTCATGAATACTATATTATAGTATATAACCTTAGCTATTCAATAGCATATTTAGAAAATTCAGTTAAATATTTTTGATTAGAGTATTTTTCTTTCCACGCCCCTGACCATATATGACTTTCATCTTTAAAGTCACCTGGTTTATTATAAACATCTTTAAAAGTAGTATCTAATTGTTTTAAATTTAGATTATGCTTTTTAATTTCATTATAAAATGCTATTTGATCTATATTCCAATTAAAAATATCCTCTTCTACAATACGTTTTAAACTATTATAAAAATTTATCGTTTCAGTATTACTTTTAACAAAGAATACCCCTTGTTGATATATTATATTATTAGGTTCTGATATTTTAAGTACTTCTCGAGTACCATATATTGTAGAATTAATATTTTTCTTAATAGTTATATCAAAATTTTTATATCTTAAAAATAACTCATTAAGATCTTTTCGTATAATTGCATCTACATCTAAAAACAAAACATAATCATTCTTAAGAAGAATATTATAAACTAAATCAAATCTTTTATTACTACAATAACATGCTTCTTCACTTACAAGACAACCGTAATCTTTATCACGTTTAAAAATAGAAGTTAAAGTAGAATTATCTGGTGTGGTTAAAGTTCTTTTTTTAGATATTAAAGTGTTATCAATAATACAATTAACATTGACTACATTTTTAATTTTTTTGACTCTTTCTTTGTTTACATTTACTCATAAACTTTCTACTTTATATTTTATTTTACAATTTTTTCTAATTGAATTTATCAGAGCCAATGTAAATTTAACATATTTTTCGTTAGTTGTACAACAAATTACCATTACAAATTTACCTAAATTTTAAATCATTTTTAACATGCGAATCACCAGACCATAATAAAGATTCATTTGTTAATTTTTTATCTTTATATTTTTTTATATCTAATTGTTTTATCTTAATAGTTTCATTACTGGTGAGTAACTTCTTCAAAGCAAATCCATCAATATCCCAATTTACAAAATCTTTTTGAACCATATCATTTATATTATTGAAAAATAAATTTATTTTATTATTACATTTTAATACAAAACAACCTTCTTCATTAAATTCACCATCAGCGTTTTTGTATATCATTAAATCGTAACCCATCATATCTATTTTTATATTTGCATTAATCTTCTTTTTAAATATTGTATCAACATCTATACATAATATTATTGTATCTTTAGGTTTTTCATTTAAAAGTTTAACTATGTTTAAAAATCTACTATGACATGTATATGCAGATTCTTCACTGTATTTTGAAACATTAATATTTTTCGTTTTATTTATAAACTTTCTTAATTCTTTATTATATATTGGTGACAGATTTTCGTTTTTAGGTATTTCATTTTTTAAAAATTTTTTATCTTTATTAAGAGTTATATTATCTTCATAAAATGTAAAACTAGGGTAGGTGTTTCTAAAATAATTAATATTATTAGCATCCACATTAACACATCTTGCAAAAACATCTACATCTGAACCTGATTCTAAAATAGATTTACATAACAATTTACCATACGAAATATAATCATTATTAAAACTAAAAGTTACAGTTATTCCTGACATAATATTTTAATTTGTTTTTTAAGACCATCTTCGAAGAAAACTTTAGGCTTCCAATCTAACAGATTAAGACTTTTATCATTGGATACATTTCTACCTTTATAATCACCAGGTTTACCATCAATACATTTAATTTTAATTTTTTTATTTATATGTTTTTTAACTAAATCTGCAACAGTTTTGATTGTAATAGATTCCGGACCGTCAAAATTAATCGTTTGATTAATAGCATTTTTATGTAAAACAGATAAATTAGCTCTTGCATGATCAGTTATATACATAAAATTTCTATATGCTTTACCATCACCGTTTATATAAATTGATTCACCATTTAAAGCTTTATTAATAAAATTTGAAATAGCAGTATTACTATTAGTCTTCGGACCATAAGCAATACCATATCTCATTATAGTATAATTTAAATTATATAAATTACAATATGATCTAATTAACATCTCACCAGCTATTTTACTAGCAGTATAATTATGTTCAACATTATTGGAAGATATAATACTATCTTCGTTAACATTTATTTCTTCACTTTCGCTATAAACCCAAACTGTACTTGAAAATATAACCCTTTTAACTTTATTATTACGCGAAGCTATTAAAACGTTATTGATACCACCAATATTAATATCCATTGATTTAAGTGGAGAATTACTGTTTTCATTAGCATCAGATATAGCTGCTAATATATAAACATATTCTACCCCATTTAAAGCTTTATTTAAATCTTTAAAGTTTCTTATATCGCAATGAATATAATTTAAAGTAGGGTCTTCAGGGGGAACGATATCTATAACAGTAACTGATATACCCAATGTTGTAAAATAATTACTAGTTGCAGTACCAATACATCCGGAACCACCTATAATTACAACATTTTTTATTTTATCAATTTCTTTTAATATCTTCATATCAAAAATAATTTTCTAGCTTACCGTTACGCCTAACATCTAAGGTTAGACAGTGATGTGCCCCTGAAAATAATTCACAATGCCTCATTCTACAAGGTATTACATTAAATTTATATTTTTTAAGTTTTTCATGTAATATATCTCTGTATTCAGGATGACAAATAATTGTAGATTTATCAATTGATAATACATTTAATTCAATCCTTGGACTAGCTAACTTTATACCTTGGTTATCCAAATCTTCTCTAGATCTATCTCTTAGAGGTATATCAATTAAGTCCCATTTTTGTATACATTTAGGTAATAAATGTTTTTTTTCAGGCTTAAGCATTAATGCTAAACCAGGACGAAGAGGTAAAAACGTTGAATCAATGTGAGTATCGGTAACATTAGTTTTTATTATTTTATATCTATCTCCAAGTGTACGTTGTAACCATTGAAGCCCTAGTTCTGAATTTTTAGTGCTAGAATTAAAAAGAATATGTTCTCCTAATCTCATACAATTAGCAGCGTCAAACATTATTTCATGACCGCAACTCATTTTACTCTCTTTTACTAATGATCTATATTTAGCTATAGCCCCGTCGTCTTTTTCATAATAACTTAAATCAAATGATTCATCTACCATTAACGGTCTTGGTGCTGTTATCCATTCAGCCCCAGATTTAAAATATTCTAAAAATAAATGTTTCATAAAATCATTTTCGAAATAACGAAATCTTAAACTTGGTGGGGTTTCAATAATTTTATTACCAACTATCATAGTTAAATCTCTTACATTCAATGCAGCGGGTTTAGAACTTCTCGAATTAGGTGTTTTATTATTATTAATTTTATCTGGAGTTTTTGGTCTTCTAACTGTTATTCCATGACTTTTTAATCAGTCTACATAATTTTCAATATCTTCATTATGTTCATGTATATGTCTTTTATTGATATGCAATTCCTGGGTATTTTTATCATTGACTAATTTTGAACCACATGTCGATGTTACATTGTATATATTATCATGAAAATGGAGTCTAAATGTAAAATCTAACGCAGGTAGTTTTTCTGGTAAACCTTTCCCAACGATTACTTCTTCTAATGTATCCCACTCGTTATGACTACTAACAATATTTTTACCAGGTTTCATTACACTTTGCACATATACCATTATAAATGTTATTGTTGTGATTTTCAACTATTTCTTGAAATTTATCACCTTTATATATATCGGTTAAAGATTCTTTAAATATATTACCAACGACACCAGTTCTATAGATGTCGTTGAAGGGGCAAAATAATACATCTCCATTAGGTAAAATACCCCCTCCTAGACCAGGACCATGAGGACAAAGACCACTACGTTTAATATCTTTATTACCCTTTGCAAAATTAAGATCATTCCGATCGACACTACCGGCTCGGTTTATATTAAAAATTTCAGAACTATCTAGTCTAACATTTTTTATCCGAGTATATAAATCAATTAAGTATAGTATATCACATTTCGGAAAATTATCATCCAACATAAATGAGGTTCTATTAGTTAATTGTACGAAAGATTTTATTTTTACTTCTTCTTTTATTAGGGTATATAAAGTTTTGAAGTTCTTTAAAAACTTGTTAAAAAGATTTTTACCAGTTTCTTCCTTATAAGTCTTTTCATCAATTCCATATACACTAACATTTAAAAATACTTTATTATTTTTTAATAATCTTTTAAATAGTTCACTATCAAACTTTAATAAATTAGTAGTTAATATTATTAATTTAATTTCTGGTAAACTAGTTAAGTAATTTATTTTATTTTCTATATTTTTATCTAAAAATGGGTCACCAATAGCTGGGGTTAGTTCAACATACTGTATACCTGACTGTATACATTTTTGAACAATAATTTTAAAAACACTATCTTCAATAAAAGAATTTTTACCGGCCTCTTTTAAAAATTTATCATCAAAGCTACCACGACATCCTTTGCATTTAAGTTGACATGAGCTACTAGCTTGAATGTTTATCATCTTACCTAAAGATTCAGAACCATTAATTGAAACATCAAATTCAAACGCAGGTTTTCTATCAACAATTACATTTTGTTTAAGATATTTATGTTTTATTTTTATAAATTTTAATTCGTCTTCAATTTTCATATACTATATTTTTTATACTCATTAATATATATTTCATTTTTTGTTTTTCTCTCTGACCGACCTGACCACATTAAGGAATTATTGTTAAAATTATAACCTTCATCTTTCCATTTTAATGGTAAACGTGAATAATTAATATTATTTTCTTTTATTGCTTTAAACAGTAAGTCACCATCACCTAATTCAACTTTTACATTATCGGTTTCGATACATTTACTAAAATGACCATCCATATATTTCATTAAGTTAATTATTTTTTTACTTTTATTAGCAATAATTAAACCCGGGTGCGGAAAATTTATTTCTTTTTTATCAAAAACTAATCCAATATCACCACTTTGTATTTCGTTTATATGTTCTAATATATTTTTTCTTACAACTGTATCTACATCAACATATATAACAGTTTTATAATCATTTAATAGATTAGAAATAGTATTATATTTAACCATACATGTATAGAAAGCTTCTGTATCATACAACCCCCACACTTCATTTCTATACTTAGAAAGTAAATATAAAACACTTTTATTTAAATGCGGGCCTAATGAACTGACGTGAATTTTATTTTTTTTGTTGAAAACGTCTTTCTGTAAAATAATATTTTTATATTTTTTAATTTCTGTATGAGTTTTTTTATCGCAGTTTACCAATCTAACATGGACCTTTAAATCTGGGGTATTAACTTTTATAGATTGTAGTAAGCATTTTAAATACTTTATATATTTTTTCTTACCGTTGCATGTACAACATAATATAATATCATTCATACGATTGATTTACCTAAGATATTTTAATTTTTTTTCAATTTCTGAGGTAATAGGTGAGAAAAAATCACACTTACTACATACCGAATTATAAAGATTAATTTTCATATTGTTATGTAAAATACTATATGGTCCGTTAGGATTTTCATATATCTCTTTAAAACTTTGAGTTAAAATATTACCCATTACATGCTTTCTATATATATCACAGAAGGAACAGAAGCCTACATCACCGTTAGGGAATACAATACCAACAATTGACCTAGTACATATACCTTTTTTGACTTCAACCTCTGCCATTAACTGTTCATCTACTATAGTTCTATTTGATGTATAGACTTCATAACTATCGATTCTAACATTAGGTAGTAAATTTAACTTGTTCAATAGTATAGACATTTTACCTTTCGGGTAATCATTATTAAACTTTTGATTCTTCATCATAACAGTAACTTTCATATTACAGTTATCATTTTTCATTTTTTCGTATATGTATGAAAGATTATTATACATTTTTTCAAACATATTTTTCTTTTTAGTAAAGTTACTATAACTTTCTTCATCATGACCATAAACACTTACCTTTAATAAACATTTTTTTAATTTAGACATTTCATCAAAAGTACTCTTCTTTAAAGGTATAATATTTGATGGTATATTGAATGATTTAACCACCGGGTGATCTTCCATGTAATTTAACTTGGTGAGAATATCTTTATCTAAAAATGGTTCACCAAATAAGCACATTAAAGAATAATACCATATACCGTAGTCGGTACTTTTATCGATTACCTTTTTAAATACATCGGTGGTCATTATTTTAGAGTTGCCTTTTAAGTAATCATCATCTATTGAGTTTCTACAAAAATGACAATCCAACGGACACTTATCTGAAATGTTTATATATAACGCAGTATCACGATGATGTACATTTCCGACGTCAAAATGTTGACCGAAATCTTTATATTTAACTTCACCCCATAGAGTGTTTTTTAATCTAGATGTATTTAGAATATTCATTTATATATTTTTCGTTATCAACTTTTGCTACGTTTTGACCACTCCATACAGCATTTTTTACATTAAATTCAGGTCCATTATCTTTATAGTATTTGGTTAAAGAATTTATTTTAATTTTATTATTATATTTTTTTTGATAAAAAACATGATCAAACTCATCTTCATCAGCTTCTATATCATACATATTATTACTAACTCGTTTTTCAACCTCTTTTAAAAAATCTACACTTAACGTGGTATTATTACTTATAATTATACCTGCATGCCAGCCTATATATTTTTCTCCATATTGGGTATTTGTCTTTAGATGTTCATCAGGGCAAATATACATGGCCAAATCATAGGTATTAATAGTATCTTGTATATCATATATATCCTTACGTACAATTGTATCTACGTCCATATATACAACACACTTTATACCATATTCCAACAGCTGATTAATAGTATTATACTTTATATTTGAACAATATGCTGCTTCTTCTGAATATAACCAACCAACCCCTTTAAAATCAGCTGTACTCTTACGCATAAGCTGAATAGCAGATTTATCAAAAGTCTCCGTTTTATTTACAATGTTTCTTTTATCGCAAAGAGGTGTATTATCTATATAAAAATATATATTATAATCATTATATACAGCCTTTAAACTGTTGATAATATCTTCTTTTACATTTACCAATCTAACTAATACATTTACTTTTGGGGAATTTTTAATTAAACTATTTAAAAAAGCCCGGGTTGGTTTAATATACCGCTCATTAGTAGTACATATTAGAACTAGATCTTTATCAATATTATCTATATTTGTTATATTCTTTAATATATCTATCATCACAAAATTTTGTTGTACCGGCTCCTGACCATACTATTGAATCCATATTTAAATCTTCATCTTTAAATGTCGTATCCAAGTTAAAAACGTTTAATTTATTTTCTTGCATCACATCATAAAAATACTTTTCATCAGCATCCCAATCTGTATAATTCTTAATTACCATATCTGACCATTTTTCAACAAATTTCTTAACCTTTGGATTGTTATTAAATGAAATGAAGCCACCTTGATATAATTTGGTTTGACCTTCTAATCTTTTTGAACCTTTATGTTGTTGTGTATACGGTTCATCTTCTACTACACAAATATCGTTTTCTTTTATTAGATTTATAAGACCATTTAAATTACCTTTAACTATAGTATCAACATCACTATATAATACCGGTAAATTATATTTTTGCAGTGCATCATTAATAGTCAACACTTTACTATTAGAACAGTAAGCTATCTCTTCACTGTAAAGCCATCTACCAGCTCTAATACCTATTTTACTTTTTTGTAAACCTTCAAGTAGTGTATCATTTACATATTCCCCCTCTTTAGATAGCATATTTTTCTTTTTATATAGAGATTTTTTATCTTTTTTTTTATTTATGTTATTTTTTATTTTTGAAAAAAAAAGGAAAAAAACAAT
>JAAHTH010003099.1_pt2 | contig 10404 bp, 7 predicted proteins | sample 6116091 | NCBI WGS metagenome assembly JAAHTH01 (sample SAMN13939990, study PRJNA603662) | sponge metagenome | isolation source: marine sponge | host: Mycale hentscheli | place: New Zealand | collected 2006
AAAGCGAACTATTTTGAAAGTGAACCTTCAGGCGCCCAGTTTGATCGCGGCGCATTGTTGGAAAGCCACAATTTGATGATGGGGTATGTGCTGTGGCTGCTTGGTTGTTTTGGAACTCATCGGTTCTATTTCGGTCGACCTGTCACCGGGGTGATTTGGTTGTTAACGTTTGGACTGTTCGGAATAGGTTGGCTTATCGATCTTTTATTAATTCCAGATATGAAACGGACTGCGGAGAATCGGTTTCAAAGTGGCTCAATCGATTACAATGTCGCCTGGTTACTATTCGTGTTTCTCGGTGTTTTTGGCGTGCATCGCTTTTATCAGGGGAAACTGTTTACCGGAATCGCATTTTTCTTTACTGCTGGGTTTGGCGGTTTGGGTTTGATTTATGATTTACTGACGCTTAACGATCAGGTATCCGATTTGAATCAGCGATGGGTGAGAAATTTGAAAAGCGGCGTTTTTAGTCATTGAATTCTTGAATCGAATTCGGACGCTCAAATTTAGCCCCTTGCAAAATTGCTTTAGTTATCTATTGAATGGTGTTAGCAGTGAGCAGGACTAAATCCATTCGAAGGGTTGCTTGGGGAATCCCCAGTGCTGGGCAAGCGCGTCGGCGGCATCTTCCCGGTCGGTAATTTCTCCCCAACCGCCATTGTGAAGATGGGCGTGGGCAAATTCATGGGCAATGATATAGCAGGAGAATTCGTGTGAGCACTGTTCCAGTCGGGGTTTGAGAACAATGCAGCGACTCGTTCCACTTGGCCCAAGCAAAGGCATTACGACTGTCCGACCTTTACCTGGCTCACAATCATCCAGGGAGATTCGGAAATTTGTGTCAGCCAAGAAGTCAGACTTTACATCTTCGGGAAGCGCGCTGAATACGTACTCGATTTGGCTCGCGATTTTTGGAAATTCGACGAAATCAGTTAGGTACGCGTCTTTAATTTTCAGCCCTCACTCAACGGTGGGTAATTTAAAAGGTGACTTTGATGCAGTTTCTTCACGACTTCGAATTAAAAATACTTGATCAGTGAGTCATAACATAGGTGACGATGTTGATCCCAAGTGGGTAGGAGACCCGCTCTGAATAAGTCTTGAAATATTCCTGGTTCTCACCCTCCCTCTCCCATCCATCACCAATGTCATTGTTGTGGCAAAGTAACGCCATTAACCGCTCATTTTTATCAAAAAACCCCCAGAAATGCGGCGATTCATCCCCCTCCGGGTCACCGTGCCAATACTCGAAGGTACTTCCCTGATTCCATGCGAAGATACTCGGAACTTGGGGGACGCCCTGTATGTCGTACACGATATTAAAGATTTCATGATCGCGGGCGAGTTCGCGTGGTTCCAAATCGGGAAAGACTCGTTTCATCTCACGATAGACATGTTTCCAACTATTCGGCGCCCAAAAATCATCCGCCATCATGAAGCCCCCCTTCAAAAGATATTTTCGAAGTTTGGCAACCTCAGGCTCACTGAGACTCATTCGATTTATATTTGAAAAGTAGATAAACGGATGGTCAAAGAGATTTGGGTCGGTTAGCCGAATTACTTTTCCGTTCGGGTCGACCTTCATGGATGTCAATTCATGCAGCCGCACGGAAAAATTCCAATCACAATCTGGATAATCATTGCTCCACTGCCCTCCTCTTTTCCCGCGGCCGGTGGAGTCATATTGAATTCTCACAAAGGTAAAAACGTCTTCTTTGAACTGGTTTTCAATTTCCCAAGTCGGATAGGAGTCGCGATCTGAGGTTGGCCGCCGTCCTCGCTGCTGGCGGGAAAAGTCCTGAAGACCAGAAATACTTGTCGTACTTGCGTGGGTATTGCTGAGCTCCCGTTGCAGGTCGGTTTTAGTGACGGTAGCCGAGGGAGCAATTTGCGAACTCGCCGAACCGTCCGGGGCAGATTCGGAGAGGTTGAATATTAGCTGGGCAAATGCTGCAAATGCGAACGTGACCAAAAACCCGGCCCAAATTTGGTTTCGAGTATTGTAAATGCTGACGATGATAGATTTCACAAGATCTCATTGATTTAAAATAATTCGGTCGTTTTTGTTTGGGGTTACGGTAGAAAACAATCGCCTGAACCCCGGGGAATTCAGGACGCAATCATTTGATTTTGTCGAATTCCGTAACCTGATTTGGAGTCGGTGGCAATTTTATCGCTTTTTCCAATACCCACTAAGCTAATAGAACCCCTATCGTTTTGTAATAGTTTCGTCGAGATTCATGATGATGCGGGAAACCATTGCAAAGGCGGCTTGTTCTGCGGTCGCGTCTTTCCCTCCAATTGCCTCCGGGTCAATCGCACCCTCTTGAAGACGTGTTAACTGCGTTTGATAAAATCGATTCAATTCTGATGACTCCAGATCCGTGGGAAGTCGGGTGAGAAATCGTCGGAAAATGTAAGTTATTGCAATTGTTGACGTCGGAAAATTCTGCCCGATGACGTCTTTCGCCAGTTTCTGGTTCAATTCAATGAACATTGGATCGTTGAGAACGGTGAGTGCCTGTAACGGCGTGTTACTGCGATTTCGGGTGGCAATACAGGATTCACCCGTAGGTGCATCAAAGACGGTAAACGCTGCAAAGGCTGCGGTGCGTTTTTTGAACGTATAAATGGAGCGTCGGTACCGATCTTCTCCGTTTGACGGATTCCATTTGCCGGAGCCCCAAGCAAGCTCGGTGACGCCTGCCGGCTGAGGAGGTTTAACTCCCGGGCCGTACATTTTAGAGGACAGTACGCCGGTGGCCGAAAGAGCAATGTCCCTCACCATTTCTCCGGGCACGCGGAATGATGGTCCGCGAGAGAGCAAACGGTTGTCCGGGTCCGCCCTTTCTTTTTCAATTGAAAAATTCGAAGCTTGTCGATAAGTGTTGCTCATCACGATGTATCTGATTAATTCTTTTGTGGACCATGCCAGTTCGCTCTGAAATTGACTTGCCAACCAGTCGAGCAATTCTGGGTGAGACGGCATTTCGGATTGCACGCCAAAATCGGCATTGGTTTTCATCAATCCAATGCCAAAAATTTGGTACCAAATACGATTGACTGCAACTCTCGAGACCAAGGGATTCTTGTCGCTGACCAACCAATGAGCAAGCTCGAGTCGATTCGTTGGATTGGCTTGCTCGCCCGCAGAATTCTGGAAAATCGAGAAGATCCCCGGGGTAACTTCTTCCCGAGGGGAGAGATACTCACCTCGATGATGGCGAAACGTCCGCCGCATGTTAGTTGCTTCCCGTTCGCGAAAAATAAGTGTTTCGATTTGAGGTGATTTCGTGTTTTTTAGTTTGTTTAACGTCTTGGCATTTGATTCGAGGTCTTTTATTGACTCGGCAAATGCAAGTTGGACCGTCTTAAATTCAGCGCTCGATAGCTGAGCTTGAAACGTCGAATATCTGTTGGATGGGAATGATTTAGATTTCGTTAATGTCTTTTCCAAATCCTCGTGAAGTCGGTTGGCGGCAGGCGCTTTCTCCCCGGTGAAAGAAAAACGAAACCGGCCGAGGCTGGCGGTATAATGCCTTTCAAACAAAAGGCGAACGGTCAATTTGCCTTTTCCTTTAAGCGGAACGGCGGGATTAATCACCAACTGAAGTCGCTTAGCTTTGTTGTTTCCCGGTGCCCAACCCGTTGATCCATTACCGTCGAAAACGTTTAAGGCTGTTGTTTTGGGTTTTTTGTCGTCCGGTTTTGAGAAATCATGTGATGCGTTGTTGAATTCAACTGGCTTTCCGTCCAAGGTTGCGGAGATCTCGCTGACGAAGAAGTCTCCCTTACGGCCTTCATAATAAGTCCTCCCGGGCCCCATGCCCGGGAGGCGTTCGTCGGGGATCGCCTCGAGACGGATGCCGGTGATGGGCGTTCCATCCAGTAGAAAGCTCACAAAAAATTCATCGCGTTTGGTGGTGTCACCCGTAGAAAATATGGAGCTGTCGTCGAGAGTTTTTAGAAAGGGCAGGTTGGACGCAAGTTCTGAAGGGGTCGCAATTTTCCAATCAACCGCGTTGGATTGCGAGAATTCAATCCAAGTTCGCCACTCCTTATCAAATTTGGCGGGTTGTGATTTACGGCGGCTGCTCAATTTCCTCAGCAATTCGGATTCGAGGGCTTTGATTTCTGAGATTACCTTGTTTTCGCTGTTTTTTTCAACAGGAATTCTTAAATCGGGTTCGTCAGCGTTGTTCAGTAAAGCCAAAAAACGAAAATAATCCGTATGGGAAATCGGATCATATTTATGGGTGTGGCACTGGGCACACCCGACCGTGAGCCCCAGCCAAACAGTTCCAGTAGTTGCAACTCGATCGACCATCGCCAGGTATCGAAATTCGAGCGGGTCAATTCCGCCTTCCTCGTTTAACATTGTGTTGCGGTGAAAACCAGTCGCGACGAGCTGATCGGTTTTCGTGCTGGGGAGCATGTCGCCAGCAATTTGATCGACGGTAAATTTATCAAAGGGCATGTCATTGTTAAACGCTTTAATTACCCAATCTCGATATGGCCAAATCGCCCTTGGGCGGTCTTTTTCGTAACCATTGGTGTCAGAATATCGGGCCAGGTCGAGCCAGGGTTGGGCCCATTTTTCACCGAACCGAGGTGAACCCAGCAATTGCTCCACGACTTTCCGATAGGCCTCGGGATCTGTCGAGTTGAGGAAGCTGTCCGTTTGTTCAATGGTGGGAGGTAAGCCAACTAAATCGAGATAGAGCCGGCGAAGCAAGGTGTAGCGATCCGCGATAGGGTTAGGTGTTAGCTTGGCGTCCTGAAGTTTTCTAAAAACAAATTCATCAATTTGGTTGGCCACAAAATTAGATCGTGTTTCGGGAGCGTCCGGACGTGTGGGAGTAACAAATGCCCAGTGGCGTTCATATTTAGCTCCACTAGCAATCCATTTCTTAAGAACTTCAATTTGGGCTCGATTTAAGGCGTTCCCGAATTCAGGTGGCGGCATAACGTGGTCTTGATCTGACGACGTGATTCTCTCAATCATGCCACTGTTCGATGGATCGCCAGGCACAATTGCTGATGATTCAATCGGGTTGTCTCGTTGGTCAAATCGTAAGTCTGACTCTCGATGCGAATCGTCGGGGCCGTGGCATGCAAAACAGTGGGTGGCGAGGATTGGCCTAACATCCCGATTAAAGTCCTGAGAATTTGCCAAACCAGCCAAGAGGCTAGAAATCAGAATGAACGTCAGAATTTGCGTTAGCTCTGCAGTGCGTCGCGCTGTTTGGAAAGTGCGATGGAACATAAAAAGGTCGGATCTTTCACAATCTAAAATTTAAGTAGTTCAGTCAATCAAGTCTGCTTTTTGCCGGCTTGGAGTGTTGCTCAAAATCGATCGATTGATTTTGCCATGCAGTAGTTTGCCCGACCGCGTGAGTGGCAATTCAGCTACGAATGGTTTTCCTGAATTATAAAGGGTATTTTCAGGTCTTTCATTGCCAATGTTGGTCGAAAAAATGTAAAGGACGATTTGGCAGGTTTTATCGAAATAGACTCACCGGGGTGCGGTCGACCGATTAGGGTGACCGATGTGAAGGATTGAACGGGTTTAAGTCAATGTTCAATAACTCAAATCTGGTTTATTATGAGATTCTTAGAAGCAAAAAGGTATTGAATTGATTAGGGAGCAGGGATGACAAAGGGCGATTCATCAGAGCTTTGGTACAAAGATGGACTCAAATTCAGCTGTTCTGGGTGTGGTGATTGCTGTACCGGTGCTCCTGGTTTTGTTTGGGTCGACCAATCCGAGACCCAAGCGATCGCAGATTCATTAGGCATTCCTCGGGAGGACTTTGAGGATCAGTACACCCGGAAAATTGGGCTTCGTCGAAGCTTAAAGGAGTTTAGCAACGGAGATTGCGTCTTTTTCGACAACGAAACTAGGAAATGTGAAGTTTACGGCTCCCGACCTCGTCAGTGTAAAACTTGGCCATTTTGGGATAGTAATTTACGAACGCCCGAAGATTGGGAGCGTACATGTGAGGAATGTCCGGGAAGCGGAACCGGAAAACTCCATCAGCTTGTCGAAATTGAAGACAGGCGGAAGTCGGTCAAAATTTAGTGAAACCACTATTTCTGCTGGCTGCCGATTCGAACGAGCCAATTGTTCATTTAGGTGAAATGTGAACTTTTCCGATCGGGCAAGCAAGGCATTTAATTGACTTTAATGCTTGCTGGACATACACTTACGGGGCAGGCGGAGGTTGTGTCCGTAGCCGCGGCGTTGTCCGAATTCCGATTGGCTAAACGGCGTTGCATCGGCGGAACAAACCATGTCCGAAGAGCGTACTGGTTTCGCTGAATAGAAGAATTAACGTTCAAATTTAATTAACAACGTCGGATGTGATTAATGACGAAAAAGGAAATTGTCCGCAGAATTTCGGAAGAATTGGGTCTGAAGCAAACGGACACCAAAGAAGTAGTGCAACGCACTTTTGATGCGATCATCGAAGCGTTGGCCACCGAACAACGCGTTGAATTGCGGAATTTTGGCGTATTTGAAGTGAAGAAACGAGCCGCTAGAAAGGCCCGTAATCCGAAAACCGGGGAAGAGGTTCTAGTTCCGGCGAGGTTCGTGGTCACCTTTAAACCGGGCAAGGAAATGGAACAGCGGGTCAAGACAATTGAAGAGGACAACCGTTTTAAAGAGTCTGGTTTTATGCCGGAAGCAAAGGCGGAATTGGATTCTTTAATTGAGCGACAACCGCTTCAAGAACCGGGCGATTCGGCACTTTAATCCGAATTTAATTCTCTTGTGCTGTTACGTTCTTGTCTCCTGCGATAAACCAACGGCACACTATTATCCACTGTACGAAACACACCCTATAAGGCTCAGTGATGGCAAATATATTTCGGAAACTACCTTCAGTTAACCAGTTACTCGAGAGCCCGCAACTGAAGCAAATGGTGGAAACGGTAAATCACAGTGTTGTGGTGGATGGTGTGAGGAGCTTTTTGGATGACCTTCGTGATCAGGTGAGTACCGAATCGGGGGAGGTCTCAATTCCAACGCCTTCTGAAATTGCTGACAAGATCGCAAATTGGATAAAAACCGAAGAAAAGCCGTATTTAAGGCCTGTCATTAATGGTACGGGAATCATTCTGCATACAGGCTTGGGCCGTGCTCCGTTGGCAAAATCAGCAATTGAATCGGTGCAAGAGATTTCCGAGGGTTACGCCAGTGTCGAGGTGGATGTCAGAACTGGTGAACGAGGCCAGAGAATCAAATCGGTAGAGAAGTTACTTTGTGAACTTACCGGCGCCGAAGCGGCAGCTGTGGTTAACAATAACGCGGCGGCGACCATGCTTGCGTTGTCCGCAATGGCTGAGGGGCGAGAGGTCATTGTTTCCAGGGGGCAATTAATCGAGATCGGAGGCAGTTATCGCTTGCCCGACGTGATGGAATGCAGCGGTGCCAAGCTTCGAGAGGTTGGAACAACCAATAAAACCCATTTGTTTGACTATCAACGAGCCATTAATGAAGAGACTGGCGCCCTGTTAAAAGTCCATCCAAGTAATTTTGAGGTCGTTGGATTTACAAAAACGGTATCGACAAAAGAGATGGTGGCGTTGGCGTCGGAGCATGATTTGCCGGTAATTGATGATGTTGGATCGGGAGCGCTGATCGATTTCTCAGAATTCGGATTAATGGATGAACCGGTGGTTTCGCAGAGCATTAAAGACGGTGCAGATGTTGTTCTGTTCAGTGGCGATAAATTGATTGGGGGGCCGCAGTGCGGAATCATTATTGGAAAGCGGAAATACATTGATACGATCCTTTCCAATCCGTTGATGCGGGCGATGCGGGTCGACAAGATGACCCTTGCAGCGCTATCGGCAACTTTACTGATCTATCGCGACGAAAATCGAGCTCGCACCGAAATTCCCATTCTGAGAATGCTCTCAATGCCGAAAGAAAACCTAAAATTGCGAGCTGAGAAAATAGTTGCGCAGTTGAGTCATTTGGGTGAATTAGAGATTTGTGAAGCAGTAGAAGCAGACTCAATGCTGGGGGGTGGAAGCTTGCCTACTCAGAAATTATCGACATGGTGCGTTGCTTTGACCCCGAAAACTCAATCGGTTGATCGGTTGGCAGCTGGACTCAGAAACGGTGAACCGAGTGTCATCGGCCGGGTGCAAAAAGAGAGGTTCTTCCTGGATATGCGAACGGTCCAGCCGTCTCAGGATTCCGGTTTGGTTGAATCGATTGAAGCCTACTGTGACGAGTCTAATTCGGAGGCAGAGTAAGACTGCGGTTGGGCCGCGTTGGTTTAGCAGGAATGCTGCGGAAGCTCGGTGGTTCAGTTTGGGAGTAGAATGAGTGAGGCCGAAGAAGAAAGAGAACGCAAAAGCAGGAAGCTTTTTGAATATCCAAGGCTACCGGGATGTTTGGCGAATTGCTGTTTGCTAAATTGGAACGGGAAAAACCGCGAATTCGCGGTGTTTGCTTTTTTTTTTGAAAATAACCCAAACTGGACTTGAGCGTTTACCGATACTGCGTATACTTTGCTCCATCACTGACACGGTGATGCCGGAAGTAGCCATGGGTATGGCAGTCGACTTAGTCGATTAGGAATCGTGCCCCGTTTAATTTGGCCTTTCTTAAAATCAAGACTCAGCTGCGGTTGACAGCAACCGACAATTAAGTAGAATCTTCGATTCCCCAAGAGCAGCAAGTTGGTACCGGTTCGGTTTGACGTTGTAGTTCAAAACGAACCGCTCTCAACTTGAGAGTGTATGGTCGGACAAGTTTTCGGCTGAATGATCTTTGACAATTTGGTTGTGAAGTAGATGGCATCTGAATAATTGGTGTCGCATCTGCAGGTTTGTTTCTTAGCGGGGGCAAACTGAATGTGTGACGTAAAGCTAGTTATTCGATACACCACTCTTAAGTAGCGTCGAGTCAGTTGAATCAATCAACGAAAGTTAATTGTTTGGCTGGCTTGTCAAAAGAACCGAAAATGAAGCGATTATCGTTAATCTGGATCTATGTTTGAGACACAGATTTCGATTCACCTTCGGCAAACTTGTTTGTCAGGGAGGGTTGGATATTTGTGGTCAAGCTATTAAGGGTATATGGGGGATGTCTTGGCATTAGAAGGCTATGAAGGGCGTGAAAGTCTGCGATAAGCTTGGGGTAGTTGACAAACAAGCGTTGATCCCAAGATTCCTGAACCAGCGTGTACTGAATACATAGGTACATTGCAGCGAACCGAGTGAACTGAAACATCTAAGTAACTCGAGGAAGAGAAAGAAAAATCGATTCCGTTAGTAGCGGCGAGCGAAAGCGGAACAGCCCAAACCACTGGGGTTTCCCCGGTGGGGTTGTAGGACTTTGCACATGAGAGTTAGAAAACTTTAGCTAGAAGAACGACTTGGAATGGTCGACCACAGAGGGTGACAGTCCCGTATTTGAAAGCTACAAGTCTCTCGCAGAGCACCTGAGTAGGACCAGTCACGTGAAACCTGGTCTGAATCTACGGGGACCATCCCGTAAGGCTAAATACTCTCTAATGACCGATAGTGAACTCAGTAGCGCGAGTGAAAGATGAAAAGAACCCCGTCTAGGGGAGGGAAAGAACCTGAAACCATATACCTACAAGCGGTTGGAGCACTATGATTTGTTCAGTGTGACAGCGTGCCTTTTGCATAATGATCCGGCGAGTTGTCGTATGCGGCTTGGTTAAGGACTTACGGTCCGGAGCCCGAGGGAAACCGAGTGTTAATAGCGCGAACAATTGTCGTATGCGGCAGACGCGAACCCAGGTGATCTACCCATGAGCAGGTTGAAGCGCGGGTTATACTGCGTGGAGGACCGAACCCACTTAGGTTGAAAACTGAGGGGATGACTTGTGGGGAGGAGTGAAAGTCTAATCAAACCTGGAGATAGCTCGTTCTCTGCGAAATATCTTTTGGGATAGCGTCAGGTAAATTGTGACACGGGGGTAGAGATACTGAATTGGATGGGGGCCCTTCCCGGGGTACCTCACTGAACCAAACTCCGAATACCGTGTTATTTACCCTGGCAGTCAGTCCGTGTGGGATAAGCTGCACGGTCGAAAGGGAAACAACCCAGACCATCGTCTAAGGTCCCGAAGTAATGCTCAGTCACTAAGGAAGTTAGTTTGCTGAGACAGCCAGGATGTTGGCTTAGAAGCAGCCACCATTTAAAAAGTGCGTAACAGCTTACTGGTCGAGCAGGCTTGCGCCGATAATGAACGGGAGTAAGCATTACACCGAAGACATGGGTTTACACTATGTGTAAGCGGTAGCAGAGCGCTGTACAGGAGATACAAGCCCAACGGTAACGATGGGTCCCGGTCTGTACAGGTGATTATGCCGGAATGAGTAACGATAAAACAGGTGAGAATCCTGTTCGCCGAA
>JAAHTH010003421.1_pt2 | contig 10400 bp, 13 predicted proteins | sample 6116091 | NCBI WGS metagenome assembly JAAHTH01 (sample SAMN13939990, study PRJNA603662) | sponge metagenome | isolation source: marine sponge | host: Mycale hentscheli | place: New Zealand | collected 2006
CCCGGGGGGGGTGGCCAGAGGGGAGGAGGGGTTGGTTGAAGGTATAGAGAACGCAGATTCTAAGGTAGAGGGGGGGTGAAATCTAAAATGGAAGCTCAAGCCTTACTAAATGAAGCTAAATACCCAAGATTAAACTATGTTGGGGATGCTTTTGAGTTTTTTGTTGAGTTAATGTTTCAAATTGTAGGACCTTCTAGGAAATTTGGTGGAATACATGATTATGAACCCCAACAAGAAAATGATAATGGTGTAGATGCTATATGTAAAAATTGGGATGGTGAACAATCAGTAATTCAGATAAAATATAAAAGTGATAGTGAAAGAGTATTAACAGGCAATCAGGATCATCTGGGTAATATGGTTAAAGAAGCTACACTCAAATATAGAATTATACCACACAATCAAGATAAAAAAGAAACAACTAAATATTTTATAATTACCACAGGTAAATCTTTACATTATTATACAGACGATGAATTTTTCTTAAATAATGTAAAATGTATAGGTTGGAAAGAATTAACTACACTTTTAGATGGTAATATAGGTTTTTGGAAAAGAGCAGAAGAGATTGTAAAGAATTTAAAATAATGGAAAAAAGATTAGCTATAATTAATTGTAAGTCTAAAAAACAAACTTACAAATGTACTGCAGAGGAATTATATTCAATTTCATTCCAATTCAGATCACAAGTAGAATTCATAAAAGAATATTATGATGATTATTTAATATTGTCTACTAAGTATGGGTTAGTATATCCCAATTCTATTATAGAACCATATGAAATTAGTTTAGCAACTGGATCACGACTTAAAAATACAAATTCATTATCTGAAATTGAATTAAAGGAGTGGATTAATAGTGTTACAAACCAAATTGAACCACTTTCTAGATTATATGATGTTATTGACTTACACATCTCAAATCAATATTTAAATCCTATAAAAAGTGTATTATCTTATGATAATGTAACCCACATTAAACAACCAGTTAATCCTGGGTTAGTTAAAACTAGATATAAAGAAGTTTTAGATGCTCATCTATTAGGGGAGGTTGTTGATTTAAATACTATAGGTGAAAAAAGAAAAAGTAAAGACCCTGAAACTGAAAAATGGTGGTATCACCCAGAACATGAACCTTTCTTTGGATTCTCAAGACATCTAAAAAAAGAATACCCTAATGTAGATGAAGGAAATGCTACTATGGTTAATAGAGGTATTAATCCTCATACTTGTGGGTGGGTTGTAGATAAAGATTTAATTCAACATCTATATAAAACCAAATCAGGTCAGTGGAGAATTTATAGAAATAAAATTAAGTTAGGATAATTAAATCCTTTATATTATATTCACATTAAATAAAAATATAAGTTATGAGTAAAACAAAAGTACCATTTGTAGATGAAGTTGAGGAATTCAACAGTGTAATGGGTAAAGGTTGGCAAAATAGAACCACACCTACAATTGATAAAAAAGATGCACAATTTGTAGTTGATTTCATCCAAGAAGAACTTGATGAAATGAAAGAAGCAATTGAGCAAGATGATATTGTTGGTATTCTAGATGCTATTTTAGATATTACATATGTTGGTTTAGGAAATGGAGCCCTAGTATTTGGACTCAAAGATAAAATCCTACCAGGATATGCTGAAGTCCAAGCTTCAAATATGTCTAAAATTTGTTCAACAGAAGAAGATGCAATTGAAACTGTTAAAGTACGTTCTGAACAACAAGGCGAGCCTTGCCATTACGAGAAATCAGATAAGGGTTTTGTAGTATACAGAAGTTCCGATATGAAAGTAATGAAAAACATCAACTACTTTAGCCCAGATTTAACACAATTCTTTAAATAAGATATGTACAAAAAAGTCCACGCAGAGCGAGCAGGTTATAACAAATTCAGAATTCATTTGTGGGATGACGGTGGTTATCAGCAAGTTGAATGGCAAAATCAAGTTTATAAAGAATGTCATGAGCATGATGCTACACACATGGGTCTAAATGGTGAAGCATTGAAAAAAGTTAGAAAATGGGAGAGGGATGATCCTTCTCTCCATTTTCATGATATGGCACCTTATCAAAAATTCCTAATTGAAAAATATGGAACTGATGATGAACCATCTCAATTCCATAGAGAAACATTTTTTGATATTGAGATTGAAATGGGTGATGCACTTACACCTGAATATATTAGATCAGCCCCTAAGAAAGTAACTTCAATTGCTTTATATGATAAGCAAGTTGATCAGTGGATTATTTGGATCTTAGATTACAGAAAAGAATTAAAGCACTACCATGCTAAAAATAAAGAAATTGTTCCTTGTAAAGATGAACAAGAATTACTTTATAGATTCCTTGAACGATTTAGAGAAATAGACCCAGATATTTTAGTGGGTTACAACAGTGATTACTTTGATATCCCTTACTTGTATTTTAGAATATGTAATGTTCTAGGTAAGGAATTTGCTGATACTTTATCTCCAATTGGTAAAGTTATAGTTAGACTTAATAGAGAAACTGGTGAATATTGGAATCAAGATCAACCAATTGATATAGCAGGTGTTCAATCCCTTGATTATATGCGAATGCATAAAAAATATAGTTGGGAAGATGAACCAAGTTGGAAATTGGATGATTTAGGTAAAAAGTATACTGGTTTGAGTAAAATTGAGTATAATGGATCACTTGATAGATTATTTGAAGAAGACATCTTTAAATTCATTCAGTATAATATTCGTGATGTTGAAATCTTAGTTGAGTGGGATAAGAAATCTCAATATATCTCTCTAACACGTAACTTAGCCCATAAAGGAAAAATTAATTACAGCGAAGTATACGCGTCTTCTAAGATCCATGACGGAGCAATATCTGCTTATCTTTTATCGCAGGGTATAGTTCCTCCTGCTCGGGATAGAAATCCTATTATTAAGAAAAATTATGCTGGTGGTTATTTATTCTGCCCTAAAGCTGGAATTTATAACTATATTTTTGATGAAGATTTAACATCACTATACCCTTCAATTATTATGTCTCTTAACATTGGTAAAGAAACATTAGTTGGTAGAATTATAGATTCTGATGATAGAAATAATCGTTTGGGGTTAAATGATCTTAAAAAACGTGACCCTGAAGAGATGTTACTCATTGAAAATTCTAAAAGACGTCGTACTGAAATGAGTGTTGAAACACTAATCCAAAATGTTGAAGCTAATAAGTGGTCTATTGCAGCAAATGGTGTATTCTTTAGAACAGATCGTGAATCAGTATTATCTACTTTATTGAACAAGTGGTTTAATGAAAGAGTTTTATATAAAGGTGAAATGAAGAAAGCATATGGTTCAGGTGATACTGAGGGAGGTGAAAAATATCACTTACTACAATACACAATTAAGATCCTCTTGAATTCACTTTATGGAGCAACAGCACTTAAAAGCTTTAGATATGGTAATGTTATTCTATCAGAAGCCATTACTTTGAGTGGGCAAAGAATAATCCAAGAATCAGCTTTATCAGCTAATCGCCACATAAATAAAGTTATGAGAGGTGAGGAAACATTGGATATCTAAAACAATTTACGTATATTACAATATTAAATAAAAAATCAAATCTATGTTAAGTAAACAATCCCTTAGAAGCAACGTTAAAGTTTTAGTTAATGATGAGCCTGCTACTAAAGAACAAATAATCAAAATGAGTGAATCTTGGTCTGAAAATGAAGAAGCACTATTTAGAAAAATGTTAAAGCAAGGTGGACATTTTAAAATGAAAGGAAATCGTTTTAAAGTAACAACAACTGAACAAACCGTAAATAGTAAGGGAATTCCAGATTCAGCTATTAAACCTATGACCCATGATGGTGATAGTGTTGACCCAAATTACATAATTAGGAAATAATGTTTACAAGAATTTTACCATACCTAGTATTTTGGTTTGTATTAGCCTGTGCCCTTTCAAGTATGTGGATGATTTTCTTCTATATATTAGGAGTTGATATCCAAATTAAAGGGGGAATGTTATTAGGAACCCTAACTTCAATTCCAATAGTATTAAATGGGCAGATTGAAGTAAAAAACTTAGACAAATAAATGAAACATATAGAAGAAGTCCCTTGGTGGATATGTGATGAAGATGATATTAACTACTGCGCTTACTCAGACACCGATTCAGTATACTTATGTGCTGAACCTTTGCTTCGTTATTTACATCCTACTTTTGATGAGATGCCGAGTGAAGAAAAAGATGAAGAACTGGAGAAAATAGCCTTATACTACCAAGACTATATTACAGACTCATATGATGCCCTAGCAACAGATTGTTTTAATGTTCCTACCCATAGATTAGAAATGAAAACTGAGTGTGTTATCCGCTCAGCTTATTTTAGAGCTACTCGTAGGTATGCACAATGGATTACTAAACAAGAAGGTATAACTAAAGAAAAACTAGATGTTAAAGGTCTTGAGTTTAAGAAAGCAAATTTCCCTCAAGTACTAGGTAAGTTTTTTAGACAAGTATTAGTTGATGTTCTAAAGGGAGCTCAACAATCCGAAATTGATGGACGTCTTAAAGAATTTAAGAAACAGATTTTAAATGGGGATATTTCATTAGCAGATTTAGGTAACCCTACTGGTGTGAAAACATTAAACAAATACACTGGTAGTAAGCCTAAAGCAGGAGAAATGTTTACTACAATGGTTAAAGGAGCACCTGTTAGTGCTAAAGCAGCAGCTGTATATAATGACTTAATCAGATTCTGGGGATTGAATAAAGATCATTCATATATTGTTCAAGGTGATAAGATCAAATATGTTTACCTAAAACCAAACCCATACCAGATAGATGCTTTAGGGTTTTTATCTTTTGACATACCAGATAAGATTGCTGATTTTATGGAAAAGTATGCTGATAGACAGAAAATTTTCGATTCAATTCTACTAAACAAACTTGAAGGTTTTTATGATGACCTTGGTTGGTCTCTCAACCTTAACCCATATATGAATGACTTTTTTAACTTTGATTAAACAAACAACATGATAAATAAATTAACTTTACAATCAATTATTTCCAAATATTATTTGGGTGAAAATGAATCTGTTAAATGGTCAACAAGAGATGAAGTATTGTCTATTGACTTCCAATCTTTAAATAAAGAAGTAATTGGTAATGTTTCCTATAAAGGCTTCCCAATGGAAGATGGTGACTTAGCTATTTACAACACTAAAAAACTCAATAACCTAATAGGCATTACTTTGGGTGATATTTTACTACACGCTGAAAAAACAAATAAAGTATTCACCAAACTGAATATTTCAGATGAAAACTTTAATTTATCATATGCATTAGCAGATTTGCTATTGATTGGTAAAATAGGTACTGTTAGTGAACCAGATTGGGATGTAACATTAAATTTTGATGTTGATGAAAACCAATTAGGTAATTTAATTAAAGCTAAAAGTGCATTGGCTGAAATTGATAACATGATTATTACTACTGAAAAAGATTTAGATGGTACTGATATTTGTAAATTTACATTTGGGGATGAAAGTGGACATAATAACAAAATCATGTATAGCATGTATGGAGATATTAATGTTCAAGATCTGAAATTACCATTTAATTCAAATATGTTTAAAACCATCCTAAATGCTAACAAAGATATGGAATCAGGAACTCTATATTTAAGCTCCAAGGGTTTAATGAAACTTGAATTTACAACAGGCGACATATCAAGTGAATACTTCATGGTTAGAAAAGAAAGCACAAATTTCTAAAAACAATCACAATAAAACTAGGATTACTGAATAATCCTCAGTATATTATATAAACAAAGAAAAGTTATATGGACGAACAAAAAAGAAGAGGTAGACCAAAAGGAGGATCTACAGAGACATTTACAACACAATGTGTAATCCGCGATCCAAAGATGGCTCCATTTTACATCAAAAAAGACTCAAGTAATTTCGAAGTTATTGAAGTATCAATGTCAACACGTGGTTTTAAAGGAACAAAAACTGAACCTAGAGAAGTTGAAAAAACAATTGGTTACTACACTAGTTTCAAAAACGCTTTAAACACAGTAGCAAAACATAAATTCTATGAAAATGATGGGGAGTTTGAATCAATTCAAGCATATATCAAATCATGGAATGAAGTTAAAAACGGAATCGAATCATTATTAAACACAACAGAAATATGAAATTGAAAGCAAAATTCAATGCGGTTATTGTTCGACCATTGGAGGAACAAGAAACAACTTATGGCTCTATCATCGTTCCAGATATGGATAAAGATAGAAATGTACATGGTGAAGTAGTAGCAGTAGGACCTGGAGTAAATAGCGTTACAGGAGTATTTATCCCAACAGAAACTAAAGTTGGAGAGATTGTAATTCTACCTACAATGGGTTTCACTAAATTAGAACACCAAGGTGAAGAATACTTCATCGGATCAGAAAATGAAATTTTAGCACAAGTAACAGAAGAAGATTAATATGAAAAAACAACTTAAATTAGGAGCTGATGCTCGAAAAAAACTAGTTGATGGTATCGATACACTTGCAGATGCAGTGGTATCAACTCTAGGACCAAATGGAAGAAACTTTGTATACCAAGATGATTTCCAAGTTATCCGTTCAACTAAGGATGGTGTAACAGTAGCAAAAGAAATTACTAATGTTGAAGATCCATATGAGAATTTGGGAGTAAACATGCTAAAACAAGCAGCAATCAAAACAGCTGATAATGCTGGTGATGGTACAACTACATCAACTCTACTTGCAAGAGAATTGGTTAAAACTGGTGTTCAGCGTCTCAATGATGGAGCAAATGCAGTTGAAATCAAACGTGGGATTGACGCAGCAGTTGAATTAGTTCTTGATGGACTTGAAGGTAATGCTGAAAACATCACTTCAGAATCTCAATTGGAGCAAATTGCAACTATCTCAGCTAACAATGATCCAAAAGTAGGGAAACTTATTTCTCGTGCTATTGAGAAAGTAGGTAAAGAAGGTGTTGTTCATATTGAAGAATCAAAAACAGGAGAAACATACCTTGAAGTAGTTGAGGGTCTTCAGTTTGATCGTGGTTACAAATCACCTTACTTTGTTACTAATAACAACACAATGTCTACAATATTGAAAGATACATACGTGTTGATTGCAGATCATAGATTTACACAAGTTAAAGAGCTATTGCCTATCTTGGAGGGTGTTTCAAGCACAAATAAATCATTGTTGATTATCGCTGAAGATATTGATGGTGAAGCATTGGCTACACTTATTGTAAATAAAATGAGAGGTACTCTTAAAGTAGCAGCTGTTAAAGCTCCTGACTTTGGAGATCGTCGAAAACTTATCTTGGAAGATATCGCTACACTAACAGGTGGTCAGGTATTTGACAAAGATAAAGGAATGAAACTTGATAAATTTGATTGGAAATGGTTTGGTGAAGCTAAAACAGCTACAATCACTAAAGAAAGTACAACTATTATTGATGGTGCAGGAACAGAAGAATCAATTCTTCAACGTGCTGAAGATTTAGCTACTCAACTTGAGAATGCTGAAACACCATTTGAAATGGAAAAATTACAAGAACGTCTAGCTAAATTCAGTGGTGGTGTTGCAGTTGTTCATGTTGGTGGATCTACTGAAACTGAAATGAAAGAAACAAAAGATAGAGTTGATGATGCTCTTCACGCAACCAAAGCAGCACTAGAAGGTGGTATTGTACCTGGAGGTGGAATTGCCTTGTTATATTCTAGAAAGGCACTTGATGAAGCACTTACTGGAGATTTGAGTGAATCAACACGATTTGGATATAAATTGGTATATGATGCATGTGCTAAACCATTCCACCAAATTCTATCAAATGCTGGATATTCAGAAGCAAATGCTTCAATGATTGCTATGGTTGATCTTAAAGGAGGATCTGATTTCTGGACTGGATACAACATCAAAGAATGTTCTATAGTGAATATGAAAGATGCAGGTATTATTGATCCATTTAAAGTAACAAAACAAGCACTTCAAAATGCGGCATCAATTGCAGGTACAATCCTATTAACAGAAGTAATTTCAGTTAATATACCAGGAGAAGATAATGCACAACCTCAAGGAATGGATCCTTCAATGATGGGGATGATGTAATATGGAGACACAAACAGTAGAACATAATATCCTCATAGCTGAGCGAGTTAAGGGGAAAGGTGATACTTGGATTTTAGTAGGGGAGGACATTGAACGTTCTTCCCTTACTGAAACTCTAGAAGCCTACTTTCAGAAAACAAATGAAACTGTTCATTTTAGATTAGAGCCTTTAAATAGTAAACTATTTGCTATTAAAGAGAAAAATGAAGAAATTGTTGTTGAACCACCTAAAAGATTCAACATATATGGGGATTTTGATTAATTCAATATCCTTTCAATATTTATACCATATAACATAATTAAATGGAAGACTTCGACATAAGAAAGTACATGGCCAAAGTTAGGCTAAGTGAAGATGAAGATCAAAAAGTAGCGCGAGCTCAATACGATCTAGCAGTTCAACCCGCGTCTATCGATGATGCTTTGACCGCGTTAGATAACATAGATAACTACGGAATGTACGCGCAAAATATGCGTAAATCTGATGTAATCAAGAAAGTATTTGGACCATCTGTACCTGCTCAAAAAACAAAAGCAGCTTGGACAGATTGGGATTCAAGATCAGATCTTGAGAAAGATGCTAAAATTGATGATGTTAAAAATCGTATGCCTGAAGAATTTAAATTAGCAGTTGAAAAAAATACTGAGAAATTCGAAAGTTGGAAAGCTGATGGTAATGAAGGTGAATTTGGAGATTATTTGAAATCACTTGAAGGTAAATCACTTCCAATTGAATTTTATGGTCGATATGGTAAGAATTATTTTCCAATGAAAACACCTGATAACCTTAAAAAATATTCAGGTAAAATGGAAAAAGATGTTCACTTCCAAGTAAAAGATAATTTAATTCAATTCCCACAAGAAACTTCTCCATTTAACCCTAAAGCATATTTGAGAAAAGTATTAGATACTATTTTTGGAAATGCTGGTTTGGAGTATGTATTTGTTGATGTTGAAAGAGATGAAGATGAAGAGGTTGTAAGCATTACACCTAAAGATGATGAGAAAAAAGAAATTCCACCATTATCAACAACTGTTGACACAGCAGATCAAGCAGATAAACTTGCTAAGAAAATTCAAAAGCGTTTAGGTGAAGTACCTGGAGCTAAGTATGAAGTTGAATCAATAGGAAAAGGAGCAGATAGACAATATAAACTAGTAGTAACTGGATTATCAGCTGACCAAAGATTGAAGGCACAACCCGTAGCATTAGATTTCAAAACAAGTCTTAAAGAAGCATCAGATGCTGAAATGAGAAGAGTACTTGTTAGAGCAGGAGTAATAAAATAAATAAATAAAAAAATAAATGGCAACAAGAGCACAAGTAGCATATCTAGGTGAAGATATGGATCGAATAGTTACAACTTATAACCACTATGATGGGTACCCAACAAGCTTGGGTGTAGCTTTAAAAAATCACTTTAATGATGACTTGAAAGCAAAAGATATAGCTAGTTCAGGTTATATTTCATACATTGACTCTGAAACAGGGGAAGTAGATGCTAAACATAAAGAATCACCAACTGAAATTATTGATGGGGATTTAGATACTCTATTGAGAATGTGGTATGATGATTGTAAGGACTCAGGTGCTGAGTATGCTTACCTATGGAATGGAAGAAAATGGTGTGCTTACAGAGTACCTTCAGAAGCGGGTCAAGATAAATTTGTTAATTACTTCATGAGTGAGATTGATTCAAAATCTGATTTAAATGAAAACAAAGATTCAAAACGTTGGGCTGTGTTGGCAGGTTTACCTAAAACAGACAAAACTCAATTAGATGAGAATATTGTTGGGATGGAAATGATTGGAAATATTTTTGATAGAGAAAAAGAAAAATATGAAGATGCGTTTGAATATTTTCTAGCAGAAAAAGTAGAAATCCAATCAGAAGATAGAAAGGCTAAAGAATATATCCAATCTATAGAGGATGAAGAAGAGAGAGAAGAAGAGAAGAAAAGAATGTTTGGTGATGATGAAGAAATAGAGGAAACAGATATGCCTTTAGATGAAGCACTCAACCCAGAAGTATTAAGAGCATTAGATCGTTTCATCAAAAATATGGCTAAAAAATATGGCTACTCAGAACGAGATGCTGTGTTTGCTATTAAAGCAGCTATGAAACAAAGAGATGCAGATGGTGTAAATGAAGCTCAACTTAATGAGTATACTGAAAATAACTTTACAGGTGAAGATTTGATGGTTGATACACCTGCTATTTCAGGAGATGAATTAAGAACTTTTCAATATTACTTCCCAATGG
>JAAHTH010003190.1_pt2 | contig 10399 bp, 8 predicted proteins | sample 6116091 | NCBI WGS metagenome assembly JAAHTH01 (sample SAMN13939990, study PRJNA603662) | sponge metagenome | isolation source: marine sponge | host: Mycale hentscheli | place: New Zealand | collected 2006
GCTATGTTATCCAGCCTGTCCAATAGCAGACCGGGCCAGAAGATCGATGTCGAGGTGATACGGGCCGAAAAGACGAAGACACTGGCTGCTGAACTGAGTGAGCACCCGCTTGATCTGATGCGTCTTGCACGAGACGGAGGACCGGACCAGATCAAAGGTAACCTGACAAGATTGTCTTGTTTGTTGACCTTGGCAAAAGTGAATCAAAAGCGAATTGGCGATACCAACGTTGCCATACGTGGGCTGACAGATCCCACCCAGTTGAACTGGGATGTGGTGAGGGAATCGGGAGGTGCTTCCTTCTCGGTCGATCTCAGTCAGACGGAGATGGCTGTGGTCGGTGGAGATGCACTGCGGATTACCCGAAGTTATCAGCTGCCCCAGACATCCTACGCGTTGGATTTAGGTATCCAGGTTAAGAATGTGGGGACAACCAAGCAGGACATAGGCGTCCGGCTTGAGGGCGCAAACGGGATCAGTCTTGAGGGCTGGTGGTACAGTACGAAAATTAGCCCGAATTGGGGTGGCGCGGCGGCTCGTGACATCGTTTACAAAACGAAATCCTCTGGTCATGTAATGGTGAGTGGCTTTGAATTGCTCAAGGCTGCAAAAGGCGAGGAAAAAATCAACGCGGATCCGACGCTGCCACGTTACGGAATGACTCCGCTACTGTTTGCCGATGATGGTACGGGTCCCAGTCGAGACTTGAGTTATGTCGGTGTTGATTCTCAGTATTTCACGGTCGCATTCGTCCCCGCCCAAGGGCAGACCTCTTTGACGACACTGGATCGGGGGGGCGCAGGCATCGCCTCGGATCCTGCGGCGATTATCAGACATCAGGAACGCGCAGTAAATTCAACCTACTATGTAGATACGCTGAGTCAGTCGTTGGAGCCTGGAGAGTTCATGCGGCAGGATCTCAGACTTTTTGCAGGCCCGAAATATACTTCCCTGCTGACACAGTACGGACTACAGGATTGCATCTATTACGGTTGGTTTTCAGCGATCGCAAAACTTTTGGGTAGTTTGCTACATGGTTTATCTGCAGTAGGGAATTACGCGCTCGCGATCATCCTGCTTACCTTAATTGTTCGTGGATGTATGTTCCCCTTGAGCAGAAAGGCCGCTGTCAACGCGCAAAGAATGCAGGAGTTGGCACCGGAGATGAAAAAGATCAACGAGAAGTACAAGGACGACATGGAGGGGAAACTCAAGGCTCAAAGAGAACTTCAGCAACGAGTGGGGCTCAATCCGTTGGCCGGGTGCCTGCCAATGTTCATTCAACTCCCGATCTTTCTTGGGCTTTATCGGACACTCTCTGTAAATATTGAAATGAGGCAGCAGCCCGCGCTGAGTTTCACCGATTGGGCATCAAACCTCGCTGGGCCTGACAAACTTGCTTATTGGGGAGATTGGTTATTGGACTACTTGTCGGGTCGGGGGACTGGTTGGCTTGGCCCCTATTTCAACGTGCTTCCGGTAATCGTCGTGGTGCTTTACCTGATACAGCAAAAACTGTTCATGCCTCCTGCCACTGATGAGCAAACAGCACTCACTCAGAAAATGATGAGCGTGATGACGCTGATGATGGGCTTGTTTTTCTTCCGCGTCCCCGCAGGACCCGGTATTTTGTTCCCCCCCCGGGGGGGGGGGGGGGGGGGGGGGGGGGGCTTGTTTTTGTTCTGCGTCCCCGCAGGACTCTGTATTTATTTCATCACCAGTAGTGCGTGGGGAATTTGCGAGCGAATCATTGTCAAGCGGACGCTGCCAAGCAAGAAGCACTTTGATCTTGCTGGATTGGAGGCTGGTACTGCAACCGCTCCTGTGAAGTCCCAGTCCTTGGCTGAACGGATTCGAAGTCAAGTGGCCAAGCCGGAGCCAACCTTCGAAAAACCAAACAAGCGAAAACGCCCGGGTGGCAAGAAAAAATAGCGAGTCTGCTTCGCTTGTTGAACAAAGACGCGGGAGTACTCGACCTAGATATAGAACATGCTCGAGTCGCCGTGTTGGGCACGTTCGACAAGACCACTTAGCGTGGCTTGGCCGAGTACTCTGCGTGAGGCATCGGCAGCATCATCCCATTGCTCTTGCAGCATAACGGCTATCGGCGTGCCCTTCGCTTCTGTGCGGCAACCTGCTTCTTGCGAGCCAATGGCTTCTGCAATGTCCAAGAGTGTGATGGTGGCAGGATCAACCGAAAGTCGATATCCACCGTGGCTGCCACGAACGCTCTGGACCCACCCTAATGTACGGAGGCTGCGTAAAATCTGGACGAGAAATGGTCCGGGAACCCCGTGCCGATCTGTTATTTCTCGAATCGCAACCGGGGAACCCTCATCATTCTGGATCGCAAGTTCCAGCATCGCAACGCAGGCGTAATGAACGCGGGCGGAGATGACCATTGTATTTCTCCGCTGCTTAGGAAGAATGGAGTCCGCATTCGGTTTTCTTAAAGCCGCTCCAGCGGCCAGCCCTTTCGTCTTCACCGGGTAAGACCGCGCGGGTGCATGGGAAGCAGCCCACGCTCGGATATCCTTGATCGTGAAGGGGGTTGTAAGGAATGTTCTCGCTGGTGATCAGTGACCATACATCTTTCTTCGTCCAATTCGCCAAAGGGCTTATCTTTACGAGTTGGAACTTTCGGTCCCAGCCTATGATCGGCGCCGCCGCGCGGTCGGGACTCTGGTCACGACGAATCGCGCTCGCCCAAGCGTGGTGACCTTTCGCTGATTCGTGCAATACTTTGAGTTTTCGGTCGAAGCAACACTTATTTGGGTTTGATTTGTAAACTGGCCCACCGTTCGCCAGTTCGTACTCCGCAACTGTCAGTTCAGGCAGTTTGTATTCTACTTCAATTCCGTACTTCTCCTTGACTCGCTCTCGTAGTTCAAGCGTTTCCTTGAACTGGTAGCCCGTGTCCAGGTTGAAAATCGGAGTATCGGGCGCAACCTCTGCGAGCATATGAATGATGGTCATGCCCTCTGGACCGAAAGCCGTTGCCATCGTGAATTTGGGAGCGAAACGCTCAACAGCCCATTTAAGGATCTGCTTTGGGGTGGCTGTTTCCAGAGTTTGGCTTTCCCGTTCCAGTTCTTCCAGCAGCTCATCGGTTGGAAGCAAAGGAGGCGTGGCAGCCAAGGCGCCTCGTGGTTCGTCCGAGTTGGGGGCAAGAACTTTCAACGTTGCAGCTGATTTTGCCTTGGGATCTGGCTTAGCAGAGTCACCCGGTGGTACGGGAGCGTTCATCAGTGGTTTTGGCCGTGCGGACATGGCGGAAAGTTTGTGGAAAGTGTGCTTTTCTCGATATAGTATAAATGTGATCTCTTTAGTCAAGTATCTATCGACTTCTGGTGAGTCTCAGATCAACGATTTTAACGATAACACGACTATTTGATGGGTTTGACGGGGATTTATTGGCCCGCCCTGAAGCAGGAGCAGCTAAATTACCGATTGGAACACATACGTGTTCGAGTTTGAATGGCTCTGTCGTCGTGCGAAACGGGGGCGGAGATAGCCGCTGAGAAAGAGAATTTTTGATGAGCAAACGACTCTTTTTTATCGTTGTGGCCGCTGGATTTTTTGGTGTTCAGATTCTGGGACTCCCCGGCCAATTCGTCAGCGCCGATACCGTGGAAATCTCGGGTGGTGGTCACCTGACAGGCGAGGCAAGTCGAAAGCCTGACTCGGTGATCGTTCGGGTCGACGACGAAATTCATGTTGCTTTACCACTGAGTCGTGTCCGCAGAGTTATCGATTCGGATCAACTTGCAGCGTATCGGACTCGGGCGGCCAGCGCGGGTGACGATGCTGAATCGCATTACGAATTAGCTGTTTGGTGCGTTACAGGTAGCAACGTGCCCGGAGACTCGAAGCATTATCGTACTCATCATTTACAGCGTGCGATCACACTCGATCCCGAGCATGCAAAGGCTCGTGCTGGTTTGGGATACAAGAAGCAGAATGGGAAGTGGATTCGAACATCAGACTTGATGCGTGGACGGGGGATGATTTCACGGGCTGGCAGGTGGGAGTTGCCAGAATCTGTTGCCATTGAAGATTATCAGCAAGACACTGACGTGAACGCAAAGAAGTGGATCAAAGAGGTCAAGCGTCTTGTTGCATTAGTGCTTCGTAATACAAAAAAGTCACCTGAGGCATTGGCATCGCTGCAGGCGATCCAGGATCCACTTGCATCAAGCGCGATCGCTGACCAGCTAAGCGATTCACGAGAACGCGGAACGCAAAGTCGAAATCTCCGAATGTTGTGGATCAGATTGCTGGGGAAATTTCGCGATTCGGTATCGGTGCAGGCCTTAGTCCAAGCTGGTTTGATGGAAGATGATCCCGTGATACGGGAAGCAGCGTTGGATCAGTTGGTGCAATATGGAGCGGGTTCGGCAGTCGCGACCTATTTGCCATGTCTTACAAAAAATGATAACGCGTTGGTAAATCGGGCAGCTCTTGGGTTAGCGTCGTTTCCAGACCCGGAACTTGCAATGACTTATGTGGATGCGCTCGTTACCACTCACAAAACTGAGCAGGCACCCAGTTCAGCAATCAATGCGGGTTTTGGAGAGGGGGGCGGTGGTTTGCAGACGGGAGGCCAGAAGAAGGTTTACGTGCAAACTTGCAAGAATCCCGCTGTATTGTCGCTGCTTCAGGCAATTGAGCCCGAGGTGGACTATGGATACGACGAGCAGCGATGGCGGGAATACTTCGCAAAAAAGAGGTCGAAATTTAGCGGTGATTTGCGACGTGACCTTTGATTGCTACTGCAGATTGAATAAACCGTGTCGGTGAACCTGGTCTGATCATGGCTTCATCGCAAGGCTTCGATTGCCTTGACGACTGCCTTTTCGCTGACATCACTTACCAACTCAACAGAACCTAATTGTGTTGGAAGGATGAAACGAAGCTTTCCATGGGCGACTTTTTTGTCACGCATCATGACTGGTAGCATTGCAACTGGATCAGCCGCTGCAAGGCGAGTAGGAAGTTGGCACGCCTTGAGTAATTCAGTTTGGCGTTGCAGAAGTGTTTTGTCTGTCAGACCGAGATCGATCGCCAATTTGGCAGCCATTTGCATGCCAATGGAAACCGCCTCTCCGTGAAGCAGTTTTCCGTACCCAGCAGTGGCTTCGATAGCGTGTGCAAAGGTGTGGCCGTAATTGAGGATGGCGCGTCGACCACTGGTTTCACGTTCGTCCTCACCAACGATGCGAGCTTTACACTCACAGCTCATTTGTATTGCGTAGCGTAAAGCCTCGTTGTCGCGTGAGACGAGAGACTTTGCGTTGAGTTCCAGCCACGAAAAGAAATTGACATCATCAATGACACCATATTTGACTACTTCGGCTAATCCGCTGAGAAAACTGCGGTCTGGCAATGTTGAAAGAACTTCTGTGTCGATCAGAACCAGGCTTGGTTGCCAGAATGCACCAATCATGTTCTTTGCACCGGGCAGGTTGATTCCTGTCTTGCCACCGACACTGCTATCAACCATTGCAAGAAGGGTTGTGGGAACCTGAATGAAGCGAATCCCACGGGTAAAGGACGCGGCAACGTAACCCGCCAAATCACCAATCACCCCTCCACCCACAGCAACAATCACACTACGCCGGTCACCACCTTCCGCCAAAACCCAAGATAGCAGGCGTTCGAATTCCGCCAGCGATTTGCTTGGCTCTCCGGAGGCTACGGTTTGCCGACTGATTCGGATCTGTTTCGGTCCCGTGCTCAGACCGTCGCAAATCTGATTCGCCCAAGCCTCATCGACTGCCACGTCCGCGATCACAATCGCATGTGAAAGGTCGGGAATTGCTTGGTGGATTCGATTCGTAGCGTCTTCAAGAGATCCGCTCGTGATATCGATTTGGTAACTGCGGTCATCCAAGGGCACTTGAACCATGGATGAGGGTACCCCTTGCGGTGACGGTATCATACTTATGCCTTAACTGCCTACTTGTTCTTATGACTGCCAGAACAGACAACTTACTTCATGAACAACCATCTGAGCGATACCGAGATTCATTCGACTTCTTCCGCAACACCGGAGGCTGGTCCTGACGCGTCGTCGGGTGCGGATTTGCATCTCGATAAGTACTCGGATCCACGTGCAAAGATTACCAGATCCGGCGTTTTGCTCGGAATTGGAGTAGTAATTCTTGGTATTTGTGGTGCTGGCCTCAGTATTTATGCTCGAAAAACAAGACTCGAGCAAACAACTAAGTTCTGGGGACCCGAAACAATCACGGCATTGCAACTAGCCGAGAAAATCGAACTAAGACCTATTGGTTCGAGTAGTTTTGATCCAGTTGATCTCTCAGGAACACCGAGTCTGGGGCATTTAAGGCATGCTTTACTTGATGATCGAGGGTTTGATTGGAATACAGAAAGCTCGGGTGCTGCCTCTGACATGTGTCAGAAACCTTCAGAGGAAGGAGCCATTGGTTGTGTTCGGCTGCGGCTTACCGACCCCACGGCTAAACGGATTGGAACTATAGATCTGGACTTGGATCTCGTGGGTGGCTGGGTTGGGCCAAGCGATGGTTCAAAACGCGTTCAGGCGACCGAGTGGGTGAGGCCTAAGCTGTCGAACTATTTTCAAATGATTGTCAATGTTGAACGACTGCGGTACGACCAACGAGAGTAGCGGCTGGCGTAGCCATATCAGGGGGGGCGTTGGTTTTGCGTAGAGCTGCCCTTCAGGCGTCTTCGAGCCGTCCTTTGGGTAGCCGCGAAAAATTTGCGTCGCCGCGAAAAGTTGGGTACTTTCTTTCTGGTTGCGCGTTGGATTATACGGGTAACGCTGTATGAATCGCTCGGTGAGGGGCAGCTGATTCCCGCTAACCCGGTTTAATTGCAGATGCTTTCATGCAATTCGGCTATAATTTAGCTGGGTTCTTTTCCTTTCGCTCGTCTAATAAGTGGTGTCCAACCTTAGGCATCTGTTCGCTCAGATGTCCACGGCGACCGGTTCGACACCACTGGAGAGATTGATCATGCCAGCAATCGGCCAACAGCTTGCTTTCGTTACAATTGCGCAGGGAAATAGTGCCCTAGAAGAATTTGCATTGGCGGGATTTTATGGTGGGATCGCCGCACTTGTGGTCTTTGCCGTGCTGGGGACTGTGTTTGCTTTGATGACGCTTGCAGGTATCTGGGCTACCTTCTCCAAGGCTGGTATCGCTGGCTGGAAATCGCTCATTCCAATTTACAACCTGTTCTTGCTTCTGCAGATTGCAAACAAGCCAAGCTGGTGGCTGTTTCTATTTCTTGTCCCCGTCTTGAATATTGCTGTAGTCATCTTGGTGTACCTTGAGATTGCTAAGGTTTTTGGGCGTGGCCCGGGATTCGGAATCGGTTTGTGTTTTCTACCATTTGTCTTCTGGCCAATGCTCGGATTTGGTCGTTCACAATTTGAGGATGGGGCGATGCTTGCCTCAGATGGATCGGAGGTGAGTGAATCCGAAGTCGAAGCATTGGAGATTGCAGAAGATTTTGAGAGTGAAAACCAAGATGCTAAGAATGGTCTTGAAGAGGATGTTGAGGAGGCGGATTTGCGACGCAAGTTCCTCGTTTTCCAGGCAACACCCGCATGGCTTGTAAGCACGCTGGTGCACGTGATCATTCTTTTGATTCTCGGTTTGGTGACGATCGCTGATCCTACACAAATTGTGAACGTACTCTCCGCCAGCAGTTCGACGGATGATGGGCCGGAGATGGAAGAATTTGCGATTGAGCAAATTGATGATAGTGATCTCTCGGAGATGGAAGAGGAAACCGAACCGGTTGACGTCAGTGAAACCATGGAGATCACTGAACCGGTTGAGGTTGAGCCAATGGAGGTAGCTGCCGTTGAGCTTGACGTTGCGGATCTTCAGTCAGAGATGGCTCCCACTGCTGCATCGCTTCAAACGTTGGCGTCCATGACCGCCCAGCCGATGGGCAGTCGCAGTTCTGATATGAAAAAGAAGATGCTCCGTGACTACGGTGGGACACCATCGAGTGAAGCAGCCGTGACGGAGGCACTGAAGTGGTTCTCTCGCCATCAAATGCCAAACGGTGGTTGGACTTATCAGCATGAGCTTGTATGTAAGGGGCGCTGCAAAGATAGTTGTGATGCCAGTTACAACAAATCGTACAACGCTGCCACGGCAATGGCGTTACTTCCATTCTTGGGGGCTGGGCAAACACAACTGAGCGGAGAGTTCAGGCAGAATGTCAAGCTTGGTTTGTTCTTCCTGATGAAGAACGGAAAACAAGGTAAGAAGAATGGCCTGCCTGTTTTGGATCTGCGTGATGGGAAAGGCAACATGTACTCTCATGGTCTGGCCGCCATCGCTCTTTGTGAAGCTTACGCAATGACGGAGGATCGAGCTTTACTTCCGTACGCACAAGCGTCGTTGAACTTCATCATTACTGCTCAATGTAACGATGGTGGGTGGAGATACTCACCTAACGGAACAGGTGGCGGAGATACGTCTGTTGTCGGATGGCAGCTGATGGCTCTCAAAAGTGGATACATGGGGCACCTCGCAGTGCCGCCGCAAACAATTCAAGGTTCCATGTTGTTTCTTGACAAGGTTCAGTCAAACGGTGGAGCTGTCTACGGATACACCGGACCAGTGCCCAAATTCCGTCCAGCGACCAGTGCTGTCGGATTGTTATGCCGAATGTACACCGGTTGGAATAAGACCCATCCGGGGATCATTGCCGGGGTCAAGGAAATCAGCAAGCATGGTGTCAGCAAGAACGATTTCTACTACGACTACTATGCTGCTCAGGTTTTAAGGCAGTACGGTGGCGTTGAGTGGGATAAGTTCAATGTGGAGTTGCGTGACTATCTGGTTGGGTCGCAGGCCCAAGAAGGCGGGGCTAAGGGAAGTTGGTATGTGAAAGGTGGACATACCTCGAATGCTGGTCGTCTGTGCATTACCTCCTTCGCAACGATGATGCTGGAGGTTTACTACCGGCACATGCCGTTATACGCCGAGGCTGCTGGAGAAGAAGATTTTCCTCTCTAATCAGCCCGATGATGGTCATGCGGCGAGGATCATCTGGGGCTGCATTAAAACGTAACTGGAAGATAGTTGCGTCTCTTTTTCGAGGGCGGGTTGGTGTGCAAATCGTCCCAATTGGGGATGGATCGTGTAGCAAACCAGCACTTTCAACGGCTGGGCAAAGTGTTGCATGAGGCCAGTATTTGTGATGCTAAACCTCACTACGCATTTGAATTTTCGACTCGTGCGGTGGTAACGCCGCGTTTGTTGAAAAAATCGGTAGTGGACGCCATTGCGGCCATGTGAAGTTCATCCGTGCGGTGAAGTGGACAAGTTAGCAACAAGTCTGCCTCGGCTACTTCGAGCCGGTGTTTGACACGATATTAAGTTGAGTTCATGCCAATGCTGCAATCTTCTGTGTAACAATTTCGATGGATCGACAAACAAGACATTAGCTGCAATGCGGTATGCCCGTGAATGCCGGAAAACTGATGACTTGAATTCCCGTGGAGCCTCGGTTGTTTTCCAGAACGGATTGGAGTGCTCCCGTAAAACTGATGCGCGTGTTATATGAAGAATCTCACAAGGATATCTTAGATGACCAGTAAGCGAAAACGCCGTAAGCCCGAACAGATCGTAAAACTGCTCCAGGAAGGTATTGGGATGCTCGCGGCCGGCAAGTCAGAAGCAGAACTGTTCCAGAGGCTTGAGATCGCAGAGTCCATCTGGCTGAGATGGAACTACCTGTCACGTAAATCTTGAGAAACGGGGAATACCGGCACAAATATGTTGAAAGATTCTCGTTTGAATTCTCTGACTTCATCTGTGTCGCTGGGGATTTCCACTGACAGCCGTATAAAGCAAATGCAGTAGCGTTGAACGGTACAACACTACTGACTTACTTTCCGCAAACATATTTGTATCCTCCCGACCCCCGGATTTGGTCCCTGTATTTGAGCGTCTTGCTCCTCCTTAGCGTCGTGATTAGTTAGCTTCTCGGCACAATGGATTTGTGGTGGCTTACTTAGCAGTCCCAATTCTATGTTCGTAGCCTGATTACCTATGGCAAAAGCATGAGTAAATGCATGATTGAAGAAGTCTTGAATCAAAGCTGTCAGCAAGATCGAGGCGAGGGTGTCTTTGAAGCGGAAACTGCTCGAATGTTGGAATTGAATCTCGACGGTTCGATTTGGACTGAAATGCGAGCGATGGTCGCATTTCGTCGCGATGCTCGATTCAATCGTTTGGGAATCATAGATCGCGGGGTCGTGAACCTGCTCAAAAAAGCAGTCTCAGGTGAAGGGGTGCATCTGCCGAAAGCCGAGGGGCAAGTCAGGTATGTCTTGTCGATGCAGGAAAAAAACACACTATCTTCCGACTGCAGGGGGAGCCGATTT
>JAAHTH010001198.1_pt1 | contig 10398 bp, 8 predicted proteins | sample 6116091 | NCBI WGS metagenome assembly JAAHTH01 (sample SAMN13939990, study PRJNA603662) | sponge metagenome | isolation source: marine sponge | host: Mycale hentscheli | place: New Zealand | collected 2006
ATGTTGAGTGGGTGCTCACAAGAGATGTTGAGTGGGTGCTCACGAGAGATGTTGAGTGGGTGCTCACGAGAGATGTGCAGGGTCGTTTTCCCTGCCGCGAATGTGTCATGATTTGGGATGGCGGGTGAATCGCTGTTGTTTCGTGTCAGGTTGTCACCGCGGGTGTGTCGTCAGCCGCTGTCAGGTTTGGTCCGACAGTCAGTGTTTCTGCTTTCGGTAGATGCCAAGGTAGGGTGACCCAGAAGGAACTACCGCGTCCGAGTTCACTTTCAAAATCTACTTCGCCCCCAAGGAGTTTTGCCAGTTCTTTTACAATGGACAGTCCAAGGCCTGTTCCTGCGAATTCTCTGGTCAATCCCTCTCCATCCAGAACCTTCCGGCTTTGCCGGAATTTTTGAAAAATAATGGACTGATCCTCACCAGCAATCCCAACGCCGGTATCACTGATGAGCAGCTTGAACCGACCGTTATCAACGTCGCTCACGGTAACCTTGATCATGCCACCTTCAGGGGTGAACTTGATCGCATTGCTAAGTAGATTATTCAGGATCTGACCGAGTTTGTTGGGATCTTGATGAGCTTTTGGAAGATTGTCCGGGACATCGACAGACAACGAAATGTTTTTGTCTTCAGACAGGGACTGAATCATGTCACATTGCGCAGATACGAGGCGGCCGAGTTCAAATTCGCTCGACTTCACTTCCATTTTTCCAGCTTCGACTTTCGCCAGATCGAGGATGTCGTTAATCATTTCGAGAAGCAGTCGTCCACTCTTCCGGATGTTGGATGCATACCGTCGCTGCTTGTCATTCAACGAATCGATTCCCTGCAGAACCTCCGAAAATCCAATGATGCTGTTGAGTGGTGTCCGTAGCTCGTGACTCATATTAGCAAGAAAATCACTTTTCAACCGATTGGCTTCATAGAGTTGCAGGTTCAATTGCGCAAGCTGATCGACACGTGTGTCTAGTTCGGTATTGACTTCCTGAATCTGATCCTGGGTTTCGGTGAGGTGGCGCAGCATGCGATTGAAGGCATCGGCTAGCTCGCGGAATTCATCCTCGGTTTCAATCGTAGCTCTCTGGTTGGTATCTCCGTGAGTAATGGCATCACTGACATCACGTAGGTGATACATCGGATAAAGGACCAGATGTCGCACAATGGTATGCAGCACAAACAGTGTCACAGCAACAATCAGCATTCCCAAGGCGACGACGATGGCTCGAATGAAAGTTGTTGATTCTCTTGTGCTCTCGTAGGGCATCGTCACTTTATGCACACGGAAAGGAATCTGAGCCGCGCGTGTTTCGGGAGGGGCGTTCGGGTCAAACGTCGTTTCACTTCCTTTGGCCGTATGGCACAGTTGGCAGCTTTGCTTGAAGAAGACCGGTATGTAGTAGACACAATTTCCGTCATCCGTTTCATATTCATCGAACAGCGGTTGGTCCAGATTGGGCGTGATCTGGCTCAACGCCTCATTTTCGGCGAATTCAATTGGTTCGGTGAGGTCAGGCCGTTGTTCACGTAAGGAATTCGCGTAGAACGTCACTGAATCGCGTCTGAGTTGTTCCAGAATGGCAGCTTCAATTGGATCATCGGGTGTTTCTCGATTGGGCAGCTTGGTGTACTGCTGAGAATCACTGAGTGAGAGAAATTCGTGCTTGCTCCTTGAGGCTTCAGCACCTTTGTCCTCATCAAAGCTGTCGCCAGTAACGCTGGCACCAATGATGACTTTTCGAAGGTCGCTGAGCACGGTTTCTGGATCGACCTTTTCAAGGTCCGGATCAGATCCTGCGGTAACCGTTTCACGTTGATTTTTAGACCACACTGCATCATCGTGAAGTAGCAATAATTGGATGGCGGCAAAGTCTTTTGCGCGTTGTCGGGTCGTGTTGAGAACCAGTTCACGCCCCAGTTTCTCGACCACAGCAAAGGCACCAAGCATGAGGACCATTAGCGCTGACCCAAAAAAGAGCAGGCATTTCCGCTCCAGACTCATCGATGCAAAAAGGCCTTTTAGCAGCCGAGTCATGATTTAGTAGTCATCCGGTCGAGGGTACGAAAGCCCGCATTCAGTTGAGCCTGACGCAAGAGTGTGACGGAATTTGTGTTTTAATGGCACCCGAATTTGTCGATGGGGGAATGCTCTCCGATTGCCCCCCATTTTAGCTGGTTTTTGCGTTCTGTGGGTGCATTGCAGGGAATCCAGTGGGCATGTGTTGGTTCCCTGTACCGCAGGTTTAACGGCTTGCAAAGTCTTACTTCTGGTCACCAATTTCATTGGTGACTTGACGATGTTGCCACAATGTAGCGTCATTAGGTGCATCCACGTGTGCGGATGCCCATCCAGCGGAACTCGCGAAATACGATTTGAATGGAAGAGAAAACAGTACGTTTGATGCACTATGATCCGCGTTGGCCGCAGGAGTTTCAGCAGACAAAAAGCAGTATTCTGCAAAGTTGTGAGGGTTGGGTTACTGCCGTTGAGCACGTGGGTAGCACGGCAATTTCGGGACTAATCGCCCGACCTACCATTGATGTACTTGCTGCTGTGGAAGACGCGAATGCCTTGGCAACAGCAGCCCAATTGATCGAGGGCCTGAACTTCCGAATCAATGATTCGCCTGACTGGTCCACCGAGCCAATCGTTCTTGGTAAACCGCGTCATCTGTCTGTCGCGCAGCCGGATCCGACGCACTCTGTTTGGCTTGTCATTTACGGATCTGATTGTTGGCAAAGGATGATACGGATGCGGGATTGGTTACGGGACAACAAGGAAACGGCGGTCCGTTTTGAGGAAGCCAAAGTTGCACGTTGGCGAAGCGGCGAGGGTGCACTGTCGTCTTACGAGTCGGACAAAGCACTTTTCTTTGCCCACTTGGAAGATCAGATGGAAGCAGCCCGGCGATCAGGTGATAGGCATTAATCAAGACCTGCAATGGGCGTGGTGACCCATCTCTCAGATGGTCCCCCCCAGCCAATCAGGGCAACCCAGCGATTGTTTGTACTTCCGACGTTTCATGGAGATGCCGTTACTTTCACTGCTTGTCATAGTGCGTTGGGGTCGTTCGGATGAGTATAATGGGCACTTCACTACTCCTCTGATCTAGTTTCTTGACCCTCTGAACCGTGATCCCTTTCCATGCCCCGGAGCCGACTTGGACCACTCGCGATCGAAGCGAAACTTGGTGACCATCCGTCCCAGAGTTCGGTGTGGCGGGCGGTTCATGTGCAGCTCAAGCGAGCTGTCGCCGTCAAAGTGTTTGCTGCGCCTTTTGGTGGCACGCCAGAAGCTCGTGCTGCATTTGCGGCGGAATGGGATCTGCTAAAGCAAATTCAACATCCAGCCATTGTCCGCTGTTACGGTGGTGGTTTTGAGGAAACAGACGCCTTCTTGGCCCATGAACTAATCGAGGGACCGACCTTGGCTAGTGAGCTGGAACGCCGCTCGCGTCTTTCGTGGGAATCCGTTTTGGATCTCGCTGAAGCTTTGACAGGCGCATTGGAATCATTGCACGATCAAGAAATTGTGTATGGAGTCTTGCATCCGGAAAAGGTTTTATTTGCAGGTTTAAGCCCGGTTTTGGTTGATGTTCGTGTAAACAGGGCGAGCTCGTTGTACCTCACCAATCGTGCGGTAACACCCGATGAAATGACGTTTTGGTCGCCCGAGCTGGCTGAAAATACAAATGCGTATTCGGTTCACAGTGATTTGTATTCATTGGGTGCGACTCTCTACAAGGCTTTGACAGGGCGCGCGGTCGTTTCTGGCCACTCTGTCGAAGAAGTGCGCGGGAATGTTTTTTACGAAACTCCCGAGAGTCCTGCTTCGATTGTCATGGACTGCCCCGTATGGCTCGACAAGCTGATCATGCAAATGCTTGAGAAAGATCCTAAGGATCGTCCGCATGGTGCTGCTGCGGTAACGCTGGCTTTAAAAGAGGTGCGACGTCGATCCATGTCACGTGCCGGTGTGGCTGAACACGTTTCTCACGGGTTCAGCCCGCTTAATGTCACCGACCAGAAAGAAAGGGATGAAGCCCGTATTCTGCTGGGACACGGTGCGTTGGAAGTTGAGGACGATGAAAGCGACGTTAAGCCTGAATGGTACGATCGAGCAATCGTTCTCGTTCTTGGGCTGATCCTTATCGCTTCAATGATCACCTATGCAGTTTGGCCATTGAATGAAACTCAAATGAAGAGTCGAGCAGAAGAGTTGTTGACGCGTGACAGCCGGAACGCCTTGAATCAGGCTAAGGTCCGTTTCCTCATTCCCATGCTCGAGAAGTATCCTGACGGAGAGCATGTTGCTTGGGTCGAGGAGCAATTGGAACGTGTCGAGATGATTCAGGCTGAGCATGTTTTGAAAGTCAAGTTGAAAACCAATCGACCGTTATCCAACGAGGGCGAACGACTTTACGCGGAAGCTTACGAGTTTGAAAAGTTTGGTGATGTGTCCACCGCGTTGGATCGGTATCGCAGCATGGAGACGTTGCTCGCTGATGATGATACCTACAAACCATTCGTCAATTTGGCACGAAGGCAGATCGCAAGCATTGAGGAGAATGGTGTGGAACAGGGTGAAGCTGCACGAATCATTCAAAGCAAGCTTGATCAAGCAGAGGAATCCCTCCAGAATGGAAACAGCATTGCAGCCCGTAAAATCTGGTACAGCATCGTTGATCTCTATGGCAATAACGGTAATGTTGCACCACTTGTTTCAAAGGCGCAGAAACTGATCGCCGATAACGGTATCGCCGATAACGGTATCCAAGAGCAGGAGCCAACGGAGTGACTCAGCAAGATGATTTTGGTTCTGCCATTGAGGCGCAACTTGTGGTCCCTTCCAGTGCTGGCGCCCCGATGGATGCTTCCACTTTGTCTGATAGACAAGGTTCTTTTGGTAAGGCACCGGCAGGCTATGGTGGTGCAGACAAGCTGATTCAGAGCAAGCTTGCCGTGCTGGCCTGCTTGTTTCTTGTAACCGGTTTCCTCGGGTTACCGTTGCTTTGGATGAATCGTAGATTCAGTGCAGCAGAGCGGTTCCTATGGGCGTTTGCCGTGACAATTTATACGCTCGTTCTGATCGGGCTTGTTGGAGCTATTGTTATCTGGTGCTACAAACAGCTTATGGGTTAAGCAATCGCTTGGGATTGCGGGAACCAGCCCATCAGATGCATGGGTTTCTTTAATTGAGCCTTGTTTTCCAGCGGTCAATCTGAAGTCGCACCTGATCTGGCGCTGTGGATCCATAACTGACAAACGCAGCAACCGAATTTTTGCATCCGAGAGAATCGAAAACGGTTGCGTCAATTTCAGGCGCGTGGTTTTGCAGTAGTTCCAATGGCAGTTCAGCCAGTGGCACATCTCTCTGCATCGCTTCACCAACGATCGCACCAACCAGGTGATGGGCACGTCTTTGTGGCACGCCTTTATCAATCATCCATTCCATCAGGGTAGTCGCATCGAGATAGCCACGCTCCAGTCGACTTTCGATAGATTCATGCTGTAGTTTGCTTCCCGCCACAATTGGGGCGGCCAATTCAAGCATTGCCAAGACGGTGTCGAAAGAATCGAACAAAGGTGGTTTGTCTTCCTGTAAATCGCGGTTGTACGCCAACGGCAGATTTTTCACTAACAGCATCAATGTTTGCAGGTTGCCCATAACCCTTGCTGATTTTCCCCGAGTCAGTTCGAGTGTATCCGGATTGACTTTCTGAGGCATGATGCTGCTTCCGGTACAGAACTGTTGAGGGATCTTGATGAAGTTGTATTCCACCGTGCTCCATAAAATCCATTCCTCGGCCCAGCCACTCAGGTGGGAGGCAATGGTCGCCAACACAAAGGCACTCTCCAACATGAAATCGCGATCGCTACTGGTGTCAAGGCTGTTCGCAGTGACACCTTCGAAGTCCAATTGGCGGGCTGTCTGTTCTCGATCAATCGGAAGCGTTGTCCCGGCGACCGCGGCAATCCCAAGACTGCATTGATTGACTCTGCGTCGGCAGTCTGCGATCCGTTCACGGTCTCGCTGGAATTTTTCGATGTATGCGAGCCAGTAATGAGAGGCCAGTACAGGTTGAGCCCGCTGCAAATGGGTGTATGCCGGAAGAATGATATCAAAATCACTGTCACATCGACTTAAAAATGCACGTTGCAATGTTTCTAGCCGCGCATCGATGCCGTCGAGTGCCTCACGAACCCACATGCGGATATCCGTGCTGACTTGGTCATTTCTGCTTCGAGCGGTATGCAATTTCCGACCCACATCACCGATCCGGTCAATCAAGGCTTGCTCGACATGCATGTGGATGTCTTCCAGCTCAAACCGAAACGGGAGTTGGTCATTGTCAATTTCGGATTGAATTTCGACCAAAGTGTCGCGAATGAGCGAAAATTCTTTCTCAGTCAATAAACCGACACTGGACAGCATCTCTGCGTGTGCGATCGAACCACGAATATCCTGCCGATACAGTCGGCTGTCGAAACTGATGCTCTCAGCAAAGGCTTCAAGCCGTTCATCGGTGCTGGCTTGGAAAACACCACTTCGGGAGGGGCTTTTCACGGATCGATTGTCCCAATTGCTTCGGGTTCTTAATAATGCACGAGGCTCGTGCGGTCACTCTGACTCTCCATTATCACAGACATGCAGAGAATGACGACCCCGCTCATTGAGAAACCTGAGAACGCCAGGGACTGAGGTTTTTACATGACAAGGCGTCCATGTTCGGATTTTGATCCAATGCCCTGTAAAGCCGTCGAAGCCGTTGAAGGTTATCTATCTGTGGTCAGATTCACTCAGGTTTGACAGATTTGAAAGTCTGAAGGCAGTGAGGCCGAAAGGTGGTCGCTGGTTCGTAATTGGCAGCTTCGGGTACTGGAGTTTTTGCAACATTCTCTGCAACAATGACCCGCGCCGTGGAATCGGCAGTATCGATGGATGCTCACTCGGGAGCAACGAACGTCCTTGAGGATGAGACGGGATATAACAAAGGTTCAATTGACATGTTCGGACTTCACTTAAACCAGCCTACTGAAACAAGTCCCAAGACTGCGGCACGGACGATCACCCTCAACTTGAAAATCGATATGCGAATTCTCTCTCAACAATCCTGTGGCCGCATCCAACAGCCTTCATTGAGCCATTTCGTGCTTGCTACGTTTTTTCTGGCATGTGCTACTTGCGCGAGAGCGAACGATGTTTTTATTACGGCAGCCGTTGGCACGCCGTTTGGGGCGGCGACGATTGAAATGCCTCTCGATGCCGCCATGTTTGGCCGGACTTTTCCTGCACTCAGAGTGAGTGGTGGGGATGGCCGCGTCTTGTACCCTGTCTCGAACGATCTGGTCACCACCGGCCGACCCTCCGAACGACCTGTTCCTCAAGCTGGTGGAGGTCGACTTTTGAATCGGGTGGGCGGTTTGATTCGCGAGCTCGCAAGTGGTGATCAGGAATTGAACCAGACTGTTGCTCGCAGGGTTTCGTTCCTGTTTACAGGTTCCGAGCCGCTAACAGTTACCGTCACCGATGATCGCGGTGTGATTGGTAATTACTCTGTCGTGCCACAACAGGATCAGACTGTTCATACAAGCGTCCTCAAGACATGGTGGACAGGTTACACAAATGCAGTTCAATCGCTTGTTTTGACATCCGAACAACCAGCCGCTGTGCAACTGTACCTGGTTGCGATGTTAGCCAGACGCACGGGCTTACCTCTGCCCACTTGGTATAACGAGTCAGGGCAAGCAGAAGACCAGTTGTTGAGCACATTGCAATTGATTGGCGGCGCTGCTGGGGTTGGTGAGTCGATATTTGCAGAGGCTGCGGTCGAAACAAGGCCACCACAATTGGCGACTGAGCCTCTGCCTGCACCACCGCGTTGGATCCCTGAAATTGTTCCTTCAGATGTCAAGACTGCGATTGTTGAGCCAATTGCCACAAAGGTTCCACCGGACTGTTTCTATATCCGGTACGGCTCTTTCCAAAACTATTTGTGGTTTCAGGATTTGACTGATGAGCATGGCGGTGACATCACGCGAATGATCACGTTGAGAGGTCTTGTGAATGATAGTACTGAACGACTTGAAACCCAGCTGAACATGAAAATGACACAGTTATCCCGCATGCTGGGCGGTACTGTGATTGAGGATCAAGCGCTCATTGGAAGAGATCTGTTTTTGACTGATGGTGCAAGCATGGGAGTATTGATCAAGTCGAGAAATGCATTCCTGCTTACCACCTCAATCAAGAATGATCGTACCAAGCTCGCGCAGGCGGATACGACAGTCACATTAGAAGATTTCCAAATCAACGGCCGGGAAGTCAGTTTGCTGAGCACCGCAGACAACCGCATTCGCTCATTTTTTACGCAGGATGGAAACTACATCTTTGTCAGCAACAGTCACAAGCTGACTGAGCAATTCATCGAGGTTGCTAAGTCAGGGAAGTCGCTTGCCAAGACACCTGAATTCATGCTTGCCAGGAAGTTAATGCCTCTCGAGCGTGACGATACGATTTTTGCTTATTTTTCTCCAGCAATGCTTCGCGGTTTGGTTTCACCGGAATATCTGATCGAGTTGCGTCGCCGGATGTTTGCCAAGGCAGATATCTCTCTTGTCCAACTGGCCAGAATGGCGGGCGCTATGGAGAGAAAATTAAAGCCAAGCGATTTGGGTGTTGAGCAGTTGATCGCGGCTGGAATGCTGCCACCTAATTTCGGTAGTCGATCAGATGGCAGCGGTGTGTTTGAATTGAACAACGCCGCACTGGATACGATGCGCGGTGCTCGGGGCAGTTTTCTGCCAATCGCTGATGTGGAAATCAAATCAGTAACACCGGATGAGTTTGCTTGGTACAGTGAGATTGCGAACGAATACACCAACCGATTTGCCAGCATGGACCCGATCATGCTGGGAATCCACCGTGACGATGATCGAGATCCTAATTCAAATCGTGAACGGCTTACGATTCACGCCGAGGTTGCGCCATTCAATCCAGGTAAGTACGGTAAATATGCTCAGCAACTTGGGCCACCTACGCAGGTGGCGATGCAATTCGCGCCTGATGACATCATTTCACTGCAAGCCCATGTTGCTTCCGAGCAGCTTGGTCCACCCACGCATTTATTTGCAGCGATCAAGGATACGGTACCTCCCACGCCTGAGCAGTTTGAGGGCATCATCAAAGCCTATCTCTCCTTGCGGCAATTACCGGGATACCTCGGTGCCTGGCCACAGCCAAGTACACTCGATCGTCTCCCTCTTGGTTTAGGGCGTGGCCAACCGGTGGGGCCCGGGATGAGTCGTCTTCTGGGCGGGTTATATCGGTTCACAGATGGTAAGTTCAGTATCCTTTCGTTTCAGCCAGAAGTGATCACCCAGAGCTTGCCGTTTTTGGCGGCCACAGATGATCCCACACCAGCACAAATTCGAGCCAATGTAGGTGATTTGAATGGAAGTCAGTTGGAGGGCTGGGCGAATGGCCAACTGTACGCCAGATCCCGTATCAGTAGTGTTGCCACAGCGCAGTTCCTTGATTCAATCACCCGCCAGTTCCAGTTGACACCAGACGAGGTGCTTTCAACGGTGAAGAGCATTCTTGGAGCTGATGTGCAATGTAGTCTTGGCGGTCAATACGAGTGGTCAGAGCAGCGAGGGCAATGGCAAAGTACCGCGTGGAACGGGCCACTGGCGAGTCCGATAGCACCAGTGGATTATGTCGCACCGGCAATGAAGTGGTTTCGCGGGGCTAACATTTCCGTCACACAGTTTGACGATCGAGTGATCGCAGACGCGATCATCACTTTGGCACGTGAATGAGCATCTATAGTAGGGACAGCGTTCAATGCATTCCTGTTCTGTCGGCGATGGCGTCAGCAAGTAATGGATCGGGGCCAAGGTAACCAGACGTCAGCCACTGTAGCGATGGGTGCCTGCCCGCAGCTTCTTTTGTTTGATTTAGAATTGCCTGATTCAATTTTCCTTCAAAGAGCAAGTGTGGCTGGACCACCACAGTATCAAATCGGCCACTGACAGCCACCGCTTCCAGTGTGTTTGGTAAGCGTGGTTCTGTCATCGCATAAAAAGTTGTGGTCACTTCAGCTACAAACGATCTCCGGCTGATGATTTCACTGAGAACCCGCATGTCGGCTTTGGCACAGGGATCGTGACTGCCACGACCTACCATGATGACGGCTGTCCGTTCGGGTGAATGTTGGTTGGAAGCCAGTGCTGCGTCTAATCGCTGGACCGCAAGATCGATGATTGCTGCATGCCGAGAGAGGGGACGCGACTGATCATACGTTATGTGAGGGCTGTGGGTTTGGCATTCCGTCAAGATGTCAGGAATGTCCTGTTTGGCATGGCCAGCTGCAAACAACAGCAATGGTGCAACATGAA
>JAAHTH010003618.1_pt1 | contig 10385 bp, 24 predicted proteins | sample 6116091 | NCBI WGS metagenome assembly JAAHTH01 (sample SAMN13939990, study PRJNA603662) | sponge metagenome | isolation source: marine sponge | host: Mycale hentscheli | place: New Zealand | collected 2006
TCGGATCAGGTCATTAGCCGAGGAGACGCGACGGCGGCTGGAAGGCGTGCACCTGGTCCGGGCCAAAGTCACAAGCCTGAAGCGGCAAGCAGCAAGCAAGAAGCCTCAAGCCCCAAGCTCTTGAAGGCGCAAGCAACAAGCAGCAAGCCCTGAGCAACAAGCATCAAGCTTAAAGCCGCAAGCAGCAAGCTCTTGCACATCCTTTCCCTCATAAAGTTTTACGTCTCTAGAGACGAGGTGCTTTACTATGATAAAAGTATTCTTAGGATGCTTCACATGAAAGGCAATTTGGTGCGGTGAAAGTCTTATTTTATTACTATTCGTTACTTTCAGTTCTAAGGTAAAAAAAGTGTTATTTTTGTTATAACACAATACATCTGGTATGCCTGGAAGGCTTAAATTTTCTATGCGATTGAATTGTATATTAGTCCAAGATTTTTTGATTTCTTGGTAAAATTTATGCTCTGGTTTCAACGTAACAGGTATTTACGGAAGTATTAGTTTTTTTCTTTTTTTCGGCATGATATTAGGTTGAGTTACATCCATTTGATGTATCATTTTAGTAGCTTGACCCATTTCCGCAACTTCAACTCTAGGTACAATTACTAGTCTATGTGTTTCCATGGCGCCAACTAATTTATTTTCCATTAATCTTATTCCTTGAATATCGTAAAACTTACCATTAGGCATAGCTACCTGTATTCTAGCATTTTGAGCTACAGGAGATTTGTTAAACTTTGCTAATATCTGAGCTAAAAATTTACCTGTCATAATTTCTTTTCGTAACCAAAATGTTTAAAATCATTATCGTGTATATCATCTACGAGATGTTTTAATTCTTCGGTGTAATATTGTGTATAATCTACCTTCTTTGACTGATATATATAACCTAAATCAGAGTATCTTTCAATAATATTAATTTTATCTGCTATATGATTAAAATCTTTTTCTAAATTTTCAAACTTTCCAACAAAAGAAAGTGGTATTTTACCATTTAAATTTAATAATCTAAATTGTGTAGGTTCTTTGTCTAAAATAAAATCTTTGAAAGGCTTGTCTATGTAACCTAATCTAGTTAAAAAATTGTAATGACTTACAACTCTAGAATAAGGGTTTCTAACAAAAGTAAATGAAAAATACTGAGATCCATTGTATTTATCCCAAGTAACATCTACTGGGACATGTGTTATTGATCTAGTTATTCTAGGTTCATTAACGTGCTCTGTATCTGCATATTTCAATAATATGTCATTTATACTTGAACCTGCTGTTTTAGGCATGTGATAAAACATGAAATTATGTTTTGTGCTGTAAATCATTATCCTTATCTAACCAATCTACCAATAAATGTATTCTATCAATATCTGAATTATTTTCTACGGAATGGTATTTATCGTTGTTGTCTATTTCTACAACTTCGCCTTCTTGCAAATTTCTTTTTTCTTCATCAATAGTGAAGATACATTCAGGGTCTGTAACTATTGGAATATGTATTCTATGAATAGCGGCAAAAAAGTCTCCAATATCTTTGTGTCTTCTAATTATTTTTTTAGAGGGTAGGTTAATTAACATAGCTGTTGCCATAATACCTGGACCTATCTTATTTGTTAAAAGTGAATTTACTATAAGTAATTCTTTGTTGTATTTTTTAGATTCATCATATATCTTAGGTTTACCCATAACTTTTTCATCCCAAATTAATGGTATGGTTTTAGTTTGTTTATGTACATCAAAAGTTTTTTGTCTAAAATCATAACTGTTCCAATTATCCTCTGTATATTCTAGAGCTTTACTTTTAATACTAGAAACATCTATGTAAGCGTGTGTTTTAAAATTAAATTCCATTTAACCAATTATTTGTAAATTCAAAGTTTTTAAATATGTTGTCGGGTATATATTTTTTATATTCTGATGAATTTGTTTTTTCAATTTTGTCTGTTTTAATTATATGTAAATTTTTTCCATACATTGAATCATCATACTGTTCGTTGTTAACCTTAAATTGGTTAAGGTTTGTGTATGTATGATTAAATGGTTCTATATTTAGAAAACTATATATTTTATCAATTTGTTTTTTAGTGTCTTTTATCAAATCGTTATATTGAATAAATAAACAATTATCATACCAACCGTAATACAAATTGTACATTGATTCTAAACTAAGCTTAATTAAAGAATCATTGTCTAGTAAGGCATTTACTTTTTCTGAATCGCTTTTAAAAAGTTTATGTAAAAAATAATCCTTATCTTCTTTATAAAGTTTTATAAAAGAAGCTAGTACTTCAAAAAAATCTCTGACAAGGACTATGACCTTAAAATCATTTTTAAGATATTCATGAATTACTTTTAATTCATTAAATGATCCTACAGGAGTTCTTTGAATAATTGTATCTCCAGTCCAGTCTTTGTAATAATTATACATAATAGGTTCTACGCTATTATGAAAAGATTTATCGTCTGGAAAGTTTTTTGTTTGTTCTGACTTTTTATGCTCCACTAAAATATTATATATCATGGTGTTAACTCCACTAAGAGGTGTGGTGTTTATTTTTGAGTTTTGATTTAATATAGAACTTAACAAAGTATTTCCAGATCGAGGTAGTCCTGCTAAGTAATATATTTTCTTCATTTCTAGGGTTGTTTTACAGTATATTACGGTGTATGTAAAGTAATGGGATTACCAAAACAATTGACAGAAATGCAAATGAAGTTTGCTCATGAACTTGTGACAAACGAAGGTAGAAAGACTAAAACAGAATGCGCTATAGATGCAGGTTATAGCAAAGATAGAGCTACTGTTACTGCTTCTGAACTTACTAATCCTAGAAAGTTTCCTTTAGTAGTAAAATACATTGGTGAACTGCGAGATGAGTTTCAAAAAAAATATGAAGTTACTTATGAAAGACATATCTCAGAGCTAGCTAAATTAAGAGAAGATTCTAGAAAGAAAGGCGCTTGGTCAGCGGCAATAAACGCAGAAGTTGCTAGAGGTAAAGCAGCCGGTTTGTATGTTGAACAAAAAATAATACGTACAGGTAAATTGGAAGATTTATCAGCTGAAGAACTAGAAAGTCGTATGAAACAAATTATTGATGATTATTCACCAATCCTTGAAGGTGTTGAAGTAGAAGAATTGAAAGAAAAAGTTAAAAATATTCCTGTACCGAAAGATAAAAAAGATATCAATTAGATATTAATCTTTTCAAGTTTTTTAATACATCCTGTTGGAAAAACATTTCTGTCCGAAAAAGACTCAGAGGAATTATCGTATGAAGCAAACGTTTTTAACATCTTATTATCCTTTGAAAATATGTATGCATGTGTGATCATCTCTGCTGGTTTCATGTCGTTAAATTCATTTATATCAGCGTGACCGCTGTCACCTAAAATGTCAAGCCATACTATTTTGTAAAAATAATACCTTTTCTTGTTAATCACTATTGATCTGTATTTAGATTTTTTGTTTGTCATTCTGCTACTCTACTTCACTCTTATAGGTTCTGAAATACTTTTATATAATTACCGTTTTGAAAAATGAAAAAAAAAAGTAGAAAAGTAGAAAATATACTAGAACCTATATATACCAACGTTTCTAGCTTCTACTTTTCGTTACTTTTTCTACTTTTTCCTAGCCCCTTGCCGCTAGAATCGTTGATACAAGCCACTTCTAGCTGATTTCCTAAAAAGTAGAGACTCTGACCTTTATTTTCTTTAATAATATCAAAGGTTTGCTTCACTTTTTTTAACCATTCTAAATATACTTTTTTCCTATTTTCCTTATTTTCGGCATAAAATCGCTTAAAAATTTCGTCTAATTTTACCATATTTACCCTAATTTTAGCCTTATTTACCTCTTTTTTACCCTTTTTTAGCATAATATTCCTCCACTTTTTGCTTCCATTTTTCCGTATATTCACGAAAACGTCGTCCATTGATGATAAATCGTTGAAAAAAACAATCTGGAGTACAGATCAAAATGACCCCCTGATCGATATCAGTTCCGTAAGTTTCATTGTGAGCCAGTGCGTATGCTGCAGACTGCAGGTAATAATCATCTATCCACTCTTCACGTTTAGGCTTGTTACTTTGTTTAAAGTCTATTATACTTTCGCGTCCCATATAAACCCCACAAAGGTCAGTTGCTCCAGCGTACCTATCCTGATACGATAAAACGGCTTCAGAACCCCATATTTCATCCAAATCTTTCAAACCCTGATCAATGATCGTATTAGCCATTCGATGGGCCTCTCCGCCCTCCTCAGTCATGTCTAGAATGTTTTTATCCTCTACATAACCTTCCAAAATACTATGCATTTTAGTACCCCGTATCGCTGCCGTATTTTTGACACGTTCTGCCTCTTTTTCGCCAACTTTAGCAATCCACCTTTTTAATGAATCCTGTTTCTCCTGGGATTGTGTGAGTGATAATATAGTCGTAACAGATGGTAATTTATTGTCATCTATTGCATAGTGACGTTTACCCTCTATCATTTCACGAATAGACTTTGGATATTTATAAAGTTTATTCCATTTCACTTAGGCTTCACCCATAGGTTCAGTTTTCATTTTACCATTAATAATGTAAAGTTCTATCGTTTTAATAAGATCGCTTTTTAAATCAGGGTCTTTAAAAAAACTTTCAACAGCGTCAAATGTTTCTTGTATTTTAATTAACATTTCTTCTTCCGTAAGGTTTGAAGTTATCTTTTCTTGTCCAGGCATTCTCATTGTAAGCGCTGTAGTTATTATAAAAGCATTCAATGCAGAAAAAATAGGTGCTACCTTTTTCTTTTCATCGTTAATTAACACATGATCAAATTTACCTCTTATATCAGGACTTCCATAACTATATTGAAACATATTCAACATATTGGTTACTAACGGTGTATTTAATTCGTCATATCTTACTTCTTGTTTACTCATCTTCATTCTCCTTTTAGTTAATTTAGTTCTTTTACAGGTATTTTAGCTAAAACTAATCCACCCATTCCAATATAACCCTTAAATTTTCCTTCTATATAATATGGAAATTTTCCTTTATATTTTTCTCCTTTAACAAGAACATGGTCACGTACATATTTTTTTAATCGACCTCTTCCTAATACCTCGTTACGTACCCACCTATGAACATAACCTTTTGGCGCCACAGGAGAAGTTAAACTTTTACGGGCTGTAGGTTTTCTTATTTTGCGTTTTCTTTGTTTTATTGTAATTGTGTAATTAAATAAATTTATTTTCATCTTCATTCTCCTTTTTGGTTAATTTAAATCTTTCAAAAGTTTACCATGATATATTTCATACCAGGCTTTACAATCTTCATTAGTGCATTCATACATACTAACAATTGAATATTCTTCATCATCCTCTGCATCAAAATCATTGTTCCATCTTAAATCAGATTTACAATACAAACATTTCATATTAAATTTTTTTCCTTTCTAATTTTTTGTATACTATCAATTATTTCAAATGTTATTGAATGTTTTGAATCATTGCATTTAGCACAACATAAAACAATATTATCTTCTTGATAAGTCGCAGTATTATCTAATCTGTCAATTGAAAAGTTTGTTTCGCATTTTTTCCCACCCTTTTTTTTATTTCTTTTGTAGGTCCAAGTAATTCCACAATACTGACAAATACGTCCATTTTTTTCTATAAATTCAAAAATAAATTCTTTTAATCTTTCCTTGCTTATATTAGGATATAAACCTCTTTTTTTAATTCTTGATGGCTTAAAGATTCCACTCATACAATTAGTTATAAAACCTATTTCTGAATTATCATACAACCAATTTATTTGTTTTATTTTTTCCGGATTTTCTTTTCTATATTTTTTTTTTGCAGTTCTCGCACATTCTTTACAATAATTCTCTAACTTGTCCTTATTTGCAGGAGCGCAATAAAAATTTTCAAGTGTTGCTTCAAGGTTTTTAAAACAAGTTTTACACGGTTTATAAGTAGTCATTGATGTCATTCCAATCTACACTGTTATATAAATCTTTCTTTTCTTCTGGCAAGTTATCAAAATTCATATCCTTACCATAAGTAGAATTTATAGGTGCAAATATTAAAGCCCTAGTCGGTATATCGTCTACACCAAATTTTTTCATAACTTCTTGTAAATAATTAATATCTTTAACCATTCTATGAAAATTAATTCTAACTACCTCTTTGTCTAAACTAGGCATAATTTCTTTATTAAATTTTTTTAAACTTTCAAAACTTGTTTTTAATTCTTCTGTACGCCATACCATAGATACAAAAATTTCTTTTGGATCTCTTAATATAACTCCAACTTTATCTACTTTTATTTTACCAATGTAATGACGAAGCCTACTATTTACTTCGCCATAATAATCTTTTTTGTCAAAACTTTTTTGTATCTTCTCAAGATTGTCCCTAGCCACATCTTCAAAGTCTCTAGGTTCATGCTTAACAGTATATTTGTTAGACATGTTCATGTTCATTGATAAAAACTTAGTTCCAGATCTTCCAAAACCAGTTATATAAAATTTTTTCATTATTCCCAATTAACACCAAAGTGTTCGTATTTAGGGTACCATTCAAAAAATTTATATATATTATCTGTTACTTCTGTTCTGTTAGCATCATTTTTTTCCCATAAAGGATCAGACATATCTAATGGTGTTATACCATTCATTATAAAAGGAAAGTTTTGTTCACCAGATGAATATGCAAATGATCTAGACATAAATATATCCTCACCATTAAAAACGTTTTGATAGTTTTTATAAAACAGTTTAGCTTGTTGAATAGTTGCCGGTAAATACATACTATCAATTAACACTCCACAAGTTAATAATATAGGTGCAACATTTTTATGATTTTCTGGCGGCTGTTTTTGATATTCATTGTCATAAAACCATCTTGGATGAAATCCAACCATAGGTTTATTTTTTAATAACAATCCTTTTATTTGTATTTCATCATACAACCAATCGTCATCTTGAATTAAAACTGCTCTATTCTTACAAGATAAAGCAAAAGTATAACGAGATAATAATCCTAAATCAGATTCTTTAGGCATATATATCCATTTAACTTTGCCATTATGCTCAATTGGACATTTTTCTTGTTTTAAAGATACAATTAATATCTCATCAATTATTTCATAATCTTGATAAGTTTTAATTATTCTTTCAATATTTTGTGGTCTAGTGTTAAATAGACTCACAGATATATTAGTCATTTTCATAAGGGTACTCGCTTTCTATAGTTGTTTACAAAATGTATTTCTAATTTGAATTTTTTATATTCCGGTCTATGTTCTAACCAATCTCTGTAGTCTTGGTCTTCTTCCTCATCACGAACATATTTTGTTTTTTCTTTTTCAAATACATCAAAACTAGTTCCAAGATGATTGTTAAGAGCTTTTATTCCTTCTTTGGTAAATAATTCATCTTTATGTAGTATTAAAAGATTTTTATCTTCACAGTGAATAAAATTCATAAATTGATGAAACATTGAACTTAATAATTTGATAGGATGATATTTCACATCTGTAGTATAAGTTGTCGTTGTTAACTTTCGATAATTAAGTTCTGCAAAGTTTCTTCTTTCTTGTGATATTAATGAAGTTCTCATATCTCTGTATAAATAAACTATTGGTATACCCAAATCTTTAGGGTATGGATAATGACAATATTCATTTCTCCATTCATTTGTCCTAGTTCTTAAACCAGCACTTTCTAATTTGTGAGATAAAAAATTACTGGCACATCCGCCAAAAGAATTTATCCAGACATCCATTTTTTGTTTATTATCTTTTTTTAGAATCATTTAATTTACCGTTTTGTTTCTTAACTTCTTTCTTTACTAATTGTCTAATAACTTCACTCCTGGAAATTTTCATATCCGGAACAATCGCCCCCTGTAATTTGGTAACGTTGTCATAAGTACTGTTATCAACGGTAATGTTTTTGTATTTTGTAAAATCCGTCATCTTGTGTCCTTTCATTGATTAAACACAATATATAGGATAATAAAATAATTTGTCAACCCTTATTGTGGTCGACCTTGTCGATTGTAAGCTTTAAAATCTCTTTTCTCTGATTTATTGAGGTTTTTCTTGTGACGTCTAGGACGCTTCTTAGGCTTATCTCTAGGAATGAAGTGAGTAAATTTTTGCTTAGCCATTCTTAATTATTTCTTTGTCTACTTCTCTTAATTTTAAATATCTTATACTACCATTTTTATATTGTCTTGTGTCTTCACCACAGTTTGTACATTTATAATAATCATCTACAATAGATAATAATATTGAGTCTTCTCTGCAATATTCACAGTAGCCATTAACTGTATCTATACTTCTTAATAACTTATTAAAATTTTTTAAGTCACTCATACTAAGTCTTTCGCCTTTCCTATTATTGGTTTGTATTTAGTTTTACCTTCTGATTTATACGCGTGCATAAACTGCTCACGTCTTCCTTCTGGTATCCAACTACAATGTATCCATCCCGAGTTGGGTTCGCCAGGCGTGTAGAACTCGAGGATCAATTGATCTGTCTCAAGGTTCATTTTAATCCAATCAGCAACCTCAGCATTATCGACTCCAACACATTCGAAGTCAGCCGCCTCAGCTTTTGCATGTTGGCTGTCCCGACTCGAACCTATGGCAAGGCAAAGGTCTTCTGAACGGAACCCTGACGTGACCTTGACTCTACCGAAATGGTCCCGGACGGGTTGCAGTATATTTTCACATAATGCTTTTAATTTTTCTATTTGACCTGAGTTAGGATTGTTATTGATACCTTTACGTATCGCGGTATCTGACTTGATAAGCTCTTGTAAGCTAAAATTTCTTGAAAGATTCATTTATTGACAGCTTAAACACTCATCACTATCTTTGTCAAGGTCTGCGAGAGCTTCTTCTTTACACTCTTGACTACAAAACATGTCTAATTGATCATTTGCATCAAAAGCTTCTTTACATTTTTTACATTGTTTTCTCATTTTTTATGTCTCCCCATATACCAATCCCCTGGTTCATAATTCCATCTTTTACCGTGGTGTCCTCTTATATCTGCATACCACATTCTTAGTTTTACAATCCATTTTAAATAATTTTTAGGTCTGGCCATAATCCCTAATATCACAAATTAACTTTTTGTCACCTCATTACAACCATATTTCATATATAATTTATTATCATTTACAATTTCTCTACCTATATTTTCAAGTTCTATTATAGATTTAAAACTACCTGCCAAAATACAATCATAAAAATCCTTAAAAGGTTTCTTTTCTTCATACATAGGTAGGCAGGTTCCATCTACAGCAGAACATATTATTAAAGTAAGAATAAAATTCATTATTCCTATTTTATAATTTTTTTAATTGCTTTTGATCCGTCAATATTTTCCTCGAGTTCAACTTTCACTTTTCCGCATTTATAATTTATATTATCACCTGCTGTACGTTCCGCAACACGTTTTCCTTTTAAACAATCTGACATTGCAGGTTGGATTCTGTGTTCCTTTAATTCTCCTGCTACAAACATACAAAGTGCAACTACTGTGCTAATAACCGTTTCCATTTTGCCTTACCTTATCTTTTAATACTTCAATATCAGCTAATGCTTTGTCTAACTGTTCTCTTAAAAATTCTATGTTAACTTTGTTTGTCATATTCATTTCTTGAGTTTCTTCCATTTTCTCTACAGACTTATACAAATCCTCGATTAAAAAATGTTGCTCCTGATCTACAGGAACTTGTTCAGATTTTTTTAATAAATCATTTTCAAATAATTCTCTTGATGTCTCTAACGATACTAACCTTGAAGTTAGTTCTGTATATCCAAGCACACCCATTGCAACGAGTATAATCAACGATGCTACCGTCTTCATTGGCATAGCAACTTTTGCGTCTTCTCCGATGTTTAGTGGTTTGTTACTCATTTATATCCTATTCTGTCAAGGTGTGCTATCAAAGCCCCTAGACTCTCGCCGCTAGTTTATAGGAATTCTAATGTAGGATCAATCTTCTTTTTTTTCTATTTCGTAAAACATTTTGTCACTATCTTCCGTAACCCAATCTGAACCTTCGACATCCCAGTAAGTATTTTGGACCGTATAGTCAGGCCAGCTGTTATCAGTAGTGTAGCTATTAACATGCCACAAAATACGATTATTAGGCTGAGCTGCATAATTGCCGTTAGCAAGAGCCAATATATGTGCACACTTGTGTTCTTGAGGAATCTCAGAGTGCTCCGTATCAAGGATATTAGTTTCTGGATGAGCCCAATCAACAGTGAATAGATATTGTCCATGATAAAATTTCTTATCTTTACCTAAATATTTGCCATTTATACCAGCCAACCAATCAAAACAATGGACACTAGGATAATAACTAAAGCAGTT
>JAAHTH010003619.1_pt1 | contig 10385 bp, 7 predicted proteins | sample 6116091 | NCBI WGS metagenome assembly JAAHTH01 (sample SAMN13939990, study PRJNA603662) | sponge metagenome | isolation source: marine sponge | host: Mycale hentscheli | place: New Zealand | collected 2006
GATGATGAGAGTATGTGGGTTGCACTTGCGTGTGGTGCTGCATTTCGAACATTCTCAATGTCAGCAGCGTGATATCTTGCGTCTTCACTCTCTGCCGGAAAGTGCCAAGTCTGGATGCTGTAACTTGTTCCACCAGGCCTGTACTGGAACACTTGCGTGCCCATTTGCTCGATCGCTCGTGTTCGTGCTCGCGCTAAAACCATCTGTACTTGCATTGCTTGTCGGTTCACTGCCGTTCGCTGATACAGTCGCATCAGGTTGGGTGTGACAACTGAGGCGATCATGAGCACCAAAGCCAAGACTAGCAAGACTTCAATTAGTGTGAAAGCACGTGGCCTCGTTTGGAAATCCGCATCACGACAAGAACGTAAGGAAGCACGGGATGAAGCATCGCCACCACGCATGGGCCGTTGTCTGATCACGGACGCGTTAGTCAAAAGAAGCGACGCACTCCGATCAGCGGTTGACCAACCAGTTGCAAATCGATCAGTGACGGGCCTTGAAGGGACGCACCGAACGCGCCCGGATAAACGGGGCGTGGGGCGAACGATGTGAAGCCAGTGATGTGGCTTACCAGTTATTGATGTCATCCTCGTTCCCTGGGATACCATCTGGGCCGGTTGAGGACAAATCGAATGGCTTCGTTGATTTTGCAGCTGGATAAACATAGCTGAACTCCCGCCTCCAGGCGTCGAGTGGTTTTTCCTCGCAATAGGGACCTCTCCACAGATCTGCTTCAGCTCCGTTAGGGGCAGCCATCAGTGCCGCCAAACCATCGCTCTTGGATGGGTACTGCCCATCTTGATCGATGGCGTAGAGTTTCAATGCCTGTTCCAGGCCTTTTAAACTGATTCGGGTGGCATCGATGTTTGCTTGCTCCTGACGGTTGACCAGACTTGGGACAACAGCACCGGCAATTACTAAAAGGATTGCCACGACTAACAGGACTTCGATCAGCGTCATTGCTGAACGCAGGGAATACCGATGCATGTTCTTTTTAGTTTGCATTTTGTCAACTCTTTATGTGAGACTGCCAGCAGACTGGAGTACGGGTAAAAGTAATGCCAGAAGGAGGAATAAGATCAGAACCGCCATGACGAGAAGCAGGCATGGCTCAAGCATCCGAACATACAAATCCAAGCGGCGATTGGCCTGACGCTCGAGACTGTCACCCGCTTTCATGAGGATGTCGTCAAGGCGGTTTGTTGTTTCACCGACCCGTATCAGTTCGATGAGTTCCTCAGAGAACTGCTTGCTTTTATTCAATGGCGCTGCGAGTGAACGCCCGGATGCTATGCTTTCGGATGCTTTTGCAATTGCGTTGCTCAGTACAATATTGCCGGTGACATGCCTTGATATCTCGAGCGACGCCATGATCGGCACGCCGTTCTTTAACATTGTCCCCAAGACTCTGCAGAAGCGAGAAATTGCGTACTGACGAATGATCTTACCGATGCCCCATGCTTGCAGTAAAAAATGGTCGCGATAGACACGTCCACCTTCAGTCCTGAGCCATTTCCAAAGTAAGAATCCTGCCAAGATTACAATTCCACCTACATACAAATAGTCGTTCTTCAGTAGCGTACTCAATTTCAGCAACAGAATTGTAGGCAGTGGTAATTCACCGCGTTTTTCCAGCCTTTCGAAGATGATCTGAAAACGTGGAACAAAAAACACCATCATGGTTAGAAACAGGATACCACCTGTCACCACAAGAAAGACGGGGTAAGCAATCGCTCCAAGAATGCGACCTCGTAAATCTTCGCTGCGTTCTGTGAAGACTGCCAGGTTGCGAAGAGAGTCTTCGATGAAGCCACCTTCTTCTCCAGCACGAATTATGTTGATAGCGAACGACGTAAACACTTTCGGGTGACTTGCCATGGCCTCGGAAAGTCGCGTTCCATTGGCGACCTGAGTTCGGATATCATTCAAAACCGGGGTAAGGCCATTGCTTTTGCTCCTGGAGACCAATAGTTCGATGGCGCGAACAAGAGGCACTCCGGCGTCAAGCAGATCAGCCAAATTAGAGAACAGTGCCTCCAAGTCCCGATTGCGAATCCGATTCTTTTTTGATTGCTTGCCCGCTGGTTGGATTTCGACCGGCGACATTGATTTTTCCATCAATGCCCTGACGGCTTCGCTCTTTGAAGCAGCAGCAATGGATCCACTTACTGATTCCCCGCTGCTACTGATCGCTGAATAGTTGTACTCAGTCATTTCGGATCACAATGCGTTTCGTCTGCTGTGCCCGTCAATCGTAATATTTCGTTGATCGTTGTCTTGCCCTCTACGACCGCCTCCCAGCCACTTTGGCGGAGTGTCTTCATCCCTGCATTGAGTGCGTGCTCACGAATCATGTTGGCATCACTGCCCTGTCCCGTCAATCTTCGAATCTCAGTGTCGCAAATGACGAGTTCAAATATTGCCAGTCTTCCTCGGTAACCAGTTCCTTGGCATTTTCTACAGCCAGTGGCTTCCCATATCTGTTCCACCGTACCGGGGAAATCTTCGGGCAAAGTGACGGGCTGGGTATTTGCTTGAACTTTGCAATGATCGCAAAGTTTTCTAATCAGGCGTTGAGCCATCACACCTCGGAGGGTGCTGGCAACCAGGTATGGTTCAATCCCCATGTCAATCAAACGGGGAATTGCTCCACAAGCATCATTGGTGTGCAGCGTGCTCAAAACCAGATGCCCTGTAAGTGAAGCTTGCATCGCACTCTGTGCCGTTTCCTGGTCTCGAATCTCACCTACCAAGACAACGTCGGGGTCGTGTCGAAGGATGCTTCGTAAACCATTGGCAAAGGTGCGCCCGATCTTCTCCTGTACTTGAATTTGATGAATTCCAGGCAGACTGTACTCGACGGGATCTTCAATAGTAACGATCTTAATCGTCGGTTTGTGGATTGCGCTGAGAGCGCTGTACAAGGTGGTCGTTTTTCCGCTGCCAGTAGGGCCCGTGATAAGGATCATCCCATTGGGTTGCTTAATCAAATCCATGAATTGTTGGTATTGCGGTGACGGGATCTCGAGACCGTCGATTGAAACCACACTGCGACTTCGATCCAAAAGACGTAATACAACATTCTCGCCATGCAGCATGGGAATGATTGACACGCGGATGTCTGTCGGACGATTCATGATGGTTGCCTTGAAGCGTCCATCCTGTGGCAGTCTCTTTTCAGCGATGTTCAACTTCGCGAGGATTTTAATACGACTGACTAATGCCGATCGAAACTGCGTCATGCTTGGTGGAAATGACACGGTTCGAAGCATGCCATCAACACGGTAGCGGACTTGGAACACACTTTCTTCATTTTCCAAGTGAACGTCACTTGCTCCCTGATGAAGTGCATCCTCAAGTAATTCGGTTACCAGTTTCGCGACCGATCTCTGTTCACTGATGTTGTCGAGCGTAGAATCTTGTCCGAACATGACAGCATCATCTAGGTCGACCTCGTCTTGATCGCCTCCCAATGCATCCAAGACACTTGAAGCTACACCCAAGTATTTCTTCAACTGCTTTGAAATCTCTTGGGACTCGGCAACGACAGGTTTGAGCATCTGTCCCGTGGCGAGGGACAACTCGGAGATCAGATCCAGGTCGTATGGATCACTGACTGCAATCAGAATGTGCTCCCCTTCTCGTTTTAACGGAAGAGCGAGATGCTCGTACAAGGCTGCAGCTGGAAACAGTTCGAGCAAATTCTGGTCAATTTCTGTGTCGTGCAGATCCACGACCGGTAATCCATAATTCGAAGCCTTATTCATTGGTGGAGAGGTCCGATGGATAGAAGGAGAACCAGATAGAAATTCACTGGAATAACGTGAACAATCCTTGCATTCCGAACAAACTTGAGGGTCTGCCTGAGCGACCGAAGCAATATCCGGCTAGGAACTATAGCCGCGCGTTAAGGTTTGTCAAATTTCCACGATTGGCGGAAGAGCCGTTCATCAATAAATGAATCAGGCACAAAAAAACCGGCCGGTGATTGATCACCGGCCGGTCGACTTTGCAGCAGAAGAAAAGGTTCTAGTGAGACTAGCTCGCCGTCTAACTACTGCAAAGCCATCCCGTGGACGTCCAATTGGTACAACGACCAGTTAACGCCGTCCAAATCCCAATCACTCTTCTTCAACTCCGGTTCGGTTCTCGGTCGTAAGTCCGCCTTCTTCGAGAATTTCATCAAATTCTCGCAGCGATCTTCCACCAGGAATTCCGTCGCGACCGCTTGCCTCAACCTCAACCGAATCATCTCCATTTTTGATGACAAGGCTTGGGTGATCAAAGGGTGCTGCGTTGATTTCTGAGTTCTCGTCAGTCAACGTGTGAAGGAATGCTTCCAAGGCATCGATCTTTGATGGATCATCGCGAAGAAGTTCGATTCCATTGACGTTGGGAGCACGATCAGCTTCGTTGGCGAAGTTACCACCACGAGCGTAGAACTCGATTACCTGACGCAGAGTGGACATGCTTCCGTTGTGCATGTACGGGCCGGTGTATTCGATGTTTCGCAAAGTTGGAACCTTGAACGAACCATTTACAGCGGCTTTCGGACCACCACGACGAAGCCGTGAAGGCTGCCTCAGGGTGTTGGACAACGGACGTCCATCGGCACCCTTACCACCAATCCCGAGGTCTTTGTTGGTTGGGCTGACGCCAATGTTATAGAAACCACTGTCGTAGTTCTTGACGACGTCGCCAAATTGCATCTGCATGGACTCGATCGGCTCTTCGCCGTCACCGACGATTGCGGCTGCAAAATGAGGGCCACGGTGACAGTCTGCACATTTTCCTTCATTCAGGAAAATCCGAAGTCCTTCCTTCTCCTGCTCGGTAAATCCGTTGTTGAATCCGGAATTCGCGAAATCGTCATAGCGGGTGCTATCAGGAATGAGCTGCCGCATGTAGACCATTTGAGCGAGGCCCCAGAAGAGTGAGAAGTTAGCTTCCATCTGAGTCGTTGTTCCACCATCGACGGTCGCGATTTGATACCACTCTGGCTTGAATGCTGCTCGTACGAGGTCAGCGTACGTCTTGCCTTCAAGAACTCCTCCACCCAAAACACTGTCGTCAGGGTGAACGGTTTGGGTCGCGAGAGGCTCCAATGAGAGCATCTTTTTGCCCAGATCAGCAAAGGTTCGCCCGATGAATGAGGTCTCGATCGTATCCAATACTGGCTCAGTTGCCAGCGAGGCGAGAGCAGCGTTTTCGATGGAAATTCGCGTCTTCAGGGCTCGTGTGCCACGCGAGTTGGACTTCCAAACACGGGCTGTCTTGTCACGGTCGCCAGATCCATTCACGCCGTTGAACTGATTTTCAGCGCGACCGTCCCAGAAGAGACGCTTGTGGAATGCAGCACCGTAAGTGGTGGGAGCATTACGCCCGGTGACAGCTCGCCAATTTTTCCCGCCAGAGCGGAAGAGCTTTGAAAGATCGGAGTTATCATTCTTGGCTCTTTCAGCAGCAGCATAGCCGCCAGCAACAGCATTCAAGCCGTTGTAGTTTTTTCGCACAATACCCTGCGATCCTACGACGTCATCATTGTCGCGGAGGATGTTTTCCTCATGATCGTTCGGGTCCACGTTCTCTCCGACAAGGTTTTCCGCATCAGGGAAATCGATCGTGCGTTTCAGAGGATCTACCTTCTCATGGAATGGGAACATCTCTGGAGTCAAGTTCTTTCCAGGACCATAGAACTCGATATCCGTGTAGTTCTTGGCCTGAGCTGATGCATGACCACCAGGACCAACAGTGTTCGCGGTTCGTACATCGATACCAAAGTGATAGTGGCAGGTCGCACAGGCGACGAAGCCATCGCTACTCATCTGCTGGTCCCAGAAGAATGCCTTGCCCAAGACGACGGCTGCAGCTTCATCGGCGATGTACGCCGAGAGGTCTACGGGGGGAAGCTCGAGCGTGTCTAATGCCTTCGGTGCTGCTGCAAACTCGCGGTTGATTTGTTGACGATCTTGATCGCGACCACGGCCTGGAGCGATGGGCTCGACTGGCTCCTCTGGCTGGACTGGCTCTTCTGGCTCGACTGGCTCCTCTGGAGCGACAGGCTCCTCTGGAGCGACAGGCGCTTCTGGCTCAACTGGTGGAGCCGGCGGTTGTGTTCGAGGGGCACGTGTTGCCCGACCTGCTGCCCGACCTCCCCTGCTGCCACGCTGAGCGTCTGCGGGGGTGATCGTGCTGGCAAGCATCACGAGGGCGAGACTTAACGCGCCAACCAGCTTGCTTTTGCTGATTCGCATTTTGAATACCTTTTTGAAAATGAACGGAAATTACGGGAAAAACCGATAAAAACGGTATTGATGAAAATAACGATCGCATCGGTTATCAAAGGTAAGCGTGTTTCTATCTGCGTTTTTCCAGAAAAAAATGGAATTTTCAATGCGCGAAGATTTCATGTTTTGCATTTCAAAGTGGCTGCCAAATGCCTGGTGGTCGGCAAGGTCGCCAAGGCGTGGCGAGATGCGTCATGCGCTGAATTTTTAAAGACGTTGTCCGCGCCACATTCATTGTGGAAGCGGTTACCTGTGTTGGAGGGATGCGTTCGAAATGAAGTCCACCGCATGTGGCTTTCTGGCTCCTGAAGTTCACTGGTACACAGCGGCTGCTTACTGTTGGCGGAAACGCAAAACGCAAAACAGGGCACGGAAAGCGCGGATCGTTCGTCCGATGTCGACACTCGAAGAAACACCACGAAACAAACGGGGGGTGGCGACTACCTCGTTGGGTTCGCCGTCAGATCTGGGTTCGCCGCCGCACGGCATCAAATTGGAATCTCGTTTGCGGCGACACGGCAAGTTATGCTCTCATGCCCAACGCATGCGTGCCGAAACAGAATTCAAGAGGCAAGCCCCGTCGTTTGTTTAGACGAGGCTTTAATCATGTCACTCGGAAAAGGTGGCTGAGGAGGAATGGCCAGCCTTGCATCGCATTTTCGATATTTGAGCGCCAGCCAACGGTGACGCCTGTTGCGATTGTTGATTCTTCTGAGGTCGGCCGAAAAGGGTTGAAACGACCCAGATTAGACGTGTATTTGTGTTCTTCCAAAAACACGCTATCGCGGTCGTGGCAATCTACATGACAGTGGGGTATCAGACGTTGCTTTTCGTTGGTGAATTCAAGCGGCGCACACCCGAGCCCAAGGGAAAGAGTACTCGCAGGGTCCGGGTAATTGGCTGCAAATCACGAGTCCGTCGTGGCTCAAGCATTCAAAATGGACAATCAGAAAACCAACAGGGCGGAAAATGAACTTCGACATTTTGGTGTGCCTTGCTTCGTGTTTGAATTTCAATGTGAGCGGTGCGGTCACATCTGCTGGTTCAGAGGCTCTCTCCAAGCTCTTACTGTTAAAAATCCAAAGTTAGATTGCTTTGTACCACTGGGCTAGCTATTTGTGGTTTCCCCGGATTTGCAATGGTACTGAAGTTGGTTTTGTTGTTGGTCGCGTAGTATTAGGAACTGACCTTACATCAATGAGTACTCCGCCAAGTCTGGCACACTCGTTATCAAATTCGAGTGACCAATGATGGATCTCGATGCCATAGAAAAGACATGAGTGGTAGGTAGGGGAGATTGTGAGGCAGTGCAGGGAAACGTAGCTATGCAACTGGCAGGCATTTCGGTCAAATAGGCTCTATCAGAGCCCGAAGATCACAATCTCTTAATGGCTTTGGTGAAACAAAAAGTTTGTTGGCCGCGAATCAGATGAATCTAAAGTCTTATGATCCATAAATGAATAGACCGAGGCTAGGAGAGATGCGTGCATCGCACAGCTTTGACAAGCTGACTCTCAACAATGTGTTGGAAGCGAGCTGCTGCGTGGTGGCTTTTCTCTCGCTTTTCCGAAAGCAGTGAACCTTTACACATTCAAAAAACGTCGCGTCCACCAGGGCTTAATCAGAGAGCGTATCTAGCGACGAGCCATGTGTTGGTCGTCAGCTTGTGTCTCCACCACCGAAGAGAGCCGATGAGGCAGATACACTTTTGATTCTATACTAACGTTCGATTCCGTCTGGTTGCCAAGCCGCTGAGGGTGAATCCTGTGTGGAAAGTCTTGTCGTTCCACGCTGAATGCAAGTCGTTTTGACAATAAGAAACTGGCTTGCTCAGAACCCGAACTTGCCGATAGAACCGGTGTTGTGCAGCGAGAATTTTGACGCAAGGAAGAGCTTGCGCTGTAAATTTATGTGCTTGCCCAAAGCACGGAACGCAACTTCTGTCAAAGCGTCAATACACAATTTCGCAACCACGCTAAGTCTTTCAGATCCTTAGCACGACCGTTTTCAAAATCGGTTTGAGGATTGGACTTTCTCCTCCTCCGCCGTGCTATTATTCTGTCCGCTTGATCTTTGCTATTCTCCTTTAGGCCGTGCGTCTTTTTAAGTTCAGGTTGGAGCCTTCCTAACTTACTGTCGTTACCGACCAGAAAATCCTGCGCTTTTCCAAAATCAATTAGTTTGGCCACCAGTTGTGACTCGCGTGTTTCAATCATGATGTTCTCACACTTGATATCGCCATGGGTATAGCCACTGTTATGGAGATACCGTACACCGCTGGTTACCTGAAGCAACAAATCCATTTTGTCGGTGGTACTTAGATTTCGCCGTATACATGTTTGCTGAATGTTCATCCCGTCGATGAACTCAGTTACGAGCATCGGAATGCCACTTTCCACTGAATCAACCCTCACCGCCCGCGTTATGTTCCTGTGCGAGAGGTCAGTATGGATGTTACATTCATTATAAAACTTCTGGAGGCAAGGCGCAACAGCAAGCCTCGTAACGGGAAGTTTGAGAACCACGGGCCACCGAGGTACACTGGCTTTGATCAGAACAGACGCAGTGCCGTGACCGAGCACTTGGATCACCCGATATTGGCCTAAAACGTCTCCAGGTTCCGGCACCGCCAAATGACTTGAAGTATCGCTGCTTGGTGAAAGTGCAGTGCCCTTCAGCCAAGAACTATTCTGTGCTTGGAACTGGAGCATTGAAGCCAATCGATGTCCAGTTGTGGGCTGAAGTTCGATCGTTGTTTGCACGATATTGCCCCACTCCTCTTCAGGAATGCGGGTGATGCAGTCCCGGAACAGTTTCATCGCTGCTTGTTCGCATTCGGGTGTAAACTGCGCAGTACTCATGGGACGCTATGCTTTTACCTGCTGCTCATCTGAAAGACGGTATTCTAAAAAGACTGACGTTACATCAGGCCTGTTCCTAGTGCTTTCCGTAGTCCGAGGCTCGGTGTAACAGTTTCATTTTGTCTAATTCGACAACAGAAATGACTTTAACCAGGCTCGAGCAACGGTCCATTCGCGAAAAATCGAGGTGCGAGGCGTATCTAACTGAATACTGATCTCGTCGAAAGTAAGGCCAACGAAGAACCGCAGATGAACGATTTCAGCTCCGAGAGGGAAAATTTCAGTCATTTTCTTGAGAGCGTCATCAATCGCGAGTATTTCATCGGCTTCTTTCGTCGAAGTTGTCTTTTCCTCGGCCTCACTGTTTTCAAGCGGAATGCGAGCCAAACCGCCCCCACCCTTGAGGCTCGCTTTTTTTCTCGCATGTTCAATTAGGATCCGACGCATATTCTCGGAAGCTAGGCGGACAAACTGCCGACGATTTTTGAGGCTCAGTGTCGTCGATGATCGCGAGAGACGTAGAAAGGTTTCGTGAACCAGGTCGGGAGCTTGGAGTGTTAATGACTTGCGTTCCCCACGCAGCATCCAAGCAGCCAAGTTGCTGAGATCCTCGTAGACATCCGGGATCGATTCGTGCAGGCCTGCGACCGCAGGTACTTCCACGGCAGGGCCTGAATTTGAAAGATGATCGAGCATGTAAACACATCAATGGGTAGTTCTTCAAATGGTATTGCAACGGAGCAATTCCAGACTGTTTGAAGGATCCCGTGCAGATTGTGCCTTCATGGAAGACGTTCGGCGAACTCGCAAGCCTTGTTCAATATCGTATCAATGCGATGTTGAACACGCTGAGTCGAAGAACGAATCCCATCCCCACAACAGAGGTTGATTGGGTTGATAAAGAAGTTCAAGGACATTCTAACATTTTCCAAGTATTTCTAAAAAACACGATGTTGGATATTTGGGACCCGTGATTCGATAAGTCTGCGGAGCGCATATCTTGCTTTCGCTCTGAAGAGCGTCAGCAGATGATCGCCCCTGTCCGTTTGAAATTCCACCCACCAAGCGGCATCTTCTCAATCAACACGACCGGAAGAAGCATGTTTCTTTCGATGGAAAATCCGGTCAAAGAAACCACGCTCAATATCCACAATCAACTTTTTTGACCTGCTTTCATCAGTGACCTGCATTCATCATGAACGCCGCCTGAACACTTTGATTCAAAGTAACGATT
>JAAHTH010000329.1_pt3 | contig 10384 bp, 19 predicted proteins | sample 6116091 | NCBI WGS metagenome assembly JAAHTH01 (sample SAMN13939990, study PRJNA603662) | sponge metagenome | isolation source: marine sponge | host: Mycale hentscheli | place: New Zealand | collected 2006
ATGACTAGGACACAGAGACGTAGAGATACGGCAAACCCTACAAGGGACGGAAAGCACAGGCCGTTATGTTTGTGCAAGGAATGCAAGGATTGCCAGCCAGAATAGTAAAACTAAGTTCTCAACTTTCAGGCAGGTCAAAGAACGTAGACCACAAGTGCAGACAGTGCAGAAAGAAACTTAGAATAAATACAAACATATGTACAAAGCATTCTCTCAGCACTAACAGAACTGCAAAGACAAGCAAGGCATATTGGTACCATGTAAAATGTGCGAAAGCATTAAATATAATATAAAATTACATATTACAATTAAGGAGGTGAATGGAAATAGGTGAATTAAAACTAAGCGAGTTTGTGAGCTCTGGAGATTCCAAATCATTGGCACTATTAGACGATAGAGAATTTACTATCTGTGGAGTAGAGCGCAAGGATTACGATGAGAACAAGGGCATCAAAATCGCAACAAGCGAAGACTTCGATATAGAAGGCGAGAAGGTTAACAAATTCCACACGACAAGACAAGCAATTGTAGGCAAATTCTTGAATGATAGTGGTGAGCCGACCGCACTTTTCAACGCAGTCAATCAGCCAGACAACGCACTTAAAGTGAAAATCTTTAAGAGAAAGTCTGCAAGTGGTAGAGACTACTTTGATTTAGAACAATGCTAATTTAATTAGCATTTAAGAATCAGAATCTTTACTTTTTTTTCTAAACAAATTAACGATTTTAAAATGAACAGAAACAACTATCCAATCAACGAGCCAATATTCCCACACTGGAGCAACCTTGGCGCAAGACTGGAAGCCGAGGCAAACAGGCAATGGAATAATGATGGCAGGTCAAATGGAAAATGGTATTACCATCAACAGCACCAGTCGCCAATATCAAAAGACTGGTCTAGATGGAAGTATATGGAATTTAGATATGCAACTGACGTTGATGCAAAAAAAAGAACCTGCGAATGGTGCCATGACAAGTTGGAAAAAGAGGGATGGATGGAAGCAGATATATCTTCACAAGTAGTTCCGTTCAGAAAGAACGACATAGTTATAAGGGAACAGGTTTCACAACAGGACTTTAAGACACTGCACGTGGAATGTGCAAGGGAAAAACTGGAATTTATAAAAGAATGTTTTAACAAAGCCTTGGAAGACATGGACGAAATGATATACAAAAGCCATGGAGACCTGACTGACTCTACATATGACAGGCGAAACAATTAAATATTACAAGTAACAAACAACAGCATTATGCTTATGACCAATCAAACACAACAGTTTAAACAACTAGTGTCAAGCGCAAAGCCTGAAGCTCAGATTCCAAAAGCTGAAAGCATGGTTACAGTCTCATCACTGATGACGACAGCAGACCATGCACAGTTCAGCAAAGGATTGAGTTCCATATTTGTCGACGTTCCACATCACGTAAGTGGTGAGTCACAAATATTCAGCGTGCGCCCACAACAAATGGTCCCTAGATCGGCAGTGATCCAACGTGACGAGTCGTCACAACTAGTTGGCATCTCCGCAGTGTCTGGGGGCTAACCTTTTTTTTCTAAATGAATTGCAGGTACTGCCACATGACTGGCACTTACAAGGAAGTCAACGAACATATGGAAAACATACACAAGACGGAAATGTATGAATTAAGATAATGAAAATATTAGAAAAAAACAAATCACATATAATTTACAAGGAAGGCAATGGCATTGTATCAATCGTTCCAAACACTCCGTACTTTCATATGAAGGTCGTGGAATGGAAAAACGAAAGGATAAAGTTTGACTTGCCAATAGAGGGAATAGAGGTACTGGAAACATTCAATGGAATGATATTCAACATATCATTGAACGGGAAGACCATAACGACAAGACCCAACATGGCCGATGAGGTAGTAAAATCTTTCACTGACACTAGCAAGCTGTACGAAATATTTGACAAGTATAACAACAACAAGTACAACATACAGTTGCTCAAGGGAGTTCTTGAGAAACATGGGGACAGAATAAGCATTGTACCTGCTGGCTTTGTAATAGACGACATATTTCTGGTTGACAGAACTGGGGTATGCTGGATATGGAACAGCGACAAAAAAGAGGCTGACAAGACCCACAGAACAAACCTCGGAAGCGGAGCAGTATGCATTGTGGTAGACAAGACACAAAGACTAAAATTAAAAACAAGTAGCGGTTTGGTAGAGATAGACGAGATGGGATATATCATACTATCAAAGATAGAGTTCCTCATGGATCCAGACTTGAGTGACACTGTGTTCACACATCAGGTACCAAAGAAGTTGCTTACCATACTTGAAAGAAACAAGGAAAAAAATATCTAGTTTTTTTTCATTACAAATTACGATTAATATGTCCGAAACAAACTTTGAAATAAAGATCAACGTTCCAATGATTAAGGAACTTGTGTCTGACAAAATTTACAGGTCAGATGCCAGTGCCTTCAGGGAGCAGTACGTCAACGCACTGAGCCACGGCTGTGTTGCATACCATCAAGAGCATGGATACACAGACGATGTCTTTGTACATGTCCTGTTTGACTATGGTTCCAGAAAGGTAACCATAACAGACAACGGCATGGGCATGACAAAAAACATATTCTCTGACAACTTTATGTCGTTTGGTTTCTCAACAGTAGACAAGGAAACAAACAACACAAGATCTGGAATGTTCGGCCTTGGCGCAATATCATTCTTTAGAATTGCATCAGCATGTATCGTAGAGTCATGGGACAGAAGAACAAACGAGAGGTTCTGCTTCATGACAAGAAACACTGACGAGTCAGAGTTTGTGGCAAACAGAACACTTGATGGATTCGGTACAAAGACAGAAATATCATTAAAAGAACATGTAAGAATACCAAGTCTTGTTGAGATGGTTCAGACCATAGCATCAAACTACCCAGTAAAAACTGTACTGGAAATTATAAACTCTGAGTCAGAGCAGACAATATCAACATACAATACAAACGACAACGACTCATACAATGAGTTTGCTCCAGTCATGAGATTCAAAGACTATGTAAAGGAACGTACTAATGACAGATTTGTAACGCTGGTAGACAACGAGCAGATGGAACTTTATCTGTCAACAATTGGAGGAAACAAAAATTCTACGTTCCTATGTAGGATTCCTATTGACATCAGTTACAGCACTGGCTTTACCACATACCTTAACATCAAACAGGAAAAGATAAAGGGCGAGGACAAGAACGGAAAGGAAAAACTTCAGGAAGTTCCAAAGCCAGACAGGGACGAGGTCAACGAGATAGCAACAGAATATTTTGCAGAGGTCATAGAAAAGGCATGCAACGACATGATTCATGACATCGACATAACAAGCTTCGAGGAGTACGAGACATCAGACAAAAGATGGGTACTCAACGGATACAGCATAGACGACAGGTTGAATCATGATACTCATTCCTTTGTACAAAAGATGAGGACTCCAGTAAGGTACAGAACATCTAACGGAATACAGAAAAGACATGAGACACTTTTGACACTGTTTGGAGAATACCAAGACGTCATGTTCCACCCGTCATTGCACAAGGGAACATTTGATGCTATTGACAAGCACCTTCGAGATGCAAGGGATAAGAAGACTATGGATGCCAGGGATCCTGAAGAGCCAGAGGTTCCTGTTACAAGATCACAAAGCACTCTGGTACTTGTGGACGACCACTGCAGCCAGCCACTGGTTGATGCAAAAGAGTACAAGAAAAAGCACAAGATCAAGTCACTCATAAGCAAAGGAAGTTCTGGAGGAGGAAGTCCAAGAGGCCTATTGGTAAGGGACGGCAGTTGGAACAACTACAGAATAACAACAGACGACGAGGATGTGATAGACAAGTTATATCCAGGAGGAATATACTTTGCAGACGACATGATAGGACAGCACCAGATAAACAATATCGGTGAAGACAACAAAATAATGAGAGGCATTCAAAATAGGCATAAGGCTGGAATAGTTATTGCAAAGAAAGGCAAAAAACTTTATCCAAGCATAAAGGTTTTGTTTGACGAGATATTGACTGCTTCAAAGAACGGTCAGATAATATTTATGAATACAGGCAATGCAGTATTAGAGCAGTATCAAAAGATAGACCTAAACTATGACCCTACTGAACATGAGGGAGTTGAATTAAACGAAGAGGGTACACGGAGACGTTCATATGCACAAGTCATAAGTTACTTTTCAAATCTAAGGTACACAATGATTCTGCCAATACAGGCAGCAACAAGTCTACCATTTTTGAAATACTCAAAAATTGAAGTATTGTTCATGCCAGCAAAACTCATACACGCAGCAAAGTTACTGGGATATGCTTCATACAATACAAAGGAAATGCAGATGATCAATCAACTCAAGTATGTTCCAAACTGGACAAAATGGGATGACGAAACATCGGCATTCGTATGGAGCAAATACTTGTCAATGTGCGGAAGATACGGAGAACAGAACTATGAGTGCAGGGCTGCACTGATGAACTGGTTTGCAGCAATACATTCTGGAATAGTCGAAAGACCAGACGAAGATCAATACCGCAATGAAATTCGCAAAATTGTTGAAGAGCATGGAGAGTCTACATATGACTACAACCTTGAGTTTGAAAAGATATTCCCTACAAAGTATCTTGAGTCAAAGGCACGCAACAGTGGATGGGACGAGACAGTAACACAGAACGGCATAAACGGAAACGAGGAAGTATACGGACTGTCAACACAGAGAGACTATACAACCCCGATTGAAATAGACGGAAAGTATTATGCGGTAAGCGTTGACGACGAGCGAACATCATGGAAGGCAGTAATAGACGAAGACGGAAATCCACAACTTGTATACACCGCAAGCAACTATGAAATCGTTAAGCACAAAGGCAAACTTATGTTTAAGGAACAGATGAGCAGATGGTAGTACTAGACAAGGAGACAAAAAGGTTCGAGAACTTTGTATTGATGATAGAGGACGAGATAGTCTCAGAGATACAAGAACAGTCAAACAAGTTCAAGGATCCAGCGCTAAGAGAGGAACTGAAGAGAGAGGAGTCCAAGGCACTTGTAAAAGTTATTGTGATAAAGACAATGGTAAACCTTCAAAAGAAAAGAGCATTCAACGGAAAATTTATCAACAGCATGTTTGGGAGAGTACTGGTTGACGAGTAACCCTTGCAGAAGACATGACTTTGTAGGATACGGAGAGGGAGAGATAGACTGGGAATGGTATCTTTTGTCCAACAGAAAAAAGAAACAGATTGCAGTAAAGGCTGGTGTTGATCCAGACGATGCACACGACCTTGTTTACAAGCAACAGAACAACTGGCAGAACGTGCTGTATGACAATCATCAGAAGCATTATTACCACGGTCTCAGAATTGAAAAATATATGAAAAGCAACAACATGCTGTTCAAGATTGGATTCTGTAGAAACTGCGGAGACAAGCAGACAGTAAGACAGATGGACAAGCAGAAAATAATTCTTGGTATTGAGCACTACATAACCATACTAAAGGACGACAACATAAGAAAAAAAAGTACCAATATAAATCTTTTGGCAAACATATTTATTTCGCTTAGAGAGATGATAGAGGGACGATGAACAGCAAGGAATTTGTCAGACAGGTATTTGAGACAGTATGGGGCCCAGATGCCAAAGTAAAGCACTGGATGATGGACGAGTTAAAGGAAGGTCTTTACACATACGAAGACACAATCGAAAAGATTAAATTGTGGAAAGACAATTCAAATTAATGGAAAAGACAAATTGTGTGGCATTCAAATGCAAAAGAAAAGCAGTTGGAGGCAACAGTTATAAAAAGGCATTATGTTCAAGATGTTACGACAACAAGAATGACATTCTTTATATTACTTGCAAAGTTTGCAACAACCCAATGCTTATTGAACGTTTTGAAGGCGGTCCAAGAAAGGCATGCAGTGAGGAGTGCGCAAAGATAAGAAGGTCTATAAGAGGTAAAAAGTTTTACTGGGATAACAAGCCACCAAAGAAAGTATGCAAGTACTGGAAATGTGAAAGAGAAATTCGCAGACAGGGAAAGAAGGTTGCTGCAAGAAAGTTCTGTACAGAGTTATGTTACAAACGTCACAAGCACTCGCAACAAAAGTACAAGAGAATTTTTGACAGGCAATTAAATTTGACAAAAGGATTACTATTAATTATGAGATTAAAATGAATAAAAAAGCAATATTCCAAATGATCAAAATCTACAAGGACTTTGATTCAATCAAGCAGGCACTGCCATACATCGTAAGCCTTTCCAATCCAGGAAAGATGGAGACATACGGATACAGCACATCTGCACTTGACTGCAAGCAGGGTGGCAAACTGCACGAGATAAAAGGAACTGTATGTGAGCACTGTTATGCAAGAAAAGGAAGATATATTTTTCCTTCATGCCAGAAATGTTTGAACGCTCGCATGGACAAAATAAAAAACGAGCCATACTGGGTAGATGCAATGATATACATAATCAGTCATAAAAAAAGAAAAGGAAAATTACTAGACAAATTCAGATGGCATGACTCTGGAGACCTACAGTCAATGGAACACTTTAGAAAGATAATAGAGATAGCAAGAAAGACTCCAAAAGTAAAGCACTGGCTCCCTACAAAGGAAGTCAAGCTTATGCAGGCATTCATAAAGACTGGAGAAAAACTGCCAAGCAATCTCAACGTAAGGGTGTCTGGATTCATGGTAAACGGAAAGCCAATCAAGCTTAAGGGAATGACAACAAGCGTGGTAATTACCAAAGACAAGGTAGGCAAGACACCAGGCTTCGACTGCCCAGTGTACGCTGACTCGGATCACGGAAGCAAGTGCGGAAGCTGTGACATGTGCTACAAGTCAAAAAGGAGAATTAATTATATTGAACACTGATAAATATTTCAAGGGAGTATCAAACGGAAAAGCATGCATAGCATGTGACCAAATATTTCCAGTCAACGAAAGCGAGACTGTTCTGGAGAATCACATTGAGAACTGTGAGGAATGGGACAACTACTTTGACGACAAGCCAAACAAACCTACAAAAGAAATACCATGGATGAATCATGCGAAGGAATCTGACATATGGTATTGCGAATGTGGCCAGTACTTTGACAACATAGAGCCAGAGTTTGATGCAAAGACCGAGGCATTCAAGCACCAGAAAAGACATGCGTATCTTAGAATGATGACTATGTTCCAAGAGAACGTAGAAAATCCAGAGGACTTTAAATAATGACAATGAAAGTAGATTACAGATACAACAAGATCAAACCAGAATGGGTTCTGGCATACAGGGCTCGCTACAACAGATGGCTGAAAGAACCCAACAGACTTGTAGTGTGGGACGTCATAAACAATGTGGAAAAACAATTGTCAGAGTTTGAATTGGAGAACTGCAAGATAAAAATAAAATACGAGAACTCTATCAAACAGGAAAAGCAGTGCGGAGCAAAAATGATAATAGAAATTTATATAAAGAAAGATTAGATTTTTTTTTCATTACAACTTATGATTAATATGGCAAAGAAAACAACAGACGACATATCGAGAATGCCAGCAGTTCCAGATCTGTTTTACAGAACAGAGTGGAAAGGATGGGATGACTTTTTGGGAACCATGTATCCTTATGATTGGGAGATAGTAGAAATTATCAAGTTCAATTATAATGGTCTTGGAGATGCGATAGCACTCTGCGACGGTCGTACGACATACGTACACCTAGTGGATCTGGATGCTATTCTTTTTGGAAGTCAGCATGGTGGAGCACACTATGATACTGTTGCTACTGACGGGGAAAGAGTAATTCTGAGAAAATCAGAGTTTGCAAGAAACTCTCCAGTGGTTGCAGAAAAACCAAAAAAGAAAACAAAAGGAAAATCAAAGAATGTTCGGAAAACAAAAAACAAAAAATAAAAGGTCACATACCCTCAAGGTAAACAAACCCGTAACAAGGTCAAGACTTGACAAGGTTATAGATATCCTTGCTGCAGCAGCAGAGAAGGACAATCGACCTAAACCAAAAAGGTCAGTGAAACGAAAAGTCAAAACAAACAAATCTAACTGGAACCCACAAATCAATTGGTAGCTATGTTAAGGTTGCTTGGTTTGTTAACATGCGTTTCACTTGCTTTTATTTTTCCAATATTTGCTTATGAAATAAACAACGGTGTAATTTTTGATGCTGTTGTGAGCACGACAGTAGGTACTGTAATAATATCACTGGTGCTGAAATAGTTAACTTTATATAACGGTAAAAACATATAAATAAAATGGTTCAAGGAATAGATAGAAATTTAAAGGATAAGATATGTGGCAGATGCAATGCTGGACTTATTACAACAGATCATGAGATTGTTTGTAGCAAGTGCGGAGTAGTATGGGCAGAAAGATTTGCCGACGACACATGGGATTACGATATCAGTGAGAAGGGTACTGGAAGAACTGGCCCTCCAGAAAATCCGATGATGCAGTCAAGCACAATAATTGCAGCAGGCAACAAGGATGCTTCTGGAAAATACCTGAAAGGGGAAGCCAAGGATATGGCAAAAAGAATTTCGGTATGGGATAAACGCCAAAAGTCAAACGGCAAAAAGACTCTTAACATAGCAAACAGTGAGATAACAAGACTCTGTCAGGTATTGGGTATCAATGAAAATATCAAACAGAGAGGTGCTGAGATATTCAGGGAATGTGAAAACTATAAGATGATGAGGGGAAGAACAACAACTGTCTTTTCTGCAGCATGTCTTTATGCAGCATCCCGTGAGGAAGGCACAAGTAAGACACTGACCGACTTTACAAACGCATGTTATGCAAGGCGAAGCGATATCAGCGCATACTACAGACTTATAATAAAGACACTTGATATCAAGCCAAACATAATGTCTCCAATAAGTTACATATCAAGAATAGGTACTAACTGCATTCCTCCAATCAACGTCAAGACACAGCAACAGGCAGTCAGATTACTAGAGGAACTTGACGGCAAAGAAGGCAAGGATCCAGTGGGACTTGCAGCAGCAGCACTGTATTATTGTTGCTGTCTGAAGGGATGGGACTATACGCAGAGAACTGTTGCTCTTGCAGCAGGCATTACGGAAGTTACAATAAGAAACAGAATAAAGGACATGATGAAACAGATAAAGGAATTAAAAGACTCGGAATTTAGCAGAAAGCAATGAAGATATTAATAGCCTGCGAATGCTCTGGAATAATAAGAGATGCATTCAGAAAGAAAGGTCACGATGCCTGGTCATGCGACATAAAGCCTGACGAAAAAAACAATACTGATTATCACATACAGGACGACGTGCTAAAACATCTTGACGAGGGATGGGACATGATGATAGGTCATCCAGTGTGCACGTTCATGTGCAGAAACAGGGCACAGTTGAACAAGAAAGAAAAGGTAAAGATTGACACAAGTCTTTTTATGGCGCTGCTTAACGCAGACATTGAAAAGATATGCATTGAGAATCCTGTGCCTTCGCTGGCAGCAGGTCTTCCAAAGTACACGCAGATCATACAGCCTTACCAGCACGGACACGACCACTCAAAGAAAACATGTCTGTGGCTAAAGAACCTGCCAAAAATTAAACCAACCAAGACGGTTGAATTAACTTACATAACAACACCCAACGGACACAGGTATACCAAGGGGTGGTATAACACGCCAAGAAATTCTACAGACAGAAGTAGAACATTTACAGGGATTGCCAGGGCAATGGCAAAACAATGGGGATAACAATAATGGATAAAACAAAAGAGCAAATAGAAAATGAGGAACTAGTAAAGGCAATTAACAAGCTAAGAAAAGAGGGACTTATAGTAGACGTTGCTGGACAGTATGGCATTCAGACAATGCTTACTGCAAAAGGATTTGAGCAACACAAGATACTAAGTCTTTTTATTCAAGCCAGCGGAACTGCTCCTTCAACAGAAAGTACAAAGCCAAAGAAATCTGGACAGGAAAAAATGGATTCAGCAATCAAGACAATGGTCCAGGTAGGGGCAGGCATATCACAATTAATGCAAGGTCTTGGAGGACTTGCAGGCGACCCAGTAAAGATGGACATGTCGCAGGCAGGCATAGACCTTGGACAAAACAAGACAAAGAAAAAGCAAACATATAAAAAGGGGAGAAAGGTGAAAAAGAAACGATGAAAGGTCTATGTCAAAAATGTTTCTCCAGCAATGTGGAACAAATCTTATGCAGGGGCATCCCAAAATGTTTTGCCTGTTACAATCAGGAAAAATGTGACGAGGATGAGAAATGAGATGCAAGTCATGTCATCAGCGTGTCCGATACGCTGACAAGGTAAGATGTTACCAGCAGTTCGAGACTTGTGCAGAATGTACAATGAACGA
>JAAHTH010003078.1_pt2 | contig 10384 bp, 15 predicted proteins | sample 6116091 | NCBI WGS metagenome assembly JAAHTH01 (sample SAMN13939990, study PRJNA603662) | sponge metagenome | isolation source: marine sponge | host: Mycale hentscheli | place: New Zealand | collected 2006
CTGTTAATGCTGCTGCTGTAACTTCTGAAGAAACACGTGCTTTGGCAGCTGAAGCTGTTAATGCTGCTGCTGTAACTTCTGAAGAAACACGTGCTTTGGCAGCTGAAGAGGCTAATGCTGAAGCTGTAGTTGATGAAGAAGCACGTGCTTTGGCAGCTGAAGCGGCTAATGCTCAAGCTGTAGTTGATGAAGAAACACGTGCTTTGGCAGCTGAGGCAACTTTACTTACTCATACTGATGGTTCTCATACTGGTACGCTTTCAACTGAACATATCCAATTAGATTCAACGTCTTACCTTTACTTCGGTAGTAAGTGGAGAGTTGCGGGAAGCGTTGATGGCACTAGATTAGTATTCGAGTATAACAAAGGTACTGAGTTATCTCCTGATTACGTAGCAGCTGTACCTTTTATCACAACTCTTGTCTAAGTAAACCATAAGCTTTAATACTTTTAAGTATTAAAAAACTTAAACCCACCCAAGACCTCCTGGTCTACCTCCAATAATATCATACTCTCCTGGATACGAAGGTCTCAATGCTCCTACATCTTCTTGGTAGCTATCTTTATATGACTCGTGTCTGATGACTAGGTAAATTATTATAGAAAGTACAAAACATCCTATAAAAATAAGTCCAAATATCAAGTCTTTACGCATATCTTTATTTTTAGATTTTTTTTTATTTTAGTATAATAAATGCCAAAAAAGTCTCAAATGACGCATCTTAACAAATGTTTGATTCTCTCTATTTTAGGAGCCGTACTATTCTTTGCTCTCAGTCCTGGAGTACTTTTGACCTTTACAGTCGGTAAAAAGAGTGAAAAGTGTAAAGGTAATAGCTTTTTAGCTCTTAGACACGATAAAGATAATTGTTCTACATCTTACGCCGCTGCAGGAGTAGCAGCTGTTGTTTTCGGAATACTATTATTCCTTGTCTGTTTATCGCTTAAACTTAAGTAGATTTTTTACTCCAGAAACTTTTTGCATAAGTTTCTCGATCCTTGGGTGTCTTTTGTCCAAATTTCCAAATGTGATTCTCCATCAAAGAAGTAATTTTCTTTTGAATACTTATGATGTTGTGATCAAGTAATGGAAAGTCTTTAGGCCCAATTAATGTAATATCATCATTGATGATTTGTCTATATATGACAATTAAACCAGCTAAGTTATAGGATTTATACTCACTAGTTGCTTGAGATAGAATATGAGCATCATTTTTGTTTCCTCCTTTATCAGGATGTAACATCAAAGCTATCTTATGATACAAACGTCTGAGTCCTGTATGATTAAATTCAAGTAATATAGGGTCTATAATATTCTCAGACGTTGTACTAGAACCATTAAGAAATTCTGAAACACTCTCTTTTGTTCCGAATGACATAAATTCTTTAGTATATTTATTCATATTACGCTCTGTATCAGAGAGAATACTTAAGGCTGTGTCTAATAGTTTTATTCGTTTTAATAATCCAGAGTTCATTTATTAATATGTTCTTTAAAAAAAAAAGACTCTTAAAGACTGGTAAATATACACTATAAATATGGATACTAAACAAGAGATAACTAGTAAACTCAAATTTATTGGTAAAATCAATAAAAGAGAGAAAATCAACACTCAGTATATGTACGTACAACCAGATGGGGTAGGTACTTCGCTTTCTAGAACTTTTCTATATCAAGATAATAGGAGTAATACACTTAACTTTATTCAAGACACTATATGTAGAGCTTTTGATCTTTTAGCAAAATACGAAAGATCTAAAGTGAATTCTGATAGAATACATTATAGACTTCTTGTGACTGATCTAAAAAATGCAACTCTGGGTATTGCAAATCTTAAGATTACATATAAGGACGATACTAAATTCTGCTGCGATATGGATACTATATTAGAGTTTATTCATGCAAATCTAATACACCTTTTCAAAACAGAACTTGACAATGAGTATGTTGAGAATAGTACTGAGATTGATGACAATAGTACTATAATTGATGAAAGTGATGAAAGTGATGAAAGTGATGAAAGTGAGAGTAAGAGTAAGAGAATTAGTGATGATATGACAAGATAATGACTTATGTTTTTTTATTCAAACCATTTTTTTGGTTTGAATACATAGTCTCTACTCTACACAGCGTAAAAATTACTCTCTTTTGGTCTTTTTCTGCTCGGAAAGCAAAATCTAAATAAATGGGTAATAGTTGTCGTCTTCTTGATTTTGAGCTTGCTTCTATCAAGTTGCACAAAAGCATCTACTACAGCAGGCATCATTACCAAAACAAGCTGTTTAAATTGTTCCTTTTTTATCTCGTCTTTAATTTCTTGATCAATTATATAGAGAAGTGCTTCAATTACTACTCCTTTCTTTTGTTCTCCTTTAAGATCAACGTAAGTTTCAACAATCTGCATTAAGCTAATTACTATTCTTACTACGTTACTTGTTGAAAGCTTACCATTACCTATAATTTTTTTTACTTCTTCGTACATCCTTTCTGCTGCTACTCTGGGAAAACTAATTGTTACTTCACCTATTTTGAGTTTAAGTTTATTATCATTCATTTATTAAGCACAAGATAATTTAAAAAAATAATAAAAAAAAAATAAGGGTTTCTATAGTTTAAAAAAATCTCTTTCTATCTATTTTAAGTATTAAAAATGAAATTGAATAACTTTTTTTATCTAAAGAACAAAAATTAGAACAAAAATGAGTACAATCAAAAGAAAGATACGTCTTAAAAATTTGAAAGAGTATAATACTATTTGGCATCCTGAGTCAACTCTAGTTTAAAAGTCAAAAAAAGACAGACTTGTTATTGGTAGATATGTTGAAGGTAATCTTATTCCGTTGGATGACGAAGCTCTTGATCTTTGTGAAGAATGGCATATGAAACCTGATGAGTCTCTACTTGATTCAAAGAGTTCTCCAGAAGAAGATAAGGATGAAGAAGATAAGGAAGAAGAAGATAAGGATGAAGAAGATAAGGATGAAGAAGATAAGGATGAAGAAGATAAGGAAGCTGTAAGAGAAAGTATTACAACCATTGTAGAAAGTTACACTGCTTCTTCAAAATCTTTTATAGGTGATTTACTAAAATGGAGCACTGAAAGCGATGCCAAGAATGAAGCCAAACTTTCTGCTAAACAAGAAGAATTAGACAATCTTAAGGCTGATTTTGATGATTTACAAGCCAAGTACGATGTTATTAAGAAAAAGTTTGATACAATGAAAAGTATTTTTGCTTAATTATTTTATATCAATTGTTGATATAAATGAGTAATATCAAAACCCCTAGATCTATGTACTCTAATTTGGAAAGGTATGACTTGATGTATGTAAGTCCTACACAACAACCAGGTTGTAGTCCTCCAGTTAATCAAGATACTAAAGAATGTTATAGAGAGAATTTAGGTTCATTCTCGTTGTCTGCTGCTATACGTTTTCCACATAATTGTTGTAGAGGTGGAAATTGTAGTTGTGGAAATCTAGCTGGTGTTACATAGTTTAAATGATTGTGATCTGAATATAAATGGTATATGCTATACTTTACATTCACACTGATGAACCTGTATATTCTGAAGTACTAGGAATATTTGATAATAAGTCAGATGCTGTAGCCGAACTACTTGAAAGAGCCAATTATCGCAATACTAATGGTATGCTAACTCAATATATGAAACCTTGTGATGAGTATGAATCCTTTGATGCTTTGGTTAACTTGGTAAGTACGAAAATGGAACTTATTGATACAGACATCTATAGGATTACTGAGCTACCTATAATTTGATCTGAATATTTTATATTGATATATTTTAAATATGAATTACTTAGAATTTTCTATAAGACTTTTAGCGTTTGCAGTTACTCTATTCCTCTTGCTTGAGTTTATTGTTTCATGTGAAACTCCTACATGGAAAGCTGGCTTATTTTTTGGTATTGTTGCAATCATAGTTATAATTGGTTTTATATTAACTAAACAACATATTATGGTTAAGTGCCCTCAGTGTTCTTCTAAAATTAGTCCGGTTAAAAATAACATCTTAAATATGATAAAGAGTTATAAATAATTACAATATGTAAGCATTGCTTACATATAATATACATATTTGATGCAAATTCTTGTTAAAAATTATGGTTTACTCTTAAGGAAAAGCTGTAACATTAATATCGTTGCCACTAGCACCAATTGATGAAAGTTGTTCTGGTGTCATATTGATACCGCCGATAGTGGATGTTCCGGTAGTAGTATTAATGAGGTTAGCGAGAGAACTTGCTGTATCATTATTGATACCACCGAGAACGTTCATAGCTCCTTGATTAAGATCAATGGAAGGATCTACAGAAACTTGGAACCAACCCGTATTACACGGAACTATAGGGAGATCGCCTCTAATCCAGTCACCCTGAGATCTGAGAGTACTATTCCTATTAGCAAACATCATGCGGTTGTATACGATAACATTGTCAAGTTGTTCACCCATATTATTTACTGTACTCATAGTTCCAATAGGAAGAGTATTGGTAAATCCATCACTAGCGGGAAATTTGTCAATTGTTTCAGTTAGTACTTCACGAGCGTTACCATTAAGATAGTCAGCTTTCATGTTAGGAGGAGCCGAACCAGCACCACAAGATTTAATAGATTTACTTTTGGCATCTCCAGCGCATTGAGCCGCAAAGCATCCAGCACCATTATTACCGCAGCTACCGCATCCATAATCTTCTTTAGTAGGAGAATAGTTTTCTTTTGCCATATTTGCATATCCAAGAGGACTTTTAGGTACACCCATATTCTTGAATGCAGGAGCATTGTAACGAATCTGAGATCCAAACTGAGTATTAGCGAATCTAGGAGAGAGATTAGATTGGAAAGTTCCCGGAGTTTGGAAGAATTCAGATCTCGAAATACCCGGAGCATTGGAAAGACCTGCTGCCAGACCTGGAGAGTTATTCCAAATCTTGTGATTGAAAGTATCTTGTAGTACTGTTGTTCTACCATTGTGGTGTGCTAGTACTTCAGGACGAGGAACCATACTAGGGAGCATTCCAAGAGTTTCTACAACAGGTTCTCCTTTGCTTGGGTTGAAATTACAAATTGCGATAACAGCAATAATAAGTGCCGTTAGAGTACATATGAATTTACTGTCAAACATTGTTTTATTTATGAGTAAGAAAGAAAAAAAATATTATTTTCAACGCGGTAAATAATATTCTAATTAATTAAGTATATTAATCAATAAATTGTAATTCTTAAGGTAAGTTTGAGCTGAGAAGCAATCTACTAAACAAGTTCCTACATTTGGAAGTTTTTCCATCAATACATCTCTGTCTCTAGAGTATATTTGTCTTGACAACTTTTTTAGAGTAGTAAGATTTGCTGAGTTGTTTTTCATGTATAAAGGATTGATTTCAAGAAGTTTTGAAAAGTTTTTCAAGTAGTGTTTACGAATTTCATCAGTTAGTTTATACTTACCATTGTTTAACATAATTGAAGTTATTATATCTCTATACATAGAAATATCAACCATTGGTGTCATATTCTTTAACAGTTGTATAACATATTTTGGATTTAGAAAACTTTCTGTTGTATAAGGAGCAATTTCTAATTTGGAAAAGTTACCATTTATTTCATACTCTATATCATTTTCTTTCATATTACTATTCTTCTGTTCATATACACTAGCAAGATAAGTAAGAGAATCTTGATAAGCTTTAGCGTATGTCTCTGTTGACATAGGCTTTCCAGGTTTAGATCCAAAAGCAGGTCTTTTGTTAGATGTTTTAGACAAAAATATATTCATCTCTGTATTAACACTTTCCAAATTAGTGATAAATGATTGTACAGCATAATATACAAAGAAAAGGTTTTTTGGTTGTGGTATTGTACAATGTTTTAATCGTACAAATACATTAAAATAAGTTTGAGCTCTTTCTTCCGTAGTGTTACTAAGTATATATTCAAATATCTGACGGCCATTTCCTTTATTCATGAAGTTCCTTGGTATTAGTGTCTTGCTATAGTTACGAACAAATGGAAATTTAGCTTTCTTACCTATTTTATATATCCATTTGAACAAGTCCATAGGAGTACGTTGTTCTAATTCATACTTAGGCTCTGTACATAAAGCACTATACTTAACAGAGCTATCTAGAAAATACTTAAGATCTTTTGATCCTTTGAACTTTTGACGTCTGTATGTTGTACCAGTAACAAAGTCTGCCAAACGCAACAATACGTTGAATTTTTTTCCCAAATTTTGATGTTTAAGTATAATATTTATTGAATACATGAGAATACATAACATATCTTGTATGGTGCTTACTCTAAACATTTTGATAAATCCGTGATGCTCCTGATTTACAATGACATGTGCCTTACCATAGTCAATAATTACAGGAATTACATTAGTTCTAACACGAACAATATTATCATGTGACAAAATGTAATCTACAACTGCTCCTTTAGAGGGTTGTAGAATAATATTCCATGGTGCTAAGTCGTAATGAAATAAACCACAGCTGTTTTGAGCGACTTGTATAGCTAGACAAATTTGAGAAAGAATAGATAAGAAATCACTAAAATCAAACTTCTTACTTTTTAGGTATTCAGAAAGAGTCTGACCTTGAATAAATTCATTGATAACACTAACTTCGTCTTTGTTGACACTCTTATTTATACCAAAAGTATATGCAAAATTGGGAATATATTTAAGGAGAGAATTAATTGCTTTGGTACCTACAAACGCTTCATGAATGTGCTCTTTGGATTTTCTAATATCAGCTGTTGTCTTTACAGCCAAAGGAAAATTACTAGTTTTATTTCCCAATGTATACTTATAAATAGTGCCAAGTTTGTTACTAAAAATCTGCCTTTCTTTTACTATAGCCGAGAAGATTTTTCTTTCGCGTAAAGCCATATTTATTACCCAATGCACTCCTTGTAGAAGACCAAAACTTCTCTTAGAAAACCAAGGTATATCATTTATATCAGAACTATTCTTCAATGTCTCAGGATATGAGAAAGATAATTCTTTTATCTCATTACTTATTTGAACGTCAAGCGATGTTTGATCATTATAAAGATAGACTCCAATTTCTGACTTCATATCAATCAAAGTCTTTTGAAAATAGTCAAGTATTCCTTTTTCATGTAGATAAGTATTGTAAAACTTGGTACTATTAGCAACTATTTCCTTACACTTATCATCATTGTCACGACACCATTTGATCTGTTTTACCAAGTCAGATAAGTCACTCTTAATAGGTACATAATGATGATATGGAATTAGCAAGTCTGAGTACCAAATTTCCCATCTTGATTGTACCATCAAAATTACTGATCCCATTCCTAACTCAATAGATAAACGAAATGCAGAAACATGTCCGTCAACATTGATAATGTAACGATATTTAGATTGTTCTTGTATACTAAGGTATTCTACTTTCTTTACTCCTTGTTTCTCTAATTTATCTATATCAATACTTTGTAAATACTTGGACCCTTTTACTTTTCTAGGTCTTAAATTCCATTTAGTAATACCTACATCAAGTAACGGAACAACATCTTCTTCTTCTTCATATGTAGCTCCTATGTATGCTAGTTTAATCCGAGGATTAGTATCTATGGTTACACCACAACCAGTACTTGCTCCTCTGAATACAGCAGTTTTTTTCTTGTCTTCCCAAGCAGTATCAAATTTGTCAGTATAGTCACGACAGCTTCGGGGAAACCAGATCCCTTTATTACTCTGAACTCTTGCCCAATCTTCATGAGTTGGAATAAGGATGTCTGCATATCTATTAGTTTTACACATTGACAGAATAGGAATGTATTTAGGTAAATTGTAAGAGACTAAGGGTGTATCACCCCATATATTATCATAAGGTTCTGTACCATCACGAGTGAGAAGAGGGAAGTCTCTACGATTAACAAAAAACTCTATATCAGGAACTGTTCTTTTAGTACATAGAGTATCAAGTACGTTCTTTATGATAGCAACATTTGTATCACCTTCATTTGCTTTTCTTGTTTTATGATTTATATCATATCTCACTATACAATTATTTGCGTACCACTCACTAACATTTTGATTGACCTTTCTTGGATTGAATCTATGAGATCCTGAAAAAGCTTGTAAAAAATCATTAAGATCTTTATACTTGGGATCTATATGAATAAGACTTGACCACTCATTAGTGAAATTTGCCTTTGAAAATGGAAGGAAAACTACTAGTTTATTATTTTTGATCTTAACAAAGATGCCTTTCTTAAACTTGTTAAAGAGATACCTAAATGTTTCAATTACTGCTTCAGCTCCTACATCCTTATATTTTTCCCAAGTTGAGAAAGGTTGTTCAGAAAAAAGGTTACTAGTAATATCAATGTCTTGTATACAAACGTCACCATTAGTAGCATCTCTGTAAGCCTGAAACTGTTCTTCATCTCCAGCTGTAAAATGTGTTTGAGTGAAGTGTGAGTACCTAGGATTAGTACTTACTTTTTTCATCTTGGATGCAGCTTCACACTGTTCAATGCTAGTGTAAATGTCTGGTTGATAAGAGTAGGATGCCATTTATTGTTCATTAATATTTTTTTAACTTGAAATCAAATTTAGATTTAATACTAGCTAGTATTAAATTTTCAATAATATAACTTTATTACGTCACTTAATTCGGTATTCTTCTCCAAAGAAACCACTTGGGTTTAAAAATCAATTTTAGTTTTTCAGCTTTTTGATCCTAAGCTTATATTGTTCTATAGCATCACCTTTCTGTACCTGTAACAGTTGTGAGTATGCATTTTCAGGATCACTGACACCAAGATCACGTAAGAATGAAACAGTATCACGTTGTTTGTCTATTTTACCCTTACGAGTATGCTTTTCTCTTGCCTCCAAGACAATTGATTTACCATTATACTTTACTCCAGCCTGTGCCTTCGACTGCAAATAATCTAGAATCTGAGTCTCAAGAGATTTAGCTCTCTTTCTAAGAATTTTGTTTTGAGCATTATTCCTAGCAATTTCAGCTTTAATTCGATCTAACTCATCAATACTTACCTTGATAGACATTTTATTATATATCAAAAGTTCTTTAGATTTTTTTTCTTCCTTAAATAAAGATGTCAGCTTATACGATCAAAAGATGGGATGCTGTTACAAGAAATAATATTCTGAAACGACCTATGATTTACATTGAACCTGATCCAACATTCCTAACATTTGTACGAGCCAATAATTTTGCAGTACTTTGTGAAATCAGTGGTACTGGGATGAACTATGATTCGGTACAAATACCAGGAGTTGTAAGTCGCAGCTCACTAGTACCTAATTGTCGACCTAATTTTTTTGAAGCAACAGGGTATTACACAGTAACTTTACTAGCTCCTTGGATAGGATATCCTAAGAATCTAGGTCAAGTAAAATTCTTTGGGTTAGAAGCAGGTATGCCAGCTCAAATTTCTGCTCCTAAAAAAGATGTGAAAAAATCTAAAGTTGTAGAAAAAATTCCTGTTAAGACTAAAACAAGTAACAAAGAAGAAGAAATGTCAAAGAAAAAGAAGATTATTATTGGTACATCAATAGGTGTACTACTTATCATAGCGATAGTAGTATTATATCTAATTTTCAAACGATAATCTTTAGAATAATAAATGGAAATTCAAAGTCTACTAATCTTCTTATTAGCTCTAATTATAGCAGTTATCTCTTCGTGGTCTCTAAGTACTTTTCTTAAATTACACAAAGCTATTGGTAATTTTGATTCAGACCAAACTCTCCTAAGTAAATGTAATTTTAGTAAGAACTATGTTGAAGTAGGAAAAACTATGGCTATATTGTTATTGGTAGTATCAGTATTGGTATTGATAGCTAGTAGTGTATGGTTTATCTTAAGTCTACGTTAACTAAATCTCATTTGAGATTTAGTTACTTTTAATATTCTTAATTATTCATATTGTTATGGTCTTATTGTTAACATATCCCTTACCTCTATATTGATTACTAACAACTCTTGTACCTCCTTCAGAAATGAAATCTGAATTAACATGGGTATGCCCATAAACCCATGTATGGACATTTTTATCTGTTAAAAGATGATCAAGTTTATTACTATAGAAGAATCTTCTTCTAGAAACCAAATGTTCAGAAGTCAAAGTATGTTTAAATGTCGGAGCGTAGTGGCTGATTACTAATAACTTTTTAGTATCTTCCGATCCTAAATGATTACACAAATCTTCCAAACTAGACTCATGCATCATATTTATCCAATCAGATGTTATAGGCTTACCACAATCATCTTTAATAGGTAAAAATTGCTCATATTTGTGTTCATTCGGAATATTCGACCATAAAATAGTACCATATATTCTTATACCTTCAAACTCAATAC
>JAAHTH010003620.1_pt1 | contig 10384 bp, 13 predicted proteins | sample 6116091 | NCBI WGS metagenome assembly JAAHTH01 (sample SAMN13939990, study PRJNA603662) | sponge metagenome | isolation source: marine sponge | host: Mycale hentscheli | place: New Zealand | collected 2006
ACCGCAACACAGGAACGAGCGGCGTTGGGTTTACGCATGTCGGGTGGTTCTTTGACGTATCAGACGGGCAGTTTAAGTTTTTAAGCGCTTACGCTCCAAACCCAACCGGCACTATTGATCTTACGGATAGCTCTGTTGCCTATGCCACTATCAAAGCTGGAACCTTTGTTGGCGCGTTGACTGGGGCAGTGACAGGGAACGTGACCGGCAACTTGACGGGCGCAGTCACGGGAAATGTAACTGGCAATGTAACTGGCAATGTGACGGGCAATTTAACGGGCGATGTAACGGGCGACACAACCGGCACCCACACTGGGGCTGTGAGCGGCAACGTCACCGGCAATCTCAGCGGCAACGTCACCTCAACGGGAAGCAATAGTTTTGGAACGGTTGCCCTTGGTGATTGGACAATAACAGAAGATGGCAATGGCAAGCTTTCATTTGCACATAGCGGCACGGTCAAGATGACAGTGGATGATACGGGAACAATCGCAGTAGCGAATGACGTTCTTACGGACGAAACATTCTAAGCTAGTAGCGGAGCGCGAAGATGGCTGTAAAAATTCAAGGCACGGTTGTTATTGATGACAGCCGCAACGTGGTCAACGTAGTCAATGTAGACGGGCGCGATGTTTCCGTAGATGGATCAAAGCTTGACACGGTTGAAACCAACGCAGACGTAACGGATGGCGCTAATGTCGGCACAGCGCTCACAGGATACACTACAGAGAACACTATTGCGTCTGACGATGTTATTCCCGTTTACGATACTTCCGCGACTGCATGGCGTAAAGCAACGATTGCAAACGCTATTGCAGCGGGGCCGAAAGGGCAGAAAGGTCAAACTGGCGTTACGGGAGACAAGGGTCAAAAAGGCGAAATCGGAGCCACAGGAAGCACTGGTGCCACAGGCCCAACTGGCCGGAAGGGTCAAAAGGGCGAACAGGGCATTCAAGGCATCCAAGGGATTACGGGTGACACGGGGCCAACTGGCGCAGCGGGTTCAAATGGTTCTAACGGAGCCAAAGGTCAAAAGGGTGAGGTCGGTGCTACTGGATCAACAGGACCGGCGGGATCAAACGGCTCTAAGGGGCAAAAGGGTGAAGTAGGTTCTCAAGGTATTCAAGGACCAACAGGCCCAATCGGACCGACTGGCCCAAAAGGTCAGAAGGGTGAGCTCGGAATTACTGGCGGCACTGGCCCCACTGGGGGAACTGGACCAACAGGGCCAGAAGGAGATAAAGGACAGAAAGGCCAGACAGGAGCCACGGGGCCGCAAGGTGGAACTGGCCCCACAGGAAACACAGGGTTGACAGGCCCGACAGGGCCAACAGGACCGACTGGGCCGACAGGACCGCAGGGAGCCAAGGGTCAAAAAGGCGAAATCGGAGCCACGGGCGGCACAGGAGGCACGGGGCCGACAGGAGCTAAAGGGCAAAAAGGGCAAAAAGGTGAAGTCGGAAACACAGGGCCTACTGGCCCCACGGGACCGCAGGGACAGAAAGGCCAGAAAGGACAGACTGGGGCCACAGGCCCAACCGGCGGCACAGGACCGACTGGTAACACTGGCCCCACTGGCCCCACTGGGCCAACCGGCCAAAAAGGCCAGAAGGGTCAGACGGGGAACACAGGACCGACAGGTGGCACCGGCCCGACTGGACAAAAAGGTCAAAAAGGACAGACGGGACCGACTGGCCCGACAGGCCCGACTGGACCGACTGGCAGCACTGGTGGAACTGGGCCTACGGGGCAAAAAGGACAGAAAGGACAGAAAGGACAGACGGGCAGTTCTGGCGGCACAGGGCCGACAGGTCCAACTGGGCCAACTGGGCCAGCGGGCGGTTCAGCGGGTGCTTATTTCGCGGCGGGAACCGTTTCTGGCGGCTACAATAATTGGGGGGCAATAGGGTACGTTTATGCTCAAAACGGCACTCAATTAGCGGCATATATACAGCCTCAGGTTTCTTGGCACAATAACGCAAACTCACAAATTAAAATTGGAAATACAACCGTCCTTAATTATGGCCCGACAAATTACACTGAATATTTTGGTAATTATTTTAACTATAATTCTGGGAATGGGTGGAAACAGGTTTACCTGAGAAACAGCGCCCCCTCTAGTTGGGTCGCTGTTACAGCTAGATTGTTTGTTAAATAAGGGTGAAAATGTTATATTTCAATCACAGCCAAGATAACGAAGTTTATCAATTTGAAACAATAGAGGAAGCGCAGAAATCTTACGTTGCTGAGTTTTTAGTTAAGCTACCAGACAAGCCAAGCGATTGGCATTTTTGGAACGGTAATGAGTGGGAAGCGGTTCCAGAAGACCAAAGGTTTGACGAAGAAGGAAATCTTGTAACAGGATAAGGCTTTAGAAAAAGCTTAATACGCCTTAGAAGGGGCAATATGACAAAGGTTTTTTACGGTCCATATGACGTTCATCCATTCCTTTTAGCTTGGGAGCCTTTAGTTCCTTTAGCCAAATCTTTAAAAGAATTTCACGGGCGGCAAACAGAAGGCATTTTGCGCTGTCCATCTTACACAAGCGCCATTGCAAATATGTATGCGGTTCTTTGCCCTTTCGATATTTCCGTTGAAATAACAAGAGACCAAGAAGGAAATGTTTGGCCCCATGTGTTTTGTACTGATGGAACATTTGGTATGGGCAGAACGCAAATCGGGGATACAAGCCCTGTTTTAAATTCATCTGGCCCGCCCGTAGGTACAAGCGAGAATATATATCAATTTCTGTCTGATAGATATTTGCTGATGTTTTCAAATGAAAGCTGTAAGATTGAAATTTATCCTCCCTATTTGCATCATGGGAAAATCTTTGGAGTGGCGGGTAGTTTTGATATTGGTAAATGGTTTAGGCCAATATCTTTTTCTGGGTTTTGCTTTGACAAGCCCGTCCAAATTAAAGCGGGTGAGCCTATGATGTATATACGGCTTCCTTCCAATGCAAAGCTGCACCGCGTTTTGTGGCCTCATGACATCCAGTTATATATAAATCACGCTGTTACATTTAAGGCTGGGTTAGGTAACAAACCATTATCATTGATGTATGATAGGTTTAAGAGGTCAGGGTTAAAGAAAAAAGTTTTAAAAATAGCGGAGCAGAGCATTGTTTAAAAAAAATATTATTAGCTTTGCGCCACTTAATACGACAGATATGGGGCCAGAGCGTTCTGCGAAGTTTTATCCAAGTTGGTTTAAAGAGTTGCCTCAACAGCTTGGCCCTCGCCATCACGAAAGATCAATAAAAGCCTGTGTTCCGTTTAAAGAGGCCATGTCAGCCGGTTATACAATCCCTCTTTGGTGCGATGTAAATGTCCACGTTGCGAGGGCAAATGAAGATAAGCTTACAGCAAGCTTTGAATGGAATGAGAAATATTCAGTTGTTGAGCTAGGGGGCGGCGCTCCTGTCCTTGATTTTCACCCGCCTCAACAACTAGGCGGTAGCGCTTGCCCATATTCAACAAACCATGAGAACGGAATACCAAAACTTACCAGCCCTTGGTGCATTACAACGCCTAAAGGATGGTCATGTTTATTTAAAAATTATAGCGGGGAAATACATAGCAAATTCCGTATTCTTGAGGGCATTGTGGATACGGATAAATACTATGGGAACGTCAACTTCCCGTTTATTTGGACAGGCGAAAAAGAAGGAACTTTTGAGATAAGTAGGGGGTTCCCTCTTATCCAAGTCATTCCTTTCAGAAGAGAAGAATTAAAGCTCCAAGTCGAAAGGCTTGACATGGACAAAAGATTGCTTGTGCAGAATAAGCTTACAAGCGTTTTGCGGGATGGATATAAAAGGTTTTTTTGGCATAAGGGAAAAGGTTGATGCGACAAAATTGGCAGATGTGGTCGGGCGCTCTAAGCGATCAGCAAGTGGCTTGGATACTTGAGGAAGCGGCAAAAGTTAAAATAGAACGCGCAACAATTTTCACCGAAGCAGAAACAGACAATGTTAGAAAGAGCGATGTCGGATGGCTTAACGATGTTCCAGAAATAAGGGATCTTTTATGGGAATATGTCAGGGCCGCAAATTATTCTGCTTTTAGGTTCTTGGTCGAAAATATAGCGCCAGTGCAATACACTGAGTATCACTCAGAGCAGGGAGGTCATTATGATTGGCACGTTGACGTTGATTGGAATGGGGAAGGGCCGTTCGACCGCAAGCTTTCCGTCACGGTGCAGCTATCTGATCCAAGTGAATATGCTGGTGGGGACTTTCAGTTTAGGGAAACAGAAACCCCAGACGCCGCTTGCAAGATAAAGGGGACGGTTCTCGTATTTCCAAGCTATTTGTTGCACAGGGTTACGCCCGTTGAGTTTGGAACCAGAAAAAGTCTAGTCGCTTGGTTTGAAGGGCCAAGGTGGCAATAGTCTATCAAATATCCCTACATGGGGATGCTTTCGATGCGAGGGGTAAGGGTTGGCCGCAACTTATAGCGGAGAGCGGATGTAAGCCTGATAGGCGGTGGATAGACCCACTTCTGGGGCGAGGGTTGCTTAAAACAGAGTTCGGGTGCTCAGTAAGCCATTTTAGGGTATGGCAGAAGATTGTTCGCTCTGGCGTTGCGGGGATTGTTCTTGAGGAGGATGCCGTTTTTGCATCTTTTGATATTTCTGAAATCGACGGGTTGTTAAAATCTTATGATAGCGTTTGGTTGGGTTATAGGGAAAACACGCTTGGATATTGGTATAATGCTCACGCGTATGCCATAACCCCTAAAACGGCGGCAACATTGTGCAAGGGGTTTGCAGAAAACATAATCCCAGCCGACGAGTGGTTGCCCCTAAAGCTCAAGAATTATTCTAACTATTTTTATCGTCCAGAACTTGTTAAACAGATACCTAGATCAGTCAGGCCAAGCCAAATCGAAAAGGAGGCAAGAATGTCAGTTCATTTTATTACGGTAGGAACCGACGAAACCCAGATGTGGGCAATAAAAAAATCAGCAGAAACCAAAGATATTCCTTTGATTAATGTTGCAGAAAATGTTGAATGGCTTGGCGGTGATATGGTCGGCCAAGGTGGCGGTCAAAAAATAAACTTTTTAAAAAATTATATTGAGCAGTTAGAGGATCACGAGCTTGTGATATTCGCTGATGGATATGACGTTTTATTTTTAGATGATCCTAATACAATCATTGAGCGTTTCCGTGGGTTTAATTGTGATATTTTGTTTGCAGCGGAAAAAAGTTGTTGGCCTGATCTTAACATGAAGGATTATTTTCCCCCATCTCAAACGCCTTATAGGTTTTTAAATAGTGGCTTGTATGCGGGCGAAGTTCGTCATTTAAAAAGGTTTTTCAACGTTCGCGTTGCGAATGACGAAGATGATCAGCTTTGGTGCCAAAAAAGGTTCCTTGAATATCCAGAGGATTTAAATGTTGTGTTAGATTATGAGGGCTACATATTCCAGTGTGATGATGATGTTACAGTGCATAATGGGCAAGTTTTCAACGGCATTTGTGCGTCATGCATCTATCATGGAAACGGTGGGCCAGAAGCAAAGAATAGGCTGGCTAACTTAGCGGGAAAGCTTGGCTATATAAAAAATCAGGCTTCAATTAAAACCCCTATGAAATTACGCCACCATGAAGGTTTAGAGTATCATGAGGCCGCTAAGGATATTTTAATAACGCCCTTATTCTCACAAGAGATGTGCGACACAATCATCAAGGAGGCTGACGCTCTTGGTAAGTGGGAACCTATGGGCGGCGATAAATTCCCAGCCCAAGAAATTAGGGTTAGGGATCTTGGGTTATGGGAAGATATTGAAAATATTTGGAAAGATAAACTTGGCAAGATTGCAGAAAGCAAATGGACGCCAATGGCTCACATTGGCCTCCGTGATGCTTTTGTTATGCGTTATGCAATGGACACACAGACAAGCCTTGGCTTCCACACAGATGCCTCCCTTGTAACGGGCAGCGTAAAGCTTAACGGTGATTATGAGGGGGCCGAATTAGTTTTTCCTCATCAAGACTTTTCAAACATAAACATTTCAAACGGCGCTTGTTTGCTTTTCCCAAGCCAAGTGACGCACGGTCACAAGGTAAACCCACTGATCAGTGGCGTTAAGTATAGCCTTACGATGTGGACGAGCCGATATGAAGGCGATCTCAATGGTTAAGTTTTTCGTCGAGATAGGGGCTGCAAATTTTGATACATTGTTGCCCCTTGCTGACGCTGGTTGGGGTGGCATTGTCGTGGAGCCAATCCCAAAAATGGCAATGGAGCTAAGAAAGATTTACGCAGACACAAGCGTAAGGGTTATCCAAGGCGCTGTCTCTGACTTCGATGGTGAGGTAGAGATTGCAGTGGCGCGGGATGATGGCTCTTGGCTGGCTGGGTGTTCCCACATAGTTTCGGGCAATCACTTGGGCTATAAGTTAAGCACTAGCCCAGACAGAGAGGGCGATTTTGAGCAAACCATAAAATCAAAATGCTTTACCCTTGAAACGTTGTTTAAACAGGTGCCCAGCGTTGATTTGCTTAAAGTTGATGCGGAAGGCCACGAATTAAATATTTTTATGAATTATTCTTTTGATGTTAAGCCAAGGATGATCAAGGTTGAACACAAGCATGTGGATGACAAAATACTTTCCCGAAAGCTAGAGTTAAATGGCTATTTGGTTTGGACCGAAAAAGATGATATATATGCGATAAGCTAAAAGGGGTTCAAAATGGCGTTTGGTATCGGTGCGTTTTCAGATCATGCCTTTGGGGATGATGGCGCAACAAAATTTCAGATTTCAAACGTCAATATCACAACGGGAAGCCCGATTGTTCCTGATGCTGATTTTACAGAAAACAATGTTTTCTCAACAGCGGATGTAGATCTTGGACAACCATCCGTTGCTTCTACTTCTTTCAATCAGGGCCAGACACTTACAACGAGCGCGTTAGAGGCGCAGAACCCAGTTCTTGGGTCTGCTACCATGTCAGAAGAAGAAACCTTTACCACTGGCGAGCTTGCGGGCGCGGCTCCGATCCTTGATACTGTTTCGATTGTTCAAGATCACGATCTCCAACCTCAAACCCTTACAAGCGCGGCTCCTGTTCTTGATGATGGGCCAATGTCGGAAGATGAAACATTTGCTACCTCTGATCTAAGCGCGGGTGTTCCGACACTTGGAAATCCTGTTTTTGTTAGGGCAATCGGGATGCCAACCCAAGACTTAGACACTGGCGCTCCTGTTTTGGGTGAGCCTACATTTGGACAAACTCACAATATCGTTCAAGGTGAACTGCTATCTGGGGTTCCAGATGTTCCTGATGCTACAATGTTTGAAGATGAAAGCTTTACAACCATTGAGCTAATAACAGATAGGCCGCAAATCCCGCTTATTTTACTTGTTGAAAATCATGGCTTCATAACGCCAGATTTAGAAACTGGATCTCCAAGCGTTCCCGCATTGCAGGTTGTAGAAGAAGAAACCTTTGCCGCTGCAAATCTTGAAACGGGTGCGGCCTCTGTTCCTTCTACTTCGATAGATCAGGAGCACATCTTTACAACGTCAAATCTTGACAGTGGTGCGCCAGATGTTCCCGCGCATGGAATATCCGAAGATGAAACCTTTACGACTTCAAACCTTATCACTCCAGCCGTAGAAGTATTTGGAAGCACGATTGTTCAAGGCCATAATTTTGCGCCTTTAAATATAGAAGCAACGCCAGAAGTTCCTGATATTTCAATGTCGGAAGAAGAAACCTTCTCGGCAAACTCAATAAGTTCTGGAAGCCCAGACTTAGAAACAGCTTCAATCAATCAAGAGCATCAGTTAGTTCCTGATGATTTAGATGGCGCTTCTCCAGTATTAGATAGAGCGACAATCTTACAAATTCACTCTATTGTTCCAAGCAGTTTAAGCGGAAATCCACCAGTATTAGGAACGGCAACCGCAGATATAACAAACACATTTTCTCCACCAAATTTATCTGGATCAGCCCCAATTATTGACGTTGCAAATATGTCAGAAGAAGAAACCTTTACAACAGGAGAGTTGATTTCTGGACAGCCTGATTTAGGTTCTACGCCAGTTGTGCAAGATCAAGCGTTGATTGCAGATGGGATTTTGTCGGGATCTCCTGATATTGCTCAAATTACACTTGTTGAAAATAATGCTTTAGTGGCAAATCCAATCACCACTGGAAGCCCAACCATCCCAACTTTGATCTTTGATGCGGCCCTTGGAAGGATTATAGACATTGATCAAGACAGCGCCAGCCGCGCTGAGTTATCTGTCACAGGCCCGAACAAAGTTGAAATCGCGGCATAATTTAGGTAGGGTGCAAACATGGCCTTTTACATTAAACAGAACGATACATCCCCAGCATTGCAAGCAACGCTCAAGGATAGCAACGATACCGCGATTGATCTCAGCAATTCGTCGGTCCAATTTCATATGCGAAAAATTGGGTCTACGACTGCTAAAATTGATCGAGCCGCTACCATATCAAATGCGGATAATGGCATCGTTTATTATCAATGGCAGTCAGGAGACACTGATACGATAGGATCTTTTGAGGCTGAGTTTCAAGTAACGTTTGCGGGGGGAGAAATAGAAACCTTCCCAAATAACAGATATATCCAAATAGAGATTACAAATGAAATCTCTTGATGGGAAAATGAGTGCGAGTGTTGATGGTTTGACTAAGGCAGAGCTTTTGCTTCTTATAAATGAAGCTGCGGAACACGGTGCAAAAAAGGCTTTGAGAGAGGTTGGATTGCAGGATGAAAACGCAATCCATGATATAAAAGAACTAAGGAACTTGCTTGATAGTTGGCGAGATACTAGGCGTTCAATAGCGTCTACGGTGATAAAAATAATTACCGTAGCAGTTTTAGGGTTCATTGCAGTAGCAGTTTGGGCTGAATTTAAAGGCAAGCTGTAACGCTTAGAAGGGCTTTCGGCTTCGGTGCAAGCTGATGCTTTGTGGTTTAACGTATGTTTTCTTTGGCATGTATCCCTTTGGGGTGATGTATAAGTCGTGTGAATATCGCTGTCCTCCTCCAAGCTTTTATTACCATTACCCCAAGAAAGTAAGAACAATTCCAGAAGCGCGTTGCCCAAAATTTATCATTGTGGGGCGTGATACATGATTGATCCATTTACTGCGTTGGCGGCGGTTAAGTCTGCGGTTGCAGCGGGCAAGGAAATCGTAAACGTAACCAAGCAAATCGGAGAGTTCTTCGACGGGGTTGATGATTTACGCGCCGCGCATGAAAAAAAGAAGAACAGCCTTTTTTCTGGCTCAGATGAAAACGCTATGGAAACTTTTGTCAATTTGCAGAGGGCCAAGGACGCTGAGGAGGAGCTTCGTCAGATCGTAATTGCAACCAGAGGTTTTAGCGCATGGGGCGAATTGCAAGCTATACGGGTGCAAGCAAGGAAAGATCGTAAGGCTAAAGCAGAAGCGGAGAGAAAGCGTAAAGCTAAGATGGTCGAGCGCATTGTTATTTACGGTGGCGCTGTAATCATTGTTTCAATCATGCTTGGAATAGCCATCGTCATAATCTTAGCGAAGCAGGGTCGGCTGTAATGGCAGACGGTTTAAGTGGGATTGGCTCCATGCCATTTAATATCGGGTCGCATATCCATGAGCAAACGAGAGCGCGTCAGGCTATTGAAACACATTTTGCAGAGCAAAGGGTGGAGAAAGAACATAGGGCCAATCACAGCCACTTAGAGGCTCTTGCAAAGCAAACATTGGACTTGCAGCAAAGTTATGATAGATTTGGGCGCAAGACTACAGCGGATAGACCGCAAGGAACTAAGCTAAACATAGAGGTTTGACATGGCAAACACGTTTGAAAAGATCCTTCAATATCGCTTGATGCCCCGCATTATGATGCTGGTAATGACGATTATGTATATCAAGGTTATAAATTGGGGAATGAGCCTCGAAGATTTAAGCACGCAACAATCCGCAATGATTTCAGTTGTCAGCGGGGCGATGACAGGCACGATAGCGGTGTGGCTTAGTTCAGAAAAATGATACAAGCATTCATAGGCCCAATAGCAAACCTCGCGGGTAGCTGGTTGCAGGGCAAAGCGGATAAGACCGCAGCGGAAGCCAAGTTGAAGCTTACCGAGGCAGAAACCAAATCCAAGATACTTCTCAGCGAAAAGACCAGCGTTGCGGATTGGGAGCGTATCATGGCGCAGGGAACCCAAAACTCATGGAAAGACGAATATCTCGTTTTACTTTTTTCTTTGCCCCTGATTTTATGTTTCACTGGAGAGTGGGGGCGCAGCGCTGTCGCGGATGGTTTCGCTGCACTGGAGAAAATGCCAGAGTGGTATCAATACACGTTGGGCGTGATAGTAGCGAGTAGCTTCGCCGTGCGATCCGCAACGA
>JAAHTH010003621.1_pt1 | contig 10383 bp, 20 predicted proteins | sample 6116091 | NCBI WGS metagenome assembly JAAHTH01 (sample SAMN13939990, study PRJNA603662) | sponge metagenome | isolation source: marine sponge | host: Mycale hentscheli | place: New Zealand | collected 2006
TGACAATCATCAACCAAAACCCTACGGAGCTCCGCCCTGTGTCCTTCTCGACCAGTAGCCACTGCTCTTGCTCCTTTAAGTCTAATAACTGAATAATCAAAAATAACTTTAGAGAATCTACCTTTCATATATGATTTAATTAAAACCTTTACAGCATCTGCCCAACCTTCAATAGAGTCACCAATTAAATAACGTCTAGTTCTTTTTGCATATGGTTTATTAATTTGTGGAAGTTTTTCTATATGGTGTTTTTGAACAGAATAACCTACCCCAGTACCACCCAATAATAAAAACATAATTTCACTAAATGATTCAACAGAGTCAACAGGTAAATAAGCACAATTATATATTCTATTAGGGCTTATTTCAATAGGCTTCCCACCAAACTGCATTGATCTCATTGATGGTAATACTTTTTTATCATATACAAACTTATATGCATTTTCAATTTCTTCTTTTAATTTTGGAAACTTCTTTAAATGCATTGCTTTATTTCTTGTTACAAGTTCTTCCCAAGTTTCTCTTCTATTTAACTCAGGAATATATTTTGCATATTTCATATGCACTGTTATATCACTAAGAATTTTATTACTTCTGTTCATTTTTATTTATTTATTTGTAAGGTTAATAATAAGTGGGGACTAATAAGATAGTCAAAATAAATTTCATTTAATAAAATTTTCCTCTTTAAATTTCTACTTTAAGTACTTTCTTTTATTAAATCATTTTTGTATATTATATATGTATAATAAACTAGTATGCAAATATAATAATTGTTTCTGAAGAATGGCTGAAAATACAACAAATATGGAATTAATGTCACTAAGAATGGACAACATGGAAAAAAAACTACAAGAGATAGATGAAAAATTAGATTCATTAACTAAAAAATTATTAGATCCAGATGATGGTTTTGTTACAAGAGTAAACAAAAATACATCATTTAGAAAAATAAGAGAGGAAGAGATGCCATATTTAGATGAATTGATTGAAGATTTTAATGATGTTAAAAAGTGGAAAGATAATGTTTCAAAAGCATTATGGATATTGTTTACTGCTATTATTGGTGTAATTGTTAAATTAATATTTTTTGCATAATGGCAGCTCCAACTCCTGTACATACTGCAGCAGCATCAGTAACAACAAAGTTTTATCAACAAACTAGTTGTACTGCTGATACTTGGACAACATTAATTCCACAAAAAACTTCATCTTCAATTACGCCTAGTTTTAGAGCTTCTCTTAGGAAGCTAGTAGGTTTAAAGTTTCAACATACAGGAACCGGGGGACCTATTAAGTTTGGAATTAGAATATTAGTTAAAACTGCTGGTGCAGTAGGAACTGAGTTTTTACTAGTTTATGAAGACTATGTTACTTCTCCTGAAAAAAGAATGAGTAATGTAGACATTATACAAGGATCTGATAATAAAAGTTGCAAGACTTTTGATTTTTCAGATATACAATACCTTTTGTATGATTATGAATTGCAATATTATTCATCAGCTACATCAGGTTTTTTAGTTAACGGAACTTTAACTACACTATAAAAAATAAATTATGTCAAAAGAATTAAATGAAGATACAGGATTTAAGGTAAGTATAAAAACACTTATAGGAATTGGTTTTGCAATGGCTACAGTTATTAGCATGTGGTTTATGTTACAAGCTGATATAGAGGAAGCAAAAGAATTACCAGTAATTGAAATTCCACCACCAGATGTAACAAGAATGGAGTTTGATATGAAGGATCAAAATATAAGATTAACTATTCAAAATACTCAAGATGATGTTGAAGAAATCAAAGATGATTTACAACGTATTGAGGATAAAATAGATAAATTAAACTAATAATGGCAAAAAGACAAAAAAAATTAAATACATATATATCAAGAAAAAGAAAGAAAAGACCTGGAGTTCATACCAAAAATGCTAGTAAAGGACAGAAAGGAAGAAGGAAGAAATATAAAGGTCAAGGCCGCTAAAAATTAAACTATGAAAAATACCATATATAAAATAACTAAAATACTTTTATTATTTTTATTATTATTTTCTGCAGAAGCCTATTCTCAGATCACAGCAATACATTTTAATGCTGAATGGAATAAAAGTAATGATGTAGAATGGTTTGGTAAATTAAAAGAATGTGAAAAGGAAAGTCTATTTATAGAAAAAGAAGGTGTTCAAAAAAAATATGAAATAGCAGTTGTACCTACTATTATTATATTTAAAGATGGTGATGAGGTTAAAAGATTTCAAGCTGATATATCATTTACAATGCCAGCTACAAGAGAAGACATACAAGAATTTATAGATGACTTAATTATGAGTGAATTTTAAAAGAAAAAACATGAAAAAAATATTATATATATTATTATTATTACCAACCTTATTACTAGCACAAGCTGATACTTGGGTTAATTTTGCAGTTCAATATGATTATTATGCACCACAAGAATCTAATTTTACATTTGTTTCAAATGCAAATGGTGATACTATATTATATCATCAACCAACAATAGCATATGAATATTTAGATACAACTATTTTTTGTAATTCAGGTGATTATCTTATTACATTAAACGATAGTTATGGTGATGGATGGTTATCTAATAGTCCAGCTTATTTTAAATTACAGAATTCATGTCAAGGAATGATTATAAATTTTGACCCTTTAACTGAACAATTCTTTACATTAGATACATTGGTTAATATTAATCCATGTGCGCCACCATTATTAGGTTGTATAGATTCAAATGCAGATAACTATAATATAAATGCCACTCAAGATGATGGATCATGTGTTTATCCTCCTTGTAGTGATATTGTTTGGTCTAATGCATATCAAAATTGCCAGCCAGGTGGACAAGCTTTATCTATATTTGAGTGGGAAACAGATGCAACAAATGCTAATTGTGATGTAACAGGTGTAATGATTTCAAATGAAGAAGGATTGGGTCCATTTACATATATGGGATATTGGAACGCAGGTGGACCACATAACTTTGCAGTTAATACAGGACCAGGTCAAATGCCACCTAATTGGGAAGTAGAATATTATTGTCAATTAATATTTGCAGATGGTTCTGTGTCAGATACCATTACTTATACTCCAACTCCATGTATAGAAGGTTGTATAGATCCAACTCAAATATCATATAATCCTTGGGCTACTATAGATGATGGATCATGTGCGGGAACAACGTGTGATATAAATACAGAGTATCAAATTACAATGGAAATTATGTTAGACAATTGGCCAGGTGAAACAGGATGGACAATGGTAACAAATGTTGGACCAAATATAGAAACAACACCAGGAACATATGATTATAATGATATAGGACAAATTTATACTTATGATTTTTGTGTATCTCAAGGTGCTGGATTTGAACTTATATTAACTGATACTTACGGTGATGGTATGGCAGGATCTACTTCAGGTGGTTCAATGGATGGTACATGTATAATATATGATTGTGCAGGAGATACTTTATGGTATATGGACAATCCAGGATTTGGAAATGTAGTATATTCAGGAAGTACAATAGCTAATCCTTGTCCTACTATTCCAGTAATTGATGGCTGTACGGATGATGATTATGTAGAATTCAATCCAGCAGCAAATGAAGATGATGGGTCATGTTTAACTTTACATACTTATGGGTGTGTTGACTCAGCAGCATTTAATTATGATTCTACTGCTACAATGATGGATTTTATTCAAGACTGTCAATATGAGTTATGGATAGGAGATGCAGGTGGTGACGGTTGGGGTAATTCATATATAGGTGTATATCAAAATGGAATAGATCTTGGAACTTATACAATGGGTCCAGGATCATATGAGCAAACATTTAATATTATATTAGATCCAGCTATTCCGGTAGAAGTTTATTACTTTGAAATTGGCGGATTACAAACACCACCAGAAGAAATACAATTTCAAACATGGCATAATTCATTTAAATTAACTAATGCAGACAGTATAGTATTAATACATGAAGGAATTAATCCTTTTGCAAACAATGGTCAAGGAGCTCTTCAATCTTTTGATTCTCCATTTTGGACAAAATATACAAGTGTACCATTTTGTGGTAATACTTGTATAGAGGCAATAATAGGCTGTATGGATAGTACAGAATTTAATTATAATGAACTAGCAAATACTCCAGATACGTGTATACCAGTTGTATTAGGGTGTACTAACACTATTGCATTCAATTATGACTCAACAGCTAATATAGATGATGGATCCTGTGTAGCAGAAGTAATAGGTTGTATGGATGCAGATGCATTTAACTACAATCCAGCAGCTAATACAAATGATTCTACATCTTGTATACCTGTTATTTATGGTTGTATGGATGATACTATGTTTAACTATAATGCAGCTGCCAATACAGATGATGGCACCTGTATCCCAATTATATACGGGTGTATAGATTCTAATGCTTATAATTATGATAGCAACGCTAATACAAGTAATAACTCTTGTGTTGCAATTGCTTATGGGTGTACAGATCCTACAATGTATAATTATGACCCAACAGCAAACACAGATGATAGCACGTGTATTTCAATAATATATGGATGCATGGATGCAACTATGTATAATTATGATGCTACAGCTAATGTAGACAATGGATCTTGTGAACCATTTATCTATGGCTGTACTGACTCAACAATGTTTAACTTTAATCCTTTAGCAAATGCAGACAATAATTCTTGTATTCCTTATATCTATGGTTGTACTGACCCTAGCATGCTCAACTATGATCCACTGGCTAACACGGAAGATTTTAGTTGTATTTCTTACATTTATGGTTGTACTGATGGTACTGCCCTTAATTATGATCCGTTGGCTAACACTGACAATGGCTCTTGCATTGAAACGGTGGAAGGATGCACGGATGTGGGCGCTTATAATTATGACCCTGTTGCAAATGTAAGTGATCCTAATGCATGTTTATATGATGCAGAGTGCATTGGTGACCCAGGTGAGCCTTATTGGTTAAATGATGAATGTTATGCGTGGGTAATATCTGTAGATGATTATTGTTGTGATGTAGAATGGGATGAGACATGCCAATTAACATATGAATATTGTGGAACTACTTGGACAGGTCCAGAACCACCATCAAGAATTGGATTAAATGAAATTATAATATATCCAAATCCAACTTCAGGAGTAGTTAACATAGGAGGAGACAATGTAGACATTAAAGTATATAACCATTTAGGTAAACTTATAATTAATGAGTCAAATGCAACAAAAATTGATTTATCTAACTATGCAAATGGCATGTATCATTTACATATTACAAAAAATGAAAAAACAATTATAAAAAAAATTATTAAAAACATTTTAAATTAAAAATTATGCAATCAACAAACAGACAACAATTAGAAAAAAGTCTAAATAATATAGACAAAAATACAAAAGAAGTATATAGTCCAGCTGTAGTAGTATTTACAGAGAATAAATTTACTTATACATGTCATGGTGGACACGTTTTTAAAGTAATATGTATAATAAAAGGAACAATAGATTGGACTAAAACAGACTCAAATGCATTATATAGAGATGCACCTGGATTAGATGTTAAAAAATTAGCAGCAGGAACATTATTAATGAATCCTTTTAATGAACTACAACTAAGATGTACTACATTTACAGGTGGTGATGCAGCAGGAGTATTTGCACTATATTGTACACCAGGAACAAAAGTAACAACAACTTAATATGAGAACATTATTATTATTAATATTTATTTTAGGATCATTTAATGGGTTTTCACAAATACAAAATCCATTTGAAGATTTTTTTAAGTATTCAACTTTTTATACGGCAGTAAATGGAGGTAATTCTATTTCAGATCAGAGTGTTTTCTCTGTCAATACAGGATTATTAACAGAAGATGTTATAAGTACACCTTTTGACTATTCAGCAACGTTTGGAGTACGAAAGATACAGAGATTCCAGTATGAACCAGCTACACCATTTAAGGATGGAACTGAGACATCATATAACGATGCAGCTACATTAGGTAGACTTAAAGGGAAGTTTGAGTATTTATTTGAACTAGACTTAAGGCGACAACAAGGAAACAGGTATGTAGATCAGAATCACTTTATTAGGTACATGGCTGACAAGTGGATGACGAAGGTGCAATATATACAAGATGGATTTGCAGACATAGAGTATTTCCAGGCATCACAAAGACTTAGGTTAAGATCAGATAAAAAGCTTTCTTTTAATATAGGGGCATGTCAAAGAATTTCTCAACCATATGGGTTTGATCCGTTAGAAACTTGGCTGTTAGATAATGGTGGCATTCACTATACGTACTTAGCAATCCAGGAAGGTTACTCTGTAGATGTGTATAATGGTGAGTACTATGATCCGAATGGTAACTTGGTAGCAACATCTCCAGAGGTTTGGGAAGAAGTGATCATACCGGGGGTCCTTTCAGACTATACTAAAGATGAAAAAGATAAGTTAGCTAGACAATGGCAATATTCCGTGATCCTTGGATTTGATTATTATACTTATAAAAAAGATTTTTGGTTGCATGCATGGGGTAACTTGCTTCCTTATCACTATAATAATGGTGGGGAATTTTCATATCATAACTTTAATGATGGTAAACAATGGTTGGATTACTCTACTGGAATGATATTTGGATACAAGATAACAAAGAACCTTGGGACCTTTGTTGAGGGAGTATATAATAAGTACTGGGACAGGACATGGTATGATTTTAAGGTAGGAGTAAATTATTTAATTAGGTAAGTTATGGCAAAGAAGAAGAAAAGCAAAAAAGATGCGTGTTACCATAAAGCTAAAGCTAAATATAGTGTATTTCCTAGCGCTTATGCTAGTGGATATATTGCTAAATGTAGAAAACGTAGAGGTAAAATAAAGTAATGGCAGTTAGAAAAACAAAAGCAGGATCTAATCTTAAACGTTGGTTTAAGGAAAAGTGGAAAGATGAAAAGGGTAATCCTTGTGGTTCTTCTAAAAATAAAAAGACTAAAAAGTGTAGACCTACTAAACGTGTTAGTAAAGATACACCTAGAACGTGGGGCTCTTTGTCTAAGTCACAGAAAGCTAAAGCTGTTGCTGAAAAGAAAAAGGTAGGAATGGGCCGTAAAACAAGTTCAATTAAAAAAAGAAAAAAGAAAAAGAAGTAATTATGGCTAAAAAGAAAAAGAAAAAATCTGCATGTGCACCTAAGATGAAAAAAGCATTTCAAGCAGGAATGAGCATTGGAAGAAATATGAAAAAGAAAAAAAAGAAAAAGTAATGGCAAGTAAAAAGAAAGGTGCAATGAAAGGTTGTACTATTAAAAATGGATGTAAAAGTAAAAAAGGTGGACTTACTGCTAAGGGCCGTAAGATGATTAACCGTAAAACTGGTTCTAATCTTAAGGCTCCTCAACCAGGCGGTGGTTCTAGAAAAAAAAGTTACTGTGCTAGATCTGCTGGCCAAATGAAAAAGTTTCCTAAAGCAGCTAAAGATCCTAATAGTAGGTTACGTAAAGCAAGGAGACGTTGGAAATGTTAAGTTATGGCAAAAAAAAAGTGGATACAAAAAGTAAATAAATCTATTAAAAGACGTGGGACTAAAGGTAAGTGTACTCCTATTACTAAAAAAGGATGTAAAGGAAAAGCACGTACTCTTGCTCTCACATTTAAAAAAATGGCTAAAAAACGTAAAAAAAAATAAATTATGGCAACAAAAAGATATTATAAAAAAGGTGGTACAACAAAAAAAGCAAAAAAAGCAAATAAAATAAATTGTGAAGGTTATAAAAACCATATGATGTATGAACCTAAAACTGGTAAAGGTAAGATGACAAAATCTTGTCAAGAACATTTAGACTTAAGCGCTAAAGGTTGGGGGCATAAAAAACCTAAAAGAAAATAATTATGACAATTAGATCAGGAGATATTCAATCAACATGGCATAGAATAGAAGTAATTGGTAAACTTAAAGTGCTTGGAAAAGCTTTACCTAGTACAGGTAATGAGAAAGGTAATAAAGTTAATAAGATAACTATTTGTAATTTAAATAGTTGTGACAGAGGTTTATTAGTAAGTGTAGCATTTATAACAGGTGCAACTGCTGATGCTACAACAGATCCAATTACTTCAGATAAGGGGTTTTATGTTTACTATAAAAAGCCTTTAGCACTTTATGATACATTAATAATAGATAGGCATTATTTTGATGAAACTGCATGGTTTAAAGAAAGTGATGGTTCTTATAATGTAGAAGATTTACAAATAGCAATAAGACTAGAGCTTCATCCAGATGGAAAAGCATGTGCAATGACCTCAACAAATCCTGGTGTAGATGTGCATATTACGAAATAATTTTGTATATTATAATATAAGTAACAATTAAAAAAAAAATAAAATGGCAATAAAGAATAGTTTAGCTACTTCAAAAGCAGTAATACCTATTGAAGAAAAATTTTTAAGATTTACCGCTAATGATAAACATGGATCTATTATGATACCTTTAAAGAATATAGTTTCAATAGGAAATAAAGGAGATAAAACAGCATTTGAATACTTTTTAGTAAAATCAGATATTTATTTAGGACCTGCTACTGGAACTGCATCAGTTCAAGGAAATGTTGCTGCTTGGAAAATTAATTCTAGTGCAGCTAATTCAAAAACAAAAGTTGAAGAAAATGCAGCACATTTTGTAGATCATTGGGAAAAAGCTTTAGCAGCTAATCAAAGACATTATCACATTGATGGTAATGATTTTCCTTTTCCTTTAGATGGTGTTGGGGTAGAAATAGTTATGGCAACTTGGATAATGGAAGCTTAATGATAATGATGATAGTGATTAACTATGTGGAATATCTTTAAAGACAAAAATGACATCAATGAGAAAGCAATAGTAGGTTTTGCCTCCTTTATATTAATGGTATTATTTGCTATTGCTGATCTTATTACCGGCCTATCTGGGATGGAGCTTGTAATAAATGATGTTATATATAATAGTTTTGTAATAGTAACCTTGGGGAGTTTTGGAATAAGTTCTCTAGAAAAAATAAAAAGCAAATGAAAAAATTTATATGTAAAGCTATATGCTTTGTAACTTTTAATAAGGTGTGCCTTAAGTGGTGTGCTGACAAATGTTGTAAGAACCCTGGAAACTGTGAATAATGGTATATTCTAAAAAGAAATCAGGTTTATCAAATACCCCTAAATATAGAAGAGGTGGTCAAAGCCTTCTTACTAAAATTACAACAGCACCAAAAAGACCTAAAAAAATAGGTAATTGTGGTTGCGGGGGCCAAACTAAATAAATATATATGGGATTATTAAATAAAATTTTTAGTTCTGCTGGAGGTGATCTAGTTGAATCAGTTGGTGGAGTGTTGGATAATCTAACCACTACTAAAGAAGAGAAGCTAGAGGCTAAAAGAAAACTAAAAGAACTCATCATGAGCCATGAGGCTGAGATGGAAAAACAAATAACTTCTAGGTGGACTGCAGATATGAATTCTGATAGTTGGCTATCTAAGAATGTGAGACCTATGGTTCTTATATTTTTAATAGTGTGTACTATGCTTTTAATTTTTATTGACGCAGGAGCAATATCTTTTGAAGTAGAAGAGAAATGGACAGATTTATTACAGTTAGTTTTGATCACTGTAATTGGTGCATATTTTGGGGGAAGATCAATTGAGAAGGTAAAGAAAAAATAATGTATACTTATATTATTGAACTAATACGTGTTGTTGATGGAGACACCATTGATGCTTATATAGATCTTGGTTTTAGTGTTAAAGTTAAGAAACGTATAAGACTTGTGGGTATAAATTGTCCTGAGTCAAGAACAAGAGACCTTGAAGAAAAGAAAAGAGGTTTAGCAGCTAAAGATAGACTTAAATGTCTTCTAGAAGGTTGTAATAAAATAACTTTAGATTCACAGGGTGTTGGGAAATTTGGGAGATGTCTAGGCAATCTATTTATAGATCTAGTTGATGGACAAGAACAAACGGACCTAACTAATGTGAATGATTTATTAATCACTGAGGGGCATGCAGTAGCATACCACGGTGGAAAAAGAAAATAATATGAAAATAAATTGGATAAATAGTTGGAGAGAAGGCAATAAAAAGAATATTGTTGACTTAACATTTAGATTTGGAACACTAACTTTATTTGAACTCAAATGGAATCCTAGAGTTAGTTTTAGATTAATACTATTAAACTTTGGGTTTGAGCTATAATTTTAGTATATTATAGTATACTATGCCAGCTAAAAGAAACTATAAAAAGGACTATAAAAAATTCCAGTCCTCTACTAAATCAAAAAAAGATAGAGCGGCTAGACATAAAGCACGTAGACAGGGA
>JAAHTH010003045.1_pt2 | contig 10372 bp, 5 predicted proteins | sample 6116091 | NCBI WGS metagenome assembly JAAHTH01 (sample SAMN13939990, study PRJNA603662) | sponge metagenome | isolation source: marine sponge | host: Mycale hentscheli | place: New Zealand | collected 2006
CTGCTTGTTTGAGTAACTTCAGGTCGAATATATCACTGTCTTTTTCAATAGGCGTTTCGATTCTATTAGTGCGAACCGCTTCTTGAAACCTTTCTAAATATTCAATTCGACGCGGGGTGGCCTCATTGAGTTTCACAATATCTGCTTCGATTAGTTTTATATCGTCATTGATAATTGAATTAATTTGTTGCTGCGCAGTTTCGAGAATTGGAGTTAAATCCTCTACAAGATCAGCCAAGTTCGTCGGCCAAAGTTCTTCATTATCTGGGTCATCGAAATCGATTTGAATGGTTTTTACGTTTTCCTCATCGTCGGGGGTGGGGTCAGGCACATCCATGTAAAACTTTGCATCCAAGGTGTTAAGGAAATTACCCGCCTGTTCCCTGATCTTTGTTGTTTCTTTTAACCGTGCAAATATTTGATCGCTGATTAACTCAAATGGCTCGAGGTAGGTGTCATCAATCACGATATCGAGCGTCGGGGGAAGGCCAAGCGTTCGTTTGAATCGATCGACCGAATTTTGGTAGTTTACTTGTTGTCTGAGTAAGCTTGTTTGTGCTCGATAGAAACTAGATTCAGTGGTTGTCAATTGATCAGGAGTAATTTGTTGTCTCAGAAAAAGTTCTCGAAAGCGTTCTACTACGGCTCTTTGTTGAATGAGGTTGAATTCCGCGTTCCTAATCGTTTGTTGATCCTGTAGTAGTCCTGTGAATCCAGCTAATTGATTTCCCGCATCGCCGGGGTTGTTAAGAAATCCACCCCCTCGACTAAGCCGAGCATTGATCGCTTTTCCGAGGGCGATGTTGAGATAGAAGTTCCGTCGATATCGGTCGAATTGCCGCACATTCGCCAGTAGTGTTCGTTCAGATTGCGTAAGGGCTTCCATAACACGTGCGCGACCGGCACCTCGGAGCAGCGGCTGAATCAGTGAAAAGTCAAGTAGCGTAGAGGCAGTCTGGCTGTCGCTTCCGCCAAAGTTAAACAAGATCGTATTGGCAAGTCCAACGGCAAAGTTGGTGCCTGTGATTCCCAGTTTGTTGAGATCCAGACTGCCGCTTCGGTCAAGTGAAGTGTTTCCACGCGTCAGCTCTCCAAAAGAATCAACGCCCCAGAGAAGTTGAGAGTCAAATCCAAATCGGTCGAGGCTGACATCGAGCGCCGACAGATAGAGGGTTTCACGGACCTCTTGGTATTCGGTGGAATGCAGGAGGGCCAATTCAAAAGCCGCGTCGAGCGTGAGGACGAGTTTTCCCTCTTCGTTGGTTTTCAAATATTTTTGCCACTCGGGATTTGCAACGTAGTTCGTATCTCCATTGGCATTCCAACGCGGATAGCCTTCTTTGCCATCGACGTAATGCATCAATTGGTGGGAGGTCGCGTCGTCGGGTGGAATGGGGGGATGGTCGGCGGAAAACGGGTCGAACATTCGCGAAGCGGGATTGATTGCGATCGAACCGGTAGCAGAGTCCCATCTCGGATCGACTGCTTTTTCGAGAACCAGGCGTTGCGCTTCTGCGTCGGCCTGTCGTCGGTAATAGCCGCGATGGCAGCCAACGGCGACCAATAAATTGAGAAAGATGACGCCTATGAGGATTCGATTGATCGGGGCCATTGTCACAAAACTCTCCTGAAAAAGCGGGCAAACCGCACGGGATTCGGGTTTGCCAGCGTGCTTACTGAGCAAATCGGATTCAAAACGCAACGAATATTTCGCTGAGTCTGAATATGCCGATTTTTCCGTATTTACTTATTTTCGGGGATTTGCCGTATCTGACTTGAGCGTTTGTTCCGTTAATAACGATCAATTGTGTCTCAGGGACTAAACGGGAGAAGACCGCCCGAAAGCGACGATAGCAAAACTTGACGGGCTATTTTGCCCAATTTATGATGCAATTTGGGCTATTTCCGCGCTCCAACCGCGCTGAGGTAGAGAATGCACCTTATGCTTGAATGGGGCAGCGAACCCGACCCCCATCGTCAATTAAATTTCAACGGCAAGACTGGTTAAAGTAAATGGGCATTAACGACTACGCAATTCTCGCAGCCATGGATTCCACGATCGCCTGGGGAATAATTGGGTTTGGTTTTCTTCTCTTGATCGTGTTTGTTGTCCTCGCTTCCAAGACTTGGAATTGGGTAGACATCACGTTCGTCGTTTTGATTTATTGCGTTGGCGTGTTTACCGTCCTTCAGGCGACTGACGTATTGCAGAAGCGTTACGCGGCAATGGACAAAGCTGAAAAAGCTGAAAAGGATGCAGAGAGTTCCAAAGCGGCTGCGGAAATGCAGATTTCGGGTGATAGCAAGTCGGCAACTTATACCAAGGGTTCCCTGCGCTACATCGACGGAGTTTTGTCTCGGGAGATGCTGGGTCGAGGACGAGTTTGGTCCGACGGAACCGTTACCAAAGAGGGAGCGAATCGGAAGTATACGTTCAAAACGCCCCGAGCGGATGGTTATGAGAAGTTAGCAGACGTTGTGCTTTACGTCTTTGCGGATGGTGAAAGAAACGGAGAGAATTACTATATCGGCACCGTGCGTGTCGAATCGGAAGACAACGCTTCAATCACATTTTCCGAGGAAGCGGTTGTTTCCAATCAACAATTCGAGGCGGCGAATCTAAGTTGGAAGTTGTTTGAGAAAATGCCTCTCGATCGGAGAGATATATTTAAAAATTATATTCTTAATCAAGCAGAGAATGAGAACGCACCGGAATCGATCAAAGGTCTCGCCGCTGCATTCGAAAACGAGAATGTGGAATTGAATATTAGTGATTATCGAGATTTCCTAAGAGGTGAATTCCAAGTTTCTAAAGGTTATTTTAACGAAATTGAATTTGAAAAATTGATCGATCGATACGCATTCGACGGTTTGGAATTGGGTGCAATCCAGCAGTGGATCGATGCAAATCCACAAGGTCGAACAGATATTTCGCTACAGCGTTTCGCTCCAGATCCGCAAGAGATATTTATTAAATATGAATTCACCGCGAACTCCAAAAAGAATGGCGGCTACGTTGTCGACGGAGTTGGTAGTTTAGCGACCGATGGCTTGTTCAATCAAAGTGGATTCGCAGTTGAGCAGAGCTTGAAAAACGGAGATGGTGGATCAATCAGTTTCAGTAAGGGAGACACAGTTCTCGTTGATCTGGTTACAGACGAAAAGGGACTGAACGACGGCTTTAATATCAAAGACGACGAGGAAGTCAAAGAACTCGGTCGGGTCTACATTAGGCAAAAACGAGACTATCCATTTGAGTTTGCGAAATTGAAACTTCAGACCAAGCGGCTGGCGGAATCAATTCAGCAGTATGAAAACAACAAAGTAACCCAGCAGAAGTTGTTGGATGAGGCTGGCAAACAGGAGCAAGAGCGAGCGAGACTGATTGCTGAAAATGATGAAGATAAGGCGAATCTTACAAAGGATTACGACGTTATCTCCACTTTAGCGCAGAGTAAGACCAAGGAGGTGGATAGTCTGAAACAGACCATTAGTTCGCTCGAATCTAGGATTGCATCTGCTTATCAGGAGCTTCGAAAGTTAGCGGTTGCTTTGTCGCGAGAGGCTTTTGCGAAGAAATAATTCTCTACTCCAGCGCCATTTCTCGGCGATGTTGAAGAAATCGACTAGCGTCCTTCGGGACGCTTTTTTTGTAGATGTTTTGCGATTCAGGATGGCATAGTGCGTTTCATCCCCGAATCGGTATCATGCTTACTTCAGGTTGCCGTCAATTCAAGGCGTTATCAGCTTGTCCTTCCGATACCATTTTTTCCCACACTGTTAAAAGTTCAAAGTCACGAGAGCGTTGGTCAACTATGGGTTTTGAGAGTAGAGACTACAATCGAGATTATCAGGAACCGCGGAGCGGCGTCCCGGGATTTCAGTTTGGCCAGCAGTCAGTGGTTACCAGTCTCGTTGTTGCCAACGTGATTGTGTGGGTGCTTAGTATGTTTACTCAGGGAGGTGCGCAAGCAGAAGGTGCGATACCTTCTCTCGATACTTGGCTGAGTTTAAGTACGAATCGTTTGTATTTCCTCTGGTCTTACATTACCTACGGATTTGTGCACGCCCCGATTGGCAGTCGTGATGGCATTTGGCATATCGCCGGGAATATGATCACCCTCTGGTTTTTAGGTCGGCCGGTAGAGCAACGGCTTGGACGAAGCGAATTTACAAAGTTTTATTTTGCCTCCATTCTCGTCTCAGGACTTGGTTGGCTAGTCTTGTACTTGGCGTTTGATTCTGGAGTCGCTTCGTTAATGGGCGCTTCGGGTGCTGTCTCGGCGGTTGTCGTACTGTTTATCTTTATGTACCCGCGAGAGACAATTTTGCTGATGGGGATCCTGCCAATGCCGGCCTGGGTGCTTGGAGTGCTATTGCTGGGTGGAAATTTATTGACTGCGTTAAATCCTACAAGTGCGATCGCCTGGGAAGCTCACTTTGTAGGCGCGGCTTTTGGATATCTCTATTTCAAACTCCAGTGGAGTTTTGCCAGATTTCATTGGGACGGATTCGCTAAATGGAAGCGTTCGCGGACGAAACTGAAGCTGCACGATCCCGATACGATCGATCAGAAGCTCCAGCTCGATGCCGATAAAATATTGGCCAAGATAAGCGAGCAGGGCGAGGAGAGCCTTACTGGACGCGAACGCAAATTGTTAAAGAAATACAGCGAGCGAATTCGTAAAAATCGTAATTCATAGGTTGCAACAATCTCGTTGGAAACTCTTAATTCTTATTTTCCATGCGTTTGCCGCAGGTTGCCCCCTTTCCCGCGTGGAATTGCTTCGATCCGCCGAGCAATTTCCCACCAATTCGGTCGGGCATCTCACCGATAAACGAAGTGGTGCTCGGACTCAATGCCTACTCGCTCAGGAATTGACCGTTTTTGCGCAACTACGGCGTGGATGGAAGATTCGTTCGATTGGATCGCCGGTTGAGGCAGGATTGTGGTGGGGGATTTGATTCTTGTTCGCTGGGGTTTTAGACTAGTGGCTTGGGAATGTGCAACCAGAAATTATTGTCCACGATCTGTGTTTCGGAATTGTAATTATTGCCGGATGAGGCTCGGCTCACGGGCTTATTGTTGGCGAGTTGTAACAGATTGCTGTATGTCAGCATCGGATGGCATCGCCTAAATTCAGGATTGCCTCGTGTGGCTGATCGTTCCCAGTGAATTTTGAGTGAGTGCGAGCACAGATAGATTTAACCCGAGGTAGAGCCTTGTTTTCGAGAACGAGTAAAATGCGATCCGGAGTTCACTGGTTGATTTCACTGTCAATTGGTTTGGGGTTTGTGTTGGGGTGGGGTATGTCGCGTGGTCACGCCCAGGAAGACGGAGATGTAAAATTAACACCTGCCCAAATAAAGGCGATCGAGTTTTACAACGTCCAGGTCAAGCCAATCCTTGAGCAAAACTGTTTTGAGTGTCATGCAGATGATCCAGAGGATCTGGGAGGTTCGTTGGCATTGACTTCCAGGGCGTCGATTTTGCGAGGTGGAGATTCAGGCCCCGCCGTCAATGCGGATGATCCTTCGGAGAGTTTGATTCTCAAGGTGATTCATTACCAACTTTACGAGATGCCTCCCAGTGGGAAGTTATCTGATGAAAAGATTAACGTCCTTACTCAGTGGGTGAGAATGGGGTTGCCGATTGATCCGAAGGACGAGAGAGATTTGACGGCAAATTTGGAGTCTTCTGTTCCGCAGGTGAACGCTGAGTCTAAAAAGTGGTGGTCGTTTCTTCCCGTCGCAGTTCCAAAGGTTCCTGCCGTCAATAATAAAAGCTGGCCAAATAATGAAATTGATAATTTTGTATTGGCCAAATTGGAATCATCCAGTCTCACTCCGGCTTCGCCGGCAACTCGGCGAGCTTTGGTGAGACGTGTGCATTATGATTTGCTGGGTTTACCGCCTACGCCTGCCCAAGTGGAGGCGTTTGCTAATAACGAAGACCCGCAGGCTTATGCCCAGTTGATTGAGGAGCTATTAGCTTCGCCGCATTATGGAGAAAAATGGGGTCGGCATTGGCTCGATCTCGTACGGTATGCGGAAACAAACAGTTTTGAGCGAGATGGAGCAAAACCATTTGTTTGGCGGTATCGCGACTATGTGATTCGATCGTTTAATGAAGACAAGCCCTATGATCAATTTTTGCTCGAGCAGCTTGCGGGTGATGAAATAGAAAACCCGACCCAATCGTCGATCGCGGCGACAGGGTATTTTCGTTTGGGCCAGTGGGATGATGAGCCGGTCGATCGTTTGAAGGCGAAGTACGATGACCTGGACGACATTGTTGCCACGACCTCGCAGACCATGCTGGGTTTGACTGTCAATTGCGCCAGGTGCCACGATCACAAAATTGATCCAATTCCACAGGCGGATTACTACAAGATGGTTTCGTTTTTCGAAAATATCCGTCACTACGGAGTGCGGGGGCACGATTCTGTTTTGGATGCTTCGGTGCGGATTGTGCCGGGCGAGGCGACCGAAGAAATGACGGCCAATTACGAACGGGAAATGAAGAAGGTCGATGAGAAGATCGAGGCGATTGCCGCCCTTGCGAAGCCCGATTTTGAATCGGTTGAACACGAGGATTTTCAGTTCGAGATGAACAAGCTTCCCATCATGAAAAAAAGGATCGGCAAGCAAATTACGAAAAAGCAATTCAACGAGTTTCGCGACTTGTTGAGAAATCGCGGGAACCTGCTCAAAAACCCTCCGGGGTCTATCAATATTTTATCGGTCAAAGAATCTGGCACTCAGCCACTGCCTAGTTTTATTCGGATTCGTGGCAATCCCAACGTCAAAGGTCCAGCGATTGAGCCGGGGTTTATTTCTGTGCTTTCTCCTCCTCCGCCTGAAATTGAATTGCCAGCACATGGCGAAAGCACGGGGCGGCGGTTGGCGTTCGCTGAATGGCTGACAGGGGGTGAGAATCCACTGACGGCGCGGGTGATGGCTAATCGTATCTGGCAATATCATTTTGGGCGAGGCATCGTCAGAACGAGCAGTGACTTTGGATTTCAGGGGGCGAAGCCAACCCACCCTCAGTTACTGGATTGGTTGGCAACGGAATTTGTGAAACAGGGGTGGAGCATGAAAGCCATGCACCGCCTGATTTTGATGTCTAAGACCTATCAAATGTCGAGCCAGTTTAGTGCTGAGGGTTATGAAAAAGATCCAGCGAATGATTTGCTCTGGCGGTTTGATTTGCGGCGTCTGACGGCCGAGGAAATTCGCGACTCGATTCTTGCGGTGTCCGGCGAATTGAATTTAGAGAAAATGTATGGGCCAAGTATTTACCCTGTGATGCCTCGAGAAGTTTTGGCGGGTCAGTCCCGGCCGGGATCGGGTTGGGGTAACTCAAGCGATGAAGACCGTCGCCGGCGAAGTATTTACGTCCACATCAAACGATCGCTGGGATTGCCGATCCTCACCACAAACGATTCGGCACCAACCGATAGCACGTGTCCTGTGCGTTTTATCACGACACAGCCAACGCAGGCACTCGGGATGATGAATAGTGACTTTACCAATCAGCAGGCGGTAAAGTTTGCGGCGGCGACTGAAAAAGAGTTTCCTGGAGATCGAGCGGCACAGGTTGAATCGATTCTTCAGAAAGTTACCCAGCGTCCTTCGAGTAAGCAAGAAGTACAGGAGGGTGTCGATTTGATTCAGTCGTGGATTGACCATGAAGATGCGACACCTCAACAGGCTTTGCAGTATTACTGCTTGTTGGCGATCAATCTGAACGAATTCGCGTACATTGATTGATTGGATGAGAATTTAACGTTAGCAACAGTTGAACGGCTTTCGATGGATTGCCTTTTACGGAATGAAAATAATGAATCGAAATTTTTGTGGAAAAACACGTCGCGAGTTTATGTGGCAAGCGGGTGGCGGGTTTGCCGGTTTGGCTTTATCTGGATTGTTGGATCGTAATTTTCTGGCAGCCCAGGATGTTCGGGCGGATGGAACGGATTGGGTGAATCCTCTGGCGGCAAAAAAACCTCACTTTGCGCCCAAAGCAAAGTCAGTGATTTTTCTATTCATGTATGGTGGCCCAAGTCATATCGATACTTTCGATTACAAGCCCAAAATGTACGGCATGGATGGCAAGACAATCGAAGTCAAAACGTTTGGTCGCGGAGGGCATCGTAATCAAGGTCGGGTTGTTGAGCCGCGATGGAAATTCAAACAGTATGGCGAATGTGGTAAATGGGTCTCGGACCTGTTTCCTAATGTCGGAAAGTGTGTGGATGACATCGCCTTTGTTCATAGCATGACCGCGGATTCCCCCATTCACGGGTCGGCGATGTTGCAGATGAATTCGGGCAAAATACAAAGCGGTAATCCCTGTCTCGGTTCGTGGGTTAATTATGGCCTCGGGAGTGAGAACGAAAATCTTCCCGGGTTTGTCGTGATGCTTGACGACAAAGGTGGCCCAATTAGTGGGCCGACTAACTGGACCAGTGGCTACATGCCGGCGACTTACCAAGGTTGTGTTGTCCGGAGCGAGGGAACGCCAATCTTGGATCTTAAGCGTCCCGAGCGAATGACCGATGGAGCTCAACGAAAGCTGTTGGATTCTTTGTTGAAACAAAATGAGACTCATGAATCGGCTCGTGGTGGAAACAGTGAATTAGCAGCCCGAATTGCGAGTTACGAACTGGCTTACAAAATGCAGAGCACTGCACCGGAGGCGGTAGACTTGGGTACTGAAACTCAATCGACCCTCGATGCCTACGGGATCGGGAAAGAACCGACGAATTACTTTGGTCGCCAATGTGTGATGGCCCGGCGATTGGTCGAGCGAGGTGTTCGTTTTGTACAAGTGTATTCGGGGGGAGCTCACAATGACGACAATTGGGACGCTCACGGCGATCTCGAGGTCAATCATAATTTGCACGCAGCGGAAACGGACCAACCCATTGCTGCGCTTCTAAAAGATCTTAAAGACCGAGGCCTCCTCGACGAAACACTTGTTGTTTGGGGGGGAGAGTTTGGGCGTCAACCGACGGCGGAGTATGCCAAAGGTTCGGGCCGTGACCACAATGCCTACGGGTTTACGATGTGGATGGCCGGCGGCGGTATCAAAGGCGGCGTCAGTCTTGGCAAGACGGATGAACTGGGTGCAACCGCGGTCGAGGATCGAATGCATGTGAAAAGAATCCATGCGACCATTCTCCATCAACTCGGGCTAGACCCGAATGCACTGGCCTATTTCTATGGCGGACTCGATCAACGTCTCGTTGGTGTTCAGGATACTGAGCCAATTCGGGAATTAATGGCCTAAGGAGTGGCATAGATATTGGCACAAAGTAGACATTCCTTTTTAGCTATCAAGCAATTGTCTACCTGTAGCTATCGATTGAACGCTGGCTGGATTTTTTTTCGGGTTGCTGAAAATCCTACTTCCCGACGGCTGCCAATCGGTTATCATTCAGCACGCATGTCAGACGTGAGCGGGATTCGTTTTACCTTGCGGTCTATTTTTGCGGATTGTTTTCTCGGATTGGATAGGGAACTTGGCTGGGCAAGTGCCGCAATCTAGCCAGCTGCGATCTCTCCAGACAGTTATTTTATCCGTTGTGCATTGAATCAATTGGAAGCGTTTCATGTCAAATACGAGATTGATCAATCTGAGGAAATTGAGAAAATCGGCGCTCGAATTAACGAATTCCCAATCGGGCGTGGCGATTGGATGGGCCATGAGTCGTTTGTTTAGCAGTCGTGAGTTGCAGGAAAATGTAATCAATGCGCCCGAAGATGCGCCGAGGGTACTCAATCTAAATCCAGCTCATTGGGATGAATTGCTTTTGCACGAGGCGGATGATTCAGGTCAGGAAAATTCCCTGAGGCAGCAGAAGCGATGGCATGAATTGAAGCGTCTCTTGCCGCTAACGCTCAACAAGCTTGAAAAGCGTGCGGAAGTCGCGTTTCATGCTTTTGTACTCCATGATGACGACGGTATTTCCCGCCGAGCGGCTCAAGATGCGATGTGTTTTTTAGAATTTTTAAAGCACAATGACTGGGTCGAAACGGATTCAATCGAATTGAAACGAATGAAACGGCTTTCTAACGCGGCCTAGCAGGGATTGATTTTCTCGGGGGTATAAAACGCGTTGTTTTCCTGGGTCAAGCATGCGGTCACCTTGTAAAATACTTGGATCGATTTGATATTCCTTGGGTTTTGCTGTGGCTTGAACGCGAATACGCCTTGTCTTCGATTGGCTGTTTCTGTACTAAGCAATTGGGGAAATCCGTTCAATTCATCGATGGGAAGGTCGAGAACAAGGATTGGGGAGAACAAGAATTTGCGAGAACAGCCGTACGAAACTGGAGCGAAATGAGTTTGCGTGTTTACTTT
>JAAHTH010002223.1_pt1 | contig 10367 bp, 5 predicted proteins | sample 6116091 | NCBI WGS metagenome assembly JAAHTH01 (sample SAMN13939990, study PRJNA603662) | sponge metagenome | isolation source: marine sponge | host: Mycale hentscheli | place: New Zealand | collected 2006
CCGCCCCCACCCGCCCGCCCGGTCCCTCCCAGCAGAAGACACAACACAGTACAGACGGGGACGCTCTCCGAAAGATTTTAAAAAGGAAACAACAGAAAAAAGAAGTGAAAGCATGTCACGTCGTTGTTGAAGATTATGAAAAACAATATTTATCAACACGTGTGTTACGAACTAGCTCCCAACTAAGATATATACACAAAATTCACGAGTGTGTAGATGTAGAAACTAATTACATAGCACCAGGCGCTATCCAAGACAGAGAAAGTGAATATATGTCTGTGCGTTCACGAGAACGGGAAGAATCGGATATATTACTCTTAAAGGAAGAAATTACCAGGTACCCTGAAGATCGTCGTATGCGCCTTCACCTGGCTCAGTACCTTGTGAAATTTGACATTGACGAGGCCCATAAGCTTTTACACGAGATTATAGAAATTTCCACGGAAAAAGATTCATCGGACTACCAAGCAAGAATTCTACTAATTCTTACAACTCCGAACGTATTACATAACACCGACCAGATTAAAGAGTTGTGTAGTAGGTATCCTAAAGAGCCAGAGCCAGCTTATTTGATGGCAGTTGTACACAAAGAATTGGGAGAATTAGACGCAGCGTATGCACAAATTATGAAAGCTGCTGGTTATACATCCCAAATCTCTCATGCACAACACAAATATATAACTAATTTTGAGATTCCATATCTTTTTGCAGATATATGTATACAACAAAAAAATTATCGAGCAGCAGAGAAAATCATCAAAAAATACCTCCCACGGCATGGAGATAATAGATTACTTAACATGGTGTATAGTATTTCAAACGTTCCACAAAACGGGCAAACCCTTGAAACACCTATCATAGTGTTCCACGCTACTGATATTGTCGAAGGGTGGCATCCGCGAGACTTCAGCGGCAAAGGGAAAAGAAATGGATCTGGTTCTGAAATCATGTGTGCCAACATGGCTAAACAATTATCCAAGATGGGTTTTAGAGTATTTGTGTTTGGTAAATTTCAAAAAGAAGGAGTGTATGATACTCAAGGAATGTATGACGGCGTTCAATATATGGATTCGGCCTTTTACCAACAGTTCATTGATACCTACATCATCAACGTCTTGATTGTATTGCGAGATACTAATAATATTCTTTATCACAACAACGTCAAAAAAGTATTTTTATGGGTTCATGATGTAATTCCTAACAATTCGCTGTGTAACAAATTACTGAATATACAGTATGACGCCAAAAGATTCAAAAAAGTATTGTGTCTGTGTAATTGGCATAAGCAAGCAATTCACAAGAAAGCTAATATCGATAAAACCAAAATTATGATCACTAGAAATGCTATTAATCCAGCTAAATACAGTAGACAGCCAAAAAAGATACCTTATAGATTTATCTACGCCTCTGGAGCAGTTCGTGGTCTTGAACACCTCCTGGAACTTATTCCAAGAGTTCATAGTCAGTTTCCGGAAACTACTCTTCATATCTTTTCTAACTTGAATAGTTACAATGAAAAAGGAAACAATCAACAATTAATAGATATGATCGACGCTTTACCATATGTTACACTCAGAGGTCGTGTGAGTCAAGACGAGATCGCATATGAGTATTCTATTAGCGACGTGTGGTTTTATCCAACTGATTTTAAAGAGACGTATTGTATCACTGCATTAGAAGCACAAGCCGCGGGATGTCTGTGCGTGTGTACCGGTTTGAGTAGTCTACCCGAAATAGTTGGAGATAGAGGTATTGGGGTCGGTGAGAATATCGAAGACGAAGGGGTTAAGGACGAAATGGTAGATAAACTAATCTCGACTTTGAAAGATCCAGATAAGAAACAGGAAATTACTACCAGAGCTCGTGAGTGGGCCCTACAGCAAAGTTACAAAAACTTGGCTGAAGAATGGAAAACAAAGGTATTTTGTTTGTAAATTTATACCATTTTGGTTATAAATTTATGAAGGTGGTGGACTCTAATTTTTTCCACATGATTGTTTAACATATTGTACTCTGTTTTTTGAATAGCTAAAAATAGCTAAGGCTAACAATATTCCGAATAATGTCACACTAAAAGCAATAATTCCTATCAATAGTAGATTGGATATCTCAGGAAAAAACTTTTTACGAAGACCCAATATCAAAATAGGAACTAAAACTAACATTGCTGATGAAAATATAACCATTGGTAGATTAATCATCTTGACTGGTTCTTCGTAACTTTTCCTTGTCTTTGTAGTCTTGTTGATACAAACTTCACCTTTACAAGTACAATCTGGACCACCACAATCACTGTCAACAACACATTCGCAAAACATGTTTATATCACAAAAACTTGGATGTATTGGCATATTTGTGTTGAATTTGGAAAAACATAATGGTTGTTTTCCACCGGGTTGTATTCCATCACATCTGACATACGGTGTAAAAAGTCTTGTCAAATAATAAGCTCCACCTACTAGTGTCACTAGTGTTAAACTTGCTATAAGTATAGAAGGAGTGTTCATTCAGCCGAATAAGAATATGATAGTGGTTAATATGACACTTGGGACAACTAATTGGATAAAAAAAGTAGTATTAAAACCATAATCGTCGAAAGCCCGACCTCCACATAATCGATTGAATTTGTGTGTGTCTAGATTTGCAGAATTTCTTGGTAAATTAGATAAATAAGTTTGCATCTGATCGCATCTAGTTCTACAAAAATCATCTGTTAGTCCTAAAACTTCACCTACTTGTAAACTGGTACCCGGAATTGTGGAACTACATGATAAATCAAAACATTCAGCTGTACTATTGTTGAATGGAGATACAGATTGCGGGACCAAGCCAGAATTAATACATGTACATATACCGGTACTATCAGCTGGATTGTACATTAGGAAATAGCTACGGGTGTCTAAGAGGATATCAATGTTACTATACTCTTTCTCGCAGTTATTAATGATTTGGGTTTTACAATTATCTAAATTATCTTTATCTTTACAATATGCACTAATCAGTGCTGTAGGTAAAAAGCCAGTGTCTTTTTGAATAGATTTTAAAACGTCTATATCGGGAATAGTAACTGTTGCCAGATAAAATGCTGCCAACGCGACATTCCACTTTTTAATAGTGACAGTTACATAATAAAAACCCTCTATCATTGTTATGGGCATATCATTCGAAGTAACACTTCCATCTTCTTGAATCCACGCGTGGGTGGCATTGGGCCATAAGATATCTTTGTCTATATTATCTGGTTCAACTGGAAAATTACTACTCCCACCCGGAGTGGTAGGAATCTTATAGCTTGATTGTCTTGTTTTCATGGTAGTTGCAAAAGGTTTCGAATCAGTGTAACTAATTCCATTATAAGTTATTGAATACGAAGAGGTATCTATTACCGGTAGTGGATCGTTAATTTTAGTAGGTTTACTTGGATCTTCTTTGTAAGAAGTTATACTCCCTGAACCCAATAAAGGCGTTAATATAATATTTTGAAATAGTTCGGAATCTATTCCGTTAAAACCCCCAGAAGAATCTAATTTTAATATACTCTTCATCCGAAACCCATCAATCGGAAGTGTAAATTTGACAGTTGAGTTTTTACTAACTGTAAAAACGTCTTCTGGTGGTATTATGATCTTTGTTAATTGAGTGTAAAAGGGAACGCGATCACATGGTGGAGGGCAATCAAATGAACTACTAATTGGATTATATAGATTATCTTGAAATGGAGAAAGAGTGGGACCCCCTGTCAATAATGCTTTAGCTTCCCATAAGTCTCGAAGTCCCGAATTCAGGTTTACTAACCAGTTACCTTGAACTTGTAGAGGAGAATTTTTAATAACACCGTCCGGTGATTTATAACCATACAATGTTGCGCAATATGCCGAAGTAAAAGTTCTGATAATTGCGTAATCTCGAAGAAACCCCACTTTCGGATCTTGAATAGTTAACATATCTGCTAACCAATACTCGAGACCGATAGAATGCCCAGTTGGTAAAACTGGATTTGCTAACGGACCCGAGACTTTTGAACTCCATGATGCTGCCCCAGAACTTAAAGATGAATTAGCCCCAGCACTCGTAACGAACCCTAATGTATCTTGTAAATAACAAATGTTATCGATACACATCTCGTTTGTATTCACACAATCATTACAATTTTTTGTGCTTGGTGTCTGGCTTTGAGTCTTTACTGGAAATGTCCATTCACCACGAAGCCATCCTGGTTGTTTTGGTTTGATGTTGTCATTAGACACATATTGAGGTACCCAACCCCCCTTTTTTGCCATCTGTCCGGAGGTTTGGTATATCTTGCCATCATCCACATTACTTTCATAATTACTACCGCTGTCGCAATACCCTCCTCTACATGTATCCTGTTTAGCATCATTACCTCCGAAAGTATAATTTCTATTACATTGAGCCAATAAGTAATCTGTACCATATACAGGTAAACCATCTTTACTGGTACTTGAAATCGTACGATTTCCAAGAAAATTCGAGTTAATCAACCAATTAGTCCACGGTATTCTAGACCAATATTGATGGGTTCTTGTGGCGGCTAAACACTCACCCTCATACGTTATTATACCGTCGTAATGATAAGCATTTTGGTATGTATTAATACCAAAACCTGTAGCATATGGATAACAGGAAGTTGCAAAGTCGCTGTTTGTTGGATCACTACATGCACTAAGAATACCAGGACAATCCTTACAGCCTAGCAGTTGGTCCCCATTTGCGTCTACATACTGACACCTCATACAGTACTCTTTCGATCCATCATCAGGGCAATCACCCACTTTGCCGAAAAACATATCACAACAGGTATTTGGTAGACAATACGGTCTTGCAACGGCAAATGTGCCTAGTGCCCAATATCCCGAAACTGGGCTGTCATCACACCATATACCTGCGCCGCCACGACTCCCTTGACACACATCGAATGAGGGATAATCCCAAGGAGGATCATTTAGCTTTTTTATAGTTATAGGTCCGGTGTCATTTGTAGTTACATCGGCAGATTTGATAATATCAATCCACGGAGTTCTATAATCTGGAGTATTTGGATCTGGACTCGGAAATGTATATAGTCCCACTTTTCCTTTTTGCCAAGAAGTATCACTACTTTGATTTAGATTCATTTCGAATCCTATCAATCCCTTGCTTAGAGCGTCTGTAGATTCTTGTATTTTGGATAAAGAATATATTTCGATCTTATCCTTATTCATTTATTTAATATCATTTTTCCATGCTTAAATTTATAACCAAAATGGTATAAATTTATATTATTGCGAACATTCAACCACGTTCTCTAAATCGGGGTTACATCCAGTCTTTTTCGTATATGGTATTAAATTTCCTTTATTTGGATCTGGATACTGTATAGTGCAAAAATCACTATTAGCTTTATTCCAACGTCCTAAACAACCAATATTATCAGGAGCATTTGGATACGTCTTTTTAAGTAATTCTCTACACGTGACACCACCATCAGGGCATTTATAAGTAACTGGTTTATCGCCTAAGGTAACAGTTGTATTGCATGGGAAATACCCAACAGGAAGTCCTGGTTGTTCTAATATTGTAGGTGAGAATTTCTGGGTGTCACACACTGACGCTGGTCCTGGCGCTGGTCCTGGCGCTGGTCCTGGATTTGGCCCTGGAGTCTTCTTTTTTCCACATATACCTTTGTATGAGAGTCTTGGCTTCTCATAAACAAGTGACAAATATAAAACTGTGCCAAAAATGCTAATAGATAGTGCGATGATACAAAATTCAATGAATCCTGATAAGTTAGGAAAGAATCTTTTCCTGAGTAAGTGAATCAAGATAGGAACTAAAATCAATAACGAACTCGATAATACCAACATTTGAACATTAACAGTTTTCACATATACAGTTTCTGTAGCTCGAGTTCCTGACTTATCAACACAGACACCGCTTTTACAAGTACAACCAGCATTACAATTCCCATCAAGTGCGCACTCGCAAAACATATTGATATTACAAAAACTTAACGGCAATTCCATATCAGGGTTCATAGAACTCACACAAAGCGGTAGTTTTCCACCAGCACCAATAGTATCACATTCTGTCATTTGAGCAAATAACTTACCGAGATAAAAAGACACACCTGTTAGTGTGAGTAGTGTTAATACCATTACTATTATACTGGCTTTGTTAATCCCAAATCCTAATGGTATGAGAGTAGTTATTATTATCGTTGGGATCATTAATTGGATGAAAAAAGTAGTGTTAAACGTCACATTGATACTTTGCCCGCACAGAGTATTGTATTTTCCTGTATTTAGAGTTTGAAGATTACTAGCTTGTCCTTTTAACAAATCTTTTAAATCACCACATTGTGTTCGGCAATATGGGTCAGATAAGCCTAGTAACTCGTCCATACTTATTCGAGGGTTACTATTAGGAACATATTGGGTGGCGCATTGTTCGTCAAAACACATAGCTGGCATATTACCGGTTACTACACCACTTGAAACTGGTACTAAACTTGAATTTATACAACTACAAATTCCTTGACTATTACGTCCATTGTATAGTAAAAAATAACCGTCTGGTTGGAAATTAAAGTTACCATTTGTATATCTTGTACTACAATTATTCAATATCATATCTTTACAATTTTTCATATCGTTTTTACCATCAGGATTACTACACAAAGCTCCGATATATCCATTTGGTACTAGTGTTGTATCAGTATAAATTTTTTGATACACTTGTTGAGGTATTACTGTTCTACCTTCATTTGTAGCTAAGTATAGAAACGCTAAAGCTGGACTCCACTTTGTAATCTTAACTGTAATGTAATAAAGACATTCAATTATTGGGGTACCTGTGCCTGTAGAAGGTACTACTTGATTGTTATTATTAATCGTTGCGTGAGTGTTTAAGGGCCACAGTAAATCTTTGTGTATATCAGATAAGTCCGTGATAGCAACAATCTGTGAATTATAATTTCCACTCTTTGTTTTACAAGTGGTTGCAAACACTGTGCTTGGATTTACATATGTTAATCCGCTGTACTTATATGTTGCTTTGAGAGAATTATCTGAGTTAGATTCAAATTTTGGTAAAGGTTCTGGTTCTGACTTTGGTGGTTTCGTAGGGAGTGTGATAATTCCATTTATAGTTGGATTTCCGAGTAGAAGGGGAGTGATAATAATTTCGTTAAAATTTTCGGGAGTGATAGATGAGGTACTTTTAAGCATTTGTTGCATTCGAAAAGCATCTACCGGAACTTGCAAATACACATCATTGTCTTTAATCGGAAATGGATCGAGTTGTTGATTATTAAGAAGTGTCATACCCCTTAATTGATTTAAAAATGGTAGATCACTGCCTGGGGTCCCACCAAAAGAATCAGAGATTTGACCCATCAATATTTTATTAAATGCTGTGGTTGGTGAATCCCCGACTAGTTGCGCTCCTTGCCATACATCGTCAAAATCGGTGATATTTAAATAACCCCAATTTGCTCGAGCTTGGCTAGGGAAAACATTGCTTTGATCTTTTAGTGATGATACATTTACACTCCCATAGAGCGTAGAACAATACATAGCGGCAAACGTTTTAACAATCATGTAATCTCTAATAAATCCTGGACCTTGTTGACCAAATACCGAAGAAGTGTTTTGAACACTAGTCACTAAATCCCTTATCCAAAGAGCTAGACCCGCTTTTGCACCTGGATCAAGTTTCGGGATTGGAACTAGACGTTTAGGATTTGTTGGTGATCTTAATTCAGTCGTCATAACCAGTTTGGCATTACCATCTGTAGAAAAATAATTAAGAGTATCTTGTTTATTCGGTGTTGGCGAAGTATTTTGAGTCGTCAGTGGCCACGTCCACTCACCGTTAATCCACCCTATTGCTTTTGTCTGCGAATCTGGGGTTTCTGTACATCTATTTCCGGTACAAGTACCATCAGTTGAGTTACAATTGTCTGGTTTTATGTCGTAGTCTTGTGCAAATGTTGGTTTCGTGGTTATTCCTTTCGTATTGAAAGGATCCTTATCATTTAGAGGTGTCTCCTCAGAAAAAGTACGAGAACCGTAAAAATTGTAAATTTTAGAGTCTTTACCACCTAATAACCAATTATTCCAATGGATGACACCGGTGTATGTTGTCATGCTGGATGAAACTCCGATTTTGAATGGACAGGGCTCAACACTACAGGGGCATGGCCACGCACCGCCACCAGTTTTGACGAATTCGTTGTTCGACGTTTGTAGTCTGTAACATAAAATATATGGATTACTGGCGTCATATACGGCACAAGATGGACATCCCCCCTTTCCACAACCATTACCTGAGCACCTTCCCGCATTTTTTTGAAGAAATTCACAACTTAAACCAGGACCTGATGCATATCCATTTCCCCCGCTATATTTTGTACAAAGATCATCTTTACAGGTCAACTTTAAAGGGTGTTCTTTCCCGTTGGGGGGGAAATATCCTTTGGCATATTTTTGTCCACCCGAAATGCCATCAGGACATGCACCCTCGAAATCACAACAAGCTCCAGAAGATACATCTGCCCCTTCTCCAAATACATTGTGAACAGGTAGTTGATCTGAATCAGTGAGTCTGTATCTACAAGCTCCTTTAGGTTGCGCACCACCTGTACATGGTCCTAAATAATTATCTTTTGCACTAGCACTCGAAGTAGTCGGAGATTTCGCCGGGGTTAGGATGATTCCAGGGGTGCTATGTACCAGTTTCATTTGAAAACCTAATAATCCATTGGCTAGCGCAGCTCTTGATTCCGTAATTCCGATGATTGTTGGAAGAGTAGAATCTTCTTCAATTTCATAATACTGCATTTTTATTCTACAAAGAATTTTTAAGACTAAAAAATGAATTTTGTTATCAAGAGTCTTGATAACAAAATATGATCGATCATCTAGTTCTTAATTATTCGTGGTATATTGCTACCGTTTGTTTGATTATCCCCCAATTCTGGTTTCTTAATTGGTCGAATAAATACGCTCGATACTTTTACGTAAATTGTTTGATTCGTGGATTTTTCCCTCGAGTTGATGTAAGCCGTACATGTTTCTTTGGTGGTTTTATATCTTCTGTAATTGTAGGACGCACTCTAGCTACTGTAGGAGAACTATCGCTCGTTATTTGTATTCAGAATTATATTAAACAGAATCTTCTCGTTTATAGAAGATATCAAAGACACTCTTTTATGAGCGTCTTCTTAGTTACGATATTGGTATTGGTTAACTATCTTGTTTTCTTTTTAGCGGTTTTGGCCGAAATTTATTCATGGACGAGTGTTATCTATCGAGACAACAATTATCATGTTTACGAGGAACGTATTTGGCTCGCTATGGGAATATACACGTTTCTTATGTCTTGGTTTTTCAGAGAAACGATACCCACAGTCAAAAACTACAGATTTAATTCACAAATGTGCAGTATTACGCTTGTTTACATCTTTTACATGCTTTTAATTGACATTCCTAGATATCAACAACGAGCTCTGGATCAAGAACCACCCGTGTCTTTAGATGTAGGGTTTTGGGAACTATTCGAGTGTCAAAAGATAAGTCAAAACTCAAACGATTACGGTATCTCATTCCATCTTCTTTATTTTGGAATTGCTCCTTATGTCTTGGATAGAATCGTGTTTAAATCTTGGGTAATTGAACATTCTTTTTCCAGAAATATCTAGATTTTTAATGAAAATTCATTTAAAATCTTACTTTAAGAAAAATGCCGAGCTCCAGAAAAAGAAAGAAAATCAGAGCCAAGTACCTGAAAGGTTTATCAAAGACAGATAAGGCCAAACAAAAAGCAGCTATTCGTAAAAGTCGAAAAGATGCTAAAAGTGGGAAATACGCAACCCGGCCAAAATTAAAGTCGTTCAAAAGTAAAAAATCACCTCATGTTGTCAAGGCGCTAAAGAAATTTGATCTTGATTCTATGAAAAATCTAAGTCAGATTTCTCGAAAAACTGGATGCTCCACAGCATCCATGAAAACAATATTGCGCAAAGGTAAAGGTGCTTATTATTCAGATGGAAGTCGTCCTAATCAAAACGCTGATTCATGGGCCTATGCTCGTTTAGCGAGCGCCATAACTGGTGGTGGTGCTTCCAAAGTTGATTACAAACAACTAGTTGAAGGAAAATGTGGTGCTAAAGTAATGAGAGTCGCTAAGAAACCTAAGAATTTTAAAAAGACAGCAGCCAAAAAGTCACCGAAAAAATCAAAGAAATCATCACCAATAAAAAAGAGCAGAGCACCACAAAAATACAAGAAGACAAAAAAAGCAAATAAACAAACTGAAAGACAAAGGTAACAGGGGAAAAAGGGAAAGAAAAAGGAAACATATCGGGG
>JAAHTH010003630.1_pt1 | contig 10353 bp, 2 predicted proteins | sample 6116091 | NCBI WGS metagenome assembly JAAHTH01 (sample SAMN13939990, study PRJNA603662) | sponge metagenome | isolation source: marine sponge | host: Mycale hentscheli | place: New Zealand | collected 2006
CGGGTGTTGTAAAAAGTCAATTCAACGGGACCGCAGCATCGGTTCCAGTTGAACGGGGGGTTGCAACTGCCTTGGAAGATCTGGTGACGCATGTAAATGGTGAGATCGAGCTAGTTGTTGCGGGTGGGAATCTGACTTTTCTGGACGGGTTTGATAGTGACGGGGCGGAATTGAAAGACGATCCGGAAGTAGTTGCAAGTGGTTCAATGGGACGAGTGGACCTTCGTGCACTGAGTGGGTCCGCGGCGATAGAATTAAAGGACAATGTTCAGTTTCATGCTGATAAAATAACAGCGGCGTATGCAGAACCGATGACTGGAACAATGCCCATGGGTTCAGGGCCGTCATTGAAAGCACGCGCTATACACTTGCAAGCTGACTCTCTTGTATTGGGGGCTGCTGTCGAGTTGTTCACTGGTGTAAATCAGGGTACGGCTCGAGTATTTGCACCTCGTCCTACCGAGTACACCATCGACGATAATGGAATTACCATTCCGGTCAGTGGAGTATTTCCGGCGGAATCGGCTTTCTATGATGCCTCCACAGTTTCGACATCTCAGCTGACACAAGTCGATCCTCGAAACCTTCTTGGTACGCTGTCAGTTAATGTTGGGAATTCGGGCGAGAGGGGCTTGGCATTGGACGTGGACTGGGGAGCGGCGAGCCAGAGGTATCAGCGTTTGTCTGGATTGTCCGGTGATTTGAATGTTTCAGTTGGTGTAAACGGTGCTGGTCAACCTGGGGCACCAGTCGTCTCGCCCGGAACTGGGGATTTGAGTTTAGATCATCACTACACAGATTTGGACCTGCTGTTCAGTCGGGCGAATGGTCGGACTTCGGTAACTGATCCTATTGTTGTTCGTTTTGCGGTGCGACATCACGAATCAATTTTTGTTCAAGCTGGACTTGTGCAGCAGGATACTTCGCCAACCGAGTTGGTTACTGGTGGTATCGGAAGTTCAACCGATAATCCTGCTTCACCACCTGGGAGTGACTTTGGCCTTGAGAGTGGACATCATCGTTTTAATGTTCCCAGTGTCCCAGATTTTTCAATTCCTGTTCTGCCGCAACGTGAAGTCATACCTGTATTCGAGATTGCAAGTCTACTACCCGCTGTGGAATTGTCTGCCGTTACTGTTCAGGTGGATGTGTCTTCTCCAAATGCGACAGGTTTTGTCTCTACGGCACGGGATGAGTATTTCCAGTTACGTGTATTGCGGCCGGACCAAGGTGCAGAGCCCTACAAGGTTCTAAAGTTGTCGGACAAGATTATGACTGGTGATAATTTGCAGCAGTTGCAGCGTTCCTTACCTGATGGAAAATACGAAATTGAATATGTTTTGGGTGATACATTCAGTCGAGTCATCCTGCGATTTGATGTGCGGAACGGTGAGCCCGTCATTCCAGAGGATGCCCTGGATGAGGGAGAGCTAATGCTCGAGGAGGTCCCTGAGCAGAAGGAAACGCAGCCACTTGAACGTAATCGAGATCGGGAGGCCGAGCAACAAGGCGACGAGCAAGGTAAAAAGCTTGACGATGAAACACTCGGGGACAACCAACCTCAAGGTGGTTTGGAACCATCTTTGAATCTGAGCATAGAGAATCTGGGGTTCTCTTCGTGGGATCCGATGAGTGAGACACGTGTCATCGTTCCCGTTTCTACTGTTCAGTCGCCTGTTCTTGTCAACGATGATATTTCAAGCGATACGTCGGTACCTGAACGAAGGTACGGAAAAGTATCAGAAGATAAGATAAGTAATGTCGACGGTGATTCTGGGAAATGGCAAATCGAGGATGACGCCGACACCGGTTTGAAATCTGCTTTAGCAGGTGTCGCCCTCGCGACTGCATTGCAAAGACGGCGTCAGAAGTCGAAGCGGAAAAAACTGTCCAGGTCCGCACGGTTTGCGACAAGACGAGAATCGGTAGAGAGACTGCACGATTCAGAGACAATTTAGATCACTCAGATCGAATGAATTGAAATGGTCAATCACAAGAACAACCAAGATGATGAGTCAAAGCCTGTTCCTCAGGAGAACGATGCTGAAAGTATGCAAAACGGAGAACTGCCAGAACGGGGAGAAAACCATAATGAGCCTGGCCATGGAACTGTGGGAAATACTGAAAATTCAGGCAGTCTGGATGGTGGCTCTGAAGTCGATCTTGATGCCACCGTTGTTGGTATTGAATCCATGGATTTCCAAGAGGGGGGAGACAAAGCGGTGGGTGACACAGAGGGTGGCGATAGGGAGGATGCTGGTCAAAGCCCAAGTGACGGAACTGTTGTCGATATAGATGAAGATGATGTGTCCAGTGAAAGCGGAGATGTCGATGTTGATCTTGATGCGACAGTCGTCGGTCTCGATCCAACCGCTGGTGTCGATCTGAAACAGGCGGAAGAAGCCGCAACCAAGTCAGTTGAGTCAGAGGAGGGGCGTGAAGTCGCTGACTTTGATCCAAACGCGACGCTGGAAGAGTTGGACGTAACCACAACGGAGGAGAGTGGGGAGAACCAACCGTCAATGATTGATAAGGCTACTCAAGCCCAAGCGGATGATGGCGAGGCTGATGTTGATCTTGATGCGACGGTCAACGATTTGGATGCAACATTTTTGACTGATGATCAGGCTGGCAGTGATGTGCAGTCACAATCAGGAAATGCTGGCTCTTCGTCTGAGGATATCGACAAGACCGTCATGGAGGGGGAGATCGATCAAACGGTCATGACTGGACCCGAGGTTGACGATCAGCCAATGATCCGCCCAGGTACAGGAGGTAAAGAGGCAGATGGGCGAGGGAAAGTTGAATCCACAATCAGAGATGCTCAGGAAGCCACGTATGACGGTTACGATAGTAACCCGAGTGTGCAGACGGTCGACTCATCTGTGCTGGAAAGCGACGAGATAGGTAAAACGATCAATCCTCGTGAGCTTTCGGATGAGGAAGCTAGCGCATGGAGTTTGGCAGGCCAGGGTGAAGTACCCCCATCCGGGAAGACCGTTGTATCTGGTTCTGGACCGCGGAGAACATGGGTTGATTATCAGTTCAGCCGGTTGCGCCAGCGGACGGTTAGTGAAGTAAAGGGTCAACAGAATACTGATGATGACTACCGACTCGTCCGAAAACTTGGTCAGGGCGGTATGGGAGACGTGTTTGTAGCCAGACAGGGTTCACTCAATCGTCTCTTGGCGTTGAAGTTGATTAAGCCATTGGATGGAGAGCGACGCGCGCAGCTCGAGCGTCTTGGAAAGCTCAAGAGTGTTGAAGAGGAACGCAGGCAGCAGTTCCTGTCTGAAGCAATCGTAACAGGTGATCTTGATCATCCGAATATCGTTCCCATCCATGATGTTGCTGTCACAAAGGGCAACGAACTTTTTTATTCGATGAAGCGAGTCGTTGGGACGCCTTGGTCGAAAGTAATTAAAAAGAATTCGCGTGAAGAGAATCTTGAAATCTTGATGAAATCATGCGATGCCATTGGCTTTGCGCATGAGCGTGGTGTGGTACACCGTGATATCAAGCCCGAAAATATCATGCTGGGTGACTTCGGGGTTGTGATGGTTATGGATTGGGGTTTGGCGTTACCAACAGCAAGCTACGACAAACATGACTCTATTTTTGCAACATCGGGGCTTGGAGGAACTCCAGCATTCATGGCTCCAGAAATGGTGACCGGGCCGCTAGAAAAAATTGGTCCTGCCAGTGATGTTTATCTGCTTGGTGCGACCTTATTTATGATTGTGACGGGCTCGGCCCCTCACAAAGCGAAGAGTGTGGCAGAGTGCCTGAAATCGGTCCGGCGTAATACCATTCGCAAGGTAAGTGAAGCAGAACAGGGTGAGCTGCTTGATATTGCGATGAGAGCAATGGCAACGAAGCCGGAAGATCGATATCCCGATGTTGCTAGTTTTCAAAATGACATTCGCGCCTATCGAGAGCACGCCGAAAGTATTTCGCTGACCGTTCGAGCCACTGAGGATTTGGAATTCGGGCAACAGGAGGCATCCTATGAGTCGCTCTCTCGAGCTGCTTTCCGCTATGAAGAGGCATTGAAGTCGTGGCCAGATAATAAAAAAGCAAAGCAAGGATTGGAAAAGACCAAGTTGGTTCATGCCAAAATCGCCTGCGATAAGGGGGATTACGAATTTGGGCTGTCTCTTCTGAGTCAAGATGATCCAACGCATTTTGCACTGCTGCACGAGTTGGAAGCTGCAATTAAGCTCCGAGATTCGCATGCAGCCAGAGTTGCGGTCTTGCGTAAAGCTGCTTTGGCAATGCTTGCCTTCATTATCATTTTCGGGTCAGGCGCTCTGTATCTCATTAACGATGCAAAGAATGCCGCTCTTGCTGCCAAGTCCCAAGAGGAAAAAGCTAAAAATGCCGCGCTTGCTTCCCAAGCCAAAGAGGAAGAGGCGAAAGAAGAGGCTCTTGCTGCCCAAGCTAAAGAGGACGAGGCGAAAGAAGATGCACTTGCTGCCCAAGCTAAAGAGGAAGAGGCGAAAGAAGAAGCTCTGAGAGCGGAGAAAGTCGCTCTTGTTGCTAAAGAAGATGCGCTTGCTGCCCAAGCTAAAGAGGAAGAGGCGAAGGAAGAGGCATTGATCGCTAGACAAGAAGCGGAGTACGAGGAGTACATATCTAAGATTGCTCTGGCCAAGGCAAGGCTTGACCGTAACGAAGCTGATGGGGCACGTGAAATTCTTTTAGATTTGAAATCAAATCCAAACTCGTTGGGACGGACCCAAGGATGGGAATGGAGATGGCTTTGGCGGCAGGCGAATCAGTCGACGGCCATTGATAGTGGTGAGGCACCGGTGGTTGACCTGGCCATGAGTACTGAGGGGCATTTTGGCGCAATTGCTTTGGCAGACGGCACTGTTGAGGTTCTCCGTTTGGGGGCTGAGCAACAAGTGGTTGAAAAAGGGAAAATATCATCGGAAATACTTGGAAATAAGCAAGCTACAAGTGTCGCTCTTTCCTCAAACGGTCACACACTTGCAATTGGTACTGCTGATGGGAGCGTCGTGGTTGCGACTGGACTGGATGATATGGCCACTCTGATGAGTCGCTCAGTGATAATCACTGCACACAAACGTTCAATATCAGATCTCTGCTTTGATAATGCCGAGACTTTATGGACCGCATCAGAAGATCGAACGGTCAGGTCATGGAAGCAGTCATCTGACGGGGCTTTTGCAGAAGACGCGGTTGCCTGGCACTTTCTTCCGGTGCGCCAGATTGCAGTTGTTGATAAGAGTGACGGTACGTTGTTGGCCGCGGTCGTCGGAGATGAAAGAGGTGGGAAAATTGTGGTCTGGCAGAAGACTGAGACTCCCGATGGATCTGGCTTGCAACTTCTAGGGCGTATGTCTGGTCATGCTGCGATGCCCTCGGCTGTTACTTTTAACCCAACAGGACAGCTTGTTGCCTCGGGCGATGTATCTGGCAATGTACTGATTTGGGACACAACTGCCGTCTCTGCGAAGGGTGAACAGGAGTTTTTGAATTCGATTCAAGCTGCGGTGGACAAGAGTCTGCTGACGACGAACGCAACGGGCAAAACGGAAACTGGTACCACTGAAGTCGCTGGCAGAGACGTTAAGGCTAACGGTGACGTGGAAGTGGGGTTATCACTCAAAGATGTTGACCTAGTGGCAGGGGCCAGTGCGGTATCCCCTGCTGCACAGGGGCGTAACAGTCCTGGAGTGAGAGCACATAGCGACGCGATTGAAACGATTCGTTTCAGCATGAATGGAGCATCGGTGTTGACCGCTTCCGACGATTATACGGTCAAAATCTGGGATCTTGATAAGGGTAAAGTGAGGCAAACCCTAAGAGGGCATGGAGGCTGGGTCGTGGGAGCTGATTTTGTGGCCGGACAGGATGACATGATCGTCTCAGCATCGGATGATGCGACTGTCCGTATTTGGAATACCACAACCTATGTAGGGGCCTTCAAGTCCCAACGGGCAGGAGAGGCCCTGAAAGCATCCGATCCTCGAGACGAAATATGGTCAGCTAGTTTTGCACCGTCGGGCGAGCAGATTGTGATCGCGCGGGGTGACCATAAGGCTGAGATTATTCGTGTTGATGATGATTCGCTCGCTTTTCGGCAGATATCAGAATTGTCGCTGGAGGAAGGGACTGATTTTGTTGCTATGTCGATGCAGGTTGATCCGCTACATGGATTGCTCTATGTCGGAAGTGGAGATGAAACGATCCGTGTTTGGGATCTGTCACGAGGCATCCAAATAGGATCAGCCAATAAGACAGGATTGAATACCTCGTTTGCAGTTTCCAAAGATGGTCATTGGATGTTGACAGGTTCCAGTGACGAAAAAACACGAGGGATTCTCTGGAAGCTTGATACAAGTGGAAAATCTTCTCCGGAGCTTTGTCGGCGACTAGAGGGCAGGCCCGGTCAGGAAAGTGCGTCCAGCTATGCTATTTCACCAGATTCGAAAACACTCTTTGCCGGTGATGATTTCGGAATCGGAACTTTGTGGGATTTGAAAACGGGTAAACAGATAGGTGAGCCGATTATCAATTTGCGAGGAAGACGGATCAATGATTCCGTTTTCGCGCTTGATGGGAAATCCATTTTCATTGCTGCTGATAACGCGGCAGTTACAGAAATCGACCTGCAGAAACGTCAGGAGGGAATTCGCATTCAGCAGTTGGGTTACGTGGTTAAGCTCTCTTTCACTGAGGACCAAAAGCACTTGTTGACCGTCTGCGAGGTTGCGAGCAAGTCATATATCAAGACCTTTGCGACCCTGTGGGATGTAAATTCAGGTTTGGGTCAGGTTTTGGATTTGACTGTGGTGCCAAGGTCAAATGACGCGGGTGTTGTGAGTCGAGCACGGGTCACTTCCGCACGGTTTGATCCGTCAAACAAGACGGTTCTTGTTAGTCGCACGGCTAATGAAAATGACACTTCCGAGATTCGTGTATGGGACTTGGGAAAACTGGTTGAATCCAATGATTTCAAGAGTTCGCAACAGATCAAACAGATTTTGTCGCAGGCAAATCAGTCCAGTAATGGCGGCAGGTTGTTTATCATGCCACCGGTTCGTGGTGATATTGAGGGTATCTTACCGTTGGGTAGTGAGAAGTTACTCACGATGAATTACAACGGCGTTTTTCTCTGGAATCTGAAAAGCAAACGTGAAGAAAAAAGTTATCGTGCACATGCGGAATTGACTGAGGCTGGTTTCTCGTTTGATGCAAAGTACGTTGCGACGGCAAGTCGATCAGTAAAAATCTGGGACGCTGTCTCAGGAAAAGCCTTGGCGAAAATTGAATCGGACAAGCCAATTCGGACGGTCCAGTTTTCACCTGTCAGGACCGGGTCCACTGGTTACATGTTTGCGACTGGTGGAGACAAGGGAGTCGTTGAGTTTTGGGAATTCAATCCACTGACAAGGGAAGTAAAACCCTATACGGATATCGCGACGGAAAATATCGCGGAACAGCAACCAGAGCAACCCAAGGCGGTACACCGAATTCGGTTCTCCAAGGATGGCGATCGACTGTGGATCGTCGGAGTTCAGGGATTGGCTTGTCTTCGACATCTGCGCAATGCCGATGAAACGATTGTTGTGGAGGTGCCAGAGGCACAGACTCTCACATGTGCTGCGATTTCTGACAACGGTGATTTCCTTGCAGCTGGTAGCACTGCAAAGAATGTGCTTGTTTGGCGGCTTCCTCGACCGGGGGGGCAAATGGAACTTGTGACCCTGAGTGGTCATGCAGGAGCAGTCAATGATGTTGGCTTGGTTGGAAGTGAAGTGCGTAGTTTGAGAGTATTTTCAGCGTCTCAGGATGGTACGACTCGCGTTTGGGATCCCCGGTTCGCTGCTGCCACAACTGAGGGAGAAGAGTCGATCGGGGGACGTGAAATTATCTCACTGCGACAACATGAGGGAGACGTCACGGCACTGGACACGACACTCAATGGTGATTTGTTGATGACGGCAGGGAGTGATGGGCAAGTTGTGCTTTGGCCTGCTGATGATCCCTCAACCGAGGATGTGATTGCGGAACCATAAAGCTGTGTTCGCTTAACCCTACGATGGCGTACGAGCCACTTGTCGCCTCAGTTACGTTGTCGTACTGATCACTTACGTTTTTCTACGCGATAAGAAGTTCAGGTATTCCCTGCTGTAGTTGCCCATCTTGCATGCGATGGCAGCAGTCTGCAGATTCAGCGATTGAATCATCGTGCGTGATCATCAGGATGGTCAAATCGTCATCCTGATTCAGTTGGGTCAACAGTTTCAGGATTTCGAGCCCCGTTTCTGTATCAAGATTTCCTGTGGGTTCATCGGCCAGCAGCAAAGTTGGATCGGTCATCAAGGCTCGTGCGATGGCTGCTCGCTGCATTTCTCCACCGCTCATCTCTGCTGGTTTGTGGGAAGCCCGATGCAACAAACCAACCCGATCGAGCATCGCTTCAGCTCGCCTTTTGGCCTCTTTTCGATGTCTGAAAAAATTCCACGCGGATCTGCCAATCATGGTTGGAGCAAGCACATTTTCGATGGCAGAGAGTTCGGGAAGCAGGTGATAGAATTGGAAGATAATTCCAATGTCATGGTTCCGATAACGATCTCGCCGTGAGCGTGCCGCATTATCAATGCGTTCGCCCTGAAATTGTATTTCGCCCCGGTCAGGCTGATCGAGTGTCGCCAAAAGATGCATGAGCGTACTTTTGCCGCTCCCGCTTCTGCCCACGAGCGCAGTCACAAGTCCGGCTGTTACGTCAAAGTTGACGCCCCGTAAAACAGGGACTTCTATACGGTCCTTGTGATAACTCTTGTAAACATCCTGGGCACGAAGCACTGTATCTGAATTCATGTTTTAGCTGTGTTGTTTATGAGAGTTCGGCAAAAGTTCGCGTCGATCGCACGAGCCATTCTTACTCGAATCGTAGCGCTTTTACGGGGTGCATCCGTGCTGCTCTGAGAGCTGGTAGGACACTGGCGAAGATGGCGATGGCAACTGCCCCCGCCATAACCCAAACCAAAGTGAATGGGTGAATAATCGTGGGGATCTCAGTGAAGTAATAAACGGTCGGATCAAACACTTCCTGTCCCGTTATTTTTTCGATGAGTGTTGCAATCTCATTAATGTGGTCAACAAATAACAAGCCACCAATCAGCCCCGCGCCGCTCCCTACAAATCCGAGTAGCAGGCCATAGCTGAGGAAAATGCTCATGACACCGCCGCCCGATGCACCCAATGCCTTGAGTGTCCCAATGTCGCGGGTCTTTTCGACGACAATCATGAAGAAGGTTGCCAGAATTCCGAATCCTGCCACTGCAATGATTAGGAAGAGTAAGATGTTCAGAATTGTCGTTTCTAATTTCACTGCAGCCAGAAGTGGGCCTTGCATATCTCGCCATGTCTGAATGTTGTAAGCATATACATTAGGTGGAAATCGGCGACGCAAGGCATCGCGGACCGCATTCAAGTCAGCGCCCTCTGCCAATTTCAATTGGATCGTGGTCACGCTGCGGACCTGACTGGAAGGATCAATCATGCCTCTAAATTCCTGCAATTGGTCTAATCTGCAGAAGGCAAAGGTGCTGTCGTATTCACTCATTCCGGACTCATACATGTCCACTACCGTAAATTTCTGATTGACAACTTTGGCATTGTCTGACGCATTCGGAAACATCATCCGTACGTCATCGCCAGGTCGACAGTAGTAATGGTCGCGGACCTCATTTTCTTCATCACGCATGCGGGCACTGCATGTTGAAATTCCCAGAATGATCCCGGGGAACTGCTCAATTGCAGGATCGAATTCAGTAATTTCCTCTGCATTACTTTCTTCAAAGACTTGTGGCGGACCAATTGACAAAGAGGGACCTGTATCTTCATCGGTAACGCTACTGGCAGGAGCTCGCAGTGCATCGATTCTTGCTTGCTCCTCTGCAAGTGCACGTTCGTAAGCAACGCGGGCACGACGGTAACCCCATCCCGAGCTCGGGAATTGTTCCCGGTCGGGTGCAAAACCATCTTCCCTAAGATCGAAATTGACTTGAGATTGGTTTTTGGGATGCAGCAGGTAACGCCCGAAGTGACTGACATCGTCATATGTAGCGGGATCAAGACCAACAAAATTCACGTGCCGCGTGATGAGTTGGCCATTGAAGTCGATTCCCAGCATTGCCGGGACGTGGACACTAGCTGAAGATCCAACAACATCTTCGCCGCAAACCTTCATGATCTCCTCAAGATGGCCCTCAGGGTCAGGCATGCCTCCACTGGCATGGCATTCAATAAGAATGTCAGACGCCAAACCGTGGAGACGCTCATGCATCTCGGCAGAGAAGCCTGCCATGACGCTAT
>JAAHTH010003631.1_pt1 | contig 10351 bp, 13 predicted proteins | sample 6116091 | NCBI WGS metagenome assembly JAAHTH01 (sample SAMN13939990, study PRJNA603662) | sponge metagenome | isolation source: marine sponge | host: Mycale hentscheli | place: New Zealand | collected 2006
TTTGTTTTTTGATATTGTAAAGATACAAAAATATTTTAAACTACCAAACTTTTTATTAATTTTTTTTTATTATTTAAAAATTAAACATTAATACTTATTATTATAAAAACGTTTATATTATGAGTAAGATTAAAGTATTAGTAGTACCCAGTGATAGAACTGGTGTAAGTTATTATCGTTCTACAATCCCACACATTAAGTTAGAAGAATACTTCCCAAAAGAATTTCATGTGGATATTGATTACGAACCACAATTAAATAATGATAGTTATCTAAAACAATATGACTTAATTCATTATCACAGAACTTTGGGTGATTACGATAACCTACCTAAATTATTAGATAGGTGTGATGAATTAGGTATCACAACTGTTATGGATATTGATGATCATTGGTCACCAGGTCCAGATCACCCAGCGTGGCAAATCATAAAACAACATAATTTAGATAAAAAGATTTCTAATAATATAAAAGTTTCTAGAAATGTTATTACTACTACATCTGTATTCGCAGATGAAATCTCTAAATTAAATAAAAACGTATTTGTTCTACCAAACGCAATTGACACAAATGAAAAACAATATCAAAGTAATACAGAAAAAAGTGATAGAGTACGTATCGGTTGGTTAGGTGGTTCTTCACATATAAAAGATTTGGAGATTCTTAGAGGACTTATGGGTAAATTAAAGACTGATGGACTTTTAGATAAAGTACAGTTTGTTTTATGTGGGTACGATTTAAGAGGTACTATGACTATGATAGATCCAAAAACGGGAGAACAAAAACAAAGACCTATTAAACCAAAAGAATCTGTATGGTACCAATACGAAAAAATTTTTACTGATGATTATAAAATAGTTAGTGAAGAATATAAAAAGTTTTTATTGTCTTTTGAAAACAAAGAATATGAAAATGTAGGTAACGAACCATATAGAAGGGTATGGACTAAACCTATTACCTCATACGCCTCTAATTACAACCTATTCGATATATCACTTGCACCACTTAAAGAAAGTACGTTTAATAAAGTGAAATCACAATTAAAAGTAATAGAGTCTGGTTTCCATAAGAAAGCATTAATCGCACAAGACTTCGGACCTTACCAAATAGATGTTGTTAACGCATACGAAAAAGGTGGTGATATTAATGAAGATGCAAATGGATTCTTAATACCAACAAGTAAAAATCATAAATTCTGGTATTCTCATTTAAAAAGACTAATATTAAATCCTGAATTAATTACTAAATTAGGGGAAAATTTATATAATACAGTTAACGGAAAATATGATATGGAATCTGTATGTAAAGATAGAAAGGACTTATATCGTAAATTAGTTTCAGAAAAAAAAGTTAAGGAAGTTGACTTAGTAAAATAAATTCCTTATTATTATAATAAACTTGTAAATCATGGATTTGAAAGAAAAAATAGTAAAAAATAAGGAAGTATTTTTAGATAAAAATAAATTATATGGTATTTTATCTGATGAGTTATTAAAATACTTAGGAGAGGATTTATTTACTGCACCTGCATCTACAATGAAATCTCTACATAATGCGTTTCCTGGTGGATTGGTTGAACATATATTAAAAACCACCAAATACGCTATAGGTATAAATAAGTTACTACCTGAGAGTTTATCTGTAGAGGCACAATGTATCGTTAAAGTATGTTTTCTACATCAGATAGGAAAAACATTTCTTTATAAATGGAATGAGTCGGAGTGGCATAGAAATAATCAAGGAAAAATGTATGAATTCAACGAAGAATTAGTATCTATGAGAGTCGGTGAGCGTTCAGTATACTATGCAACTAAATACGGAGTTGATTTATCAGAAGAAGAATATCAGGCGATTATCAACTATGATAAACCAGAAGATGATAAACAATCTAAATGGTATGGTAGTACACTATCAACCATTTTAAAACAAGCTAATGATTTAGCAATAATAGAAGAAAAAAACAATTAAAAATGGAAAACGAAAGACCAAAATGTGGATGTGGACAAACATCAGACCCAAATGGATATTGTGATGGAACACACACAACTTTAACAGAAGGAGAAAAAAAATAATATGGATAATTTAGATCAACAAATGAACGAATTAAATGAGTTAAAAAATCTTATGGATCAATTAGAATCCTTTAACTCAAACAACGACTTTGATGTTTCAAACATTAGTTCAGAAGACTTTAGAATTGAAACTTCTTTCACTAATAATTCTAACAATCCTGATCCTGAGTATGCAAAAGTAGGGGATAGTGGGTTTGACTTAAGAGCGTTTATCTCTGAACCAATTACCCTTAAACCATTGGAAAGAAAACTAATACCAACAGGATTAAAGTTTGAGTTGTCAACAAATACAGAATTACAAGTTAGACCAAGAAGTGGTATGGCGTTAAAGTATGGTATTTCTGTTTTAAACACACCAGGAACTGTGGATGAAGGTTATAGAGGTGATGTCGGTGTAATATCGGTAAATCTAAGTAATGAAGATTATACGATACAACCAGGTGAAAGAATCGCACAGGGTGTGATTATGAATGTTGTAGGACAAGGTATAAGTAAATTGGTTAGAGTTAATAACCTATCTGAAACTGAAAGAGGTGAAGGTGGGTTTGGATCAACAGGTAAACAATAAATAATAAAATATGTCAAAAGAAAGAACGTTAAATCAGTACAGACAAGTTAAAGATAGTGTTTATGATACCACTAAAACAAAAGTGGTTAATGACTTTTATGTAAAAGTGAATTTTGATTGTCAATACGTTGTCGATTTAATTAAAGAATTTCCTAATGAAACAGAATTAGGTAGAGAAATTAAAAATTATTATAATACATTAAAAAGGTAATTTATTATGGTTAGTGTAATATATTGTACAAGAGAAACAAATACAAAACACAAAGAACACATAATTAAGACTTCTGGACTACATAAACACATTGAGGTTATTGAAATTATAAATAATGGGGAATCTTTAACTAGTGCATATAATAGGGGGTTTAAAATGTGTAAATATGATATTGTTGTTTTTTGTCATGACGATATTTTAATCGAAACTAAACAATGGGGTAAAAAATTAAAAAAACATTTTGACAATTATATTGATTATGGTATAATAGGTGTTGCTGGAAGTAAATCATTACCCAAAACAGGAAAATGGTGGGAAACCCCAAAATGGATGTATGGTAAAGTTAAACACACTAACAATGGTAAAAGTTGGTTATCTGAATATAGTTCAGACTTAGGAAGAGGGGTTGAGGAAGTAGTTAATGTTGATGGTTTATTTTTTGCGGTACATAAAAATAGGTTATATATAGATGAAACTTATACACCATTTAATGAAGATGTTGAAGGTTTTCATTTTTATGATGTAGATTTTTCATTTAAAAATTCTATATCGGGAGTTAAGGTTGGTGTTGTCACAAATATAAGGATTAATCATATGTCTATAGGTGAAACCAATGAAGAATGGGAAAAGAACAGAATTGAATTCTCAAAAAGATATAGTGATTTATTACCACATAAAGTAAAAGATGAATTTAAAAATCGAAAACTTAAAGTTTTAATAGGTTGTTTAAATTTCAAAGGATTAACTGGTTCAGAAATATCTACAATGGAATTGGCGAAAGGTTTATCGAAAAACGGATGTGATGTCTATGTGGTTTCACAAATAGGTAGAGCTTTTAAGGTTGAGGCAGAAAAACAAAACATTAAAGTATTCTCAATTAACGAACCACCAGGTTTTAAAATGGGTGATGGTAAGTGGGTATTTAATACACCCACAAGTAAAAAATTATCCGAACCAAATAAATTATATTTAGTTAAAGATATGAAGTTTGATGTGATACACACTAACCATAAACCAATAACTGAAAGATTACTACAATTATACCCTAATAATAATTTTGTTAATATTGTTCGTTCTGAAGTAATAGATTTAGAAAATCCTGTTGTAGATGATAAGATAAAAAAATATATCGCAATAAGACCATCTATAAAAGATTACATGATTAACGATTTTAATATTGAAGAAGATAAAATTGATGTAGTATATAACTTATTTGATAAAAGTAGGTTTTCAGTTAAAAAAATTGAAAGCGGTGTCAATAAAAAGGTAACTTTATTTGTGGGTACAATGGATTATCTTCGTAAACAACCAATTGAGGATCTTATTGAAAATACTGAAGAATTGTGGTTAGTAGGGAAAGACACTATGGGGTACGCATCTGAATTTGATAAAAAATACGATAACGTAAAATACTTCCCACCTACAGATAAAATAGAAGAGTTTATACATAAATGTGATGAAACTGCAGGAATATTTTTAGGTAGAACTACTATTGAAGGTTATTTATGTGGAAAACCAGGGTGGATTTATATTGTAGATAAAAGTGGGAATTTATTAAGTAAAGAATATAGTGAAATACCTAAAGATATGAGTATTTTTGAAAATCAAGAAATTTTAAATAAGTATAAAGAAATATATATAGATTGTTATGACAAATAATGGTAAAATACTTTTAGCTGGTCCATGGGTTGGTGAGTTTGGTTGGGAACTATTTTGTTGGCAGGGGTATATTAGAAAATTATCTAGAATTTATGATAGAACAATTGTAATAGGTAGGCCAAATAATGAATTTTTATATAAGGATTTTTGCGATGAATATATACCCTTTGATCCTGAAAGTTTTATTACTGATGCTTGGAAATGTAAAAACTGTAAGGTACCAACCAATATTATAGAATCCACAAATCATGATGATTATTTATCAGGTAACTTTGATATTGGTATGAGGTATACGCAAAATGGTGTTATTGATACTAAGGGGTCATTTTTTAATGAACAGGAGTTTATTAAGTATGAAACAAATAAAGAAATACCTATAGAGTTTAACCAAAATGGATATGACGTAATTTTTCATTGTAGGAATAAAATTACTGGTTCAGATAGAAATTGGTCTTTTGAACAATGGTGTGATCTGAAAAATTTGTTAGGTGAAGATATTAAAGTCGGGTGTATGGGTAATAATGAAGCATTTCATATACCTAACACCGATGATTTAAGGGATATTAGTAACGAAAATTTATTATCTGTAATGAATAAAACTAAAATAATAGTGGGGCAAAGTAGTGGACCATTACATTTTGCTAGTCTTTGTGGGGTTAAACATTTAGTTTGGAGTACTGAATATAATAGAATTAGATATGAAAGAGACTGGAACCCACTTAAAACAGAAGTTATTTTTTATAGTGAAGGTGAATGGAACCCAAAACCAAATAAGATAAAAGACTTAATAGTAAAAAATATATTATGAAGATAGTTTTTGTCGCAGTATTTACCCCTAACTCTACTAACGTATCACAATCTAGAGGATTTAAAGAAAATGGGGTAGATGTTATAGAGTTTGATTATAGGAATATTGCATCAGAACTAGGTTCAATGAATAAAAGAGATGATAAATTAATAGAATTATGTAAAAATGAAAAACCTGATTTAGTAGTGTTTAGTAAATGTAATATGATGCATTATAGAGTTGTGGATGAAATTAATAAAGTGTCTAAGACTTGTATGTGGTATATGGATGCAATGCATAATTTTAATAACGAACTAATACAAAAGAGTGTAAGAGTAAATTATTTTATTTCTGGTGTTGAGGGTGTTACTGATTTTGCTTCTAAATATTGTGATAACACTATATTTGTTAATCAGTGTCCTGATGATAAAATGAATTTTATGTTAGAAAATTTTTCATATAAAGATGATATTACATTTATCGGTTCATCTGATTCATCTAAAATACATAATAATCGTAAAACATATATTAATTTTTTAAAAAAAAATTTTAATAATTTTAAACATCATAACGGTGTATATGGATTAGAGCATAATAAAATAGTAAACGAAAGTAAAATAAATTTAAATTTTTCACCTACTGATAGTACAGGTGTTTCTGTTAGAATATATAAAATTTTAGCTTCAGGTGGATTTTTAATGAGTACACCTTGGAAAGATTTAGAAAAAACATTTAAAGTTGATAGAGATATTGTTATTTTTAATAATGAAACTGAATTACAAGAAAAAATTAATTTTTATTTAAATAACGAAGATAAAAGAAATGATATTAGAATGAATGGTTATAAAAAAGTGAATCAGTATCTCCCCAAAAGTTGGGCAAAAAAAATAATTAATTATTGTAAATAAATAGAAATGAATATATTAATAACAGGTGGATTAGGGTTTATTGGTATTAATACTACTCTAAGATATGCAAATAAAGGAGATAATATTATTTTATTTGATAATTTAAATAAAGTTGGTAGTTTAGACAACCTTAGACTACTTAAGAATTATCCTAATGTTAAATTTATTAAAGGTGACTTAAGAATCTACAATGATGTTAAAAACATATTTAAAGATAATATGTTTGATTTGATTTTTCATTTAGGTGGTCAAACCGCAGTTACAACATCTTTAGAAAACCCCAAAATGGATTTTGAATCTAACGCAACAGGTACGTTTAATATTTTAGAGTGTATGAGGGAATACACACCTAAATCAAAATTAATATTTACGTCAACTAATAAGGTTTACGGTAATCTTAACGGTAGGAATTTAACTGAGTCTAATAAAAGGTATGTATTTACGGACAATATAAACGGTATAGATGAAACTGAAAATCTTGATTTTTACTCACCATATGGTTGTAGTAAAGGTGCTGCTGATCAATATGTTAGAGATTACCATAGGATATATGGTTTAGATACTGTAGTTCTTAGACAAAGTTGTATATACGGTAAATACCAAAATGGTACTGAAGATCAAGGATGGGTAGCTTGGTTTATTAAGAGATTTATTGAAGGTGGTAACATTACAATATTTGGTGATGGTAAACAAGTGAGAGATATATTATATATTGATGACCTTATAGATTTATATGAATTAATAGTTGATAAAACAAAAGGTGGTGAAATATATAATGTCGGTGGTGGCATAGGAAATACCACATCAATTTTAGAAATATTAGAGTTACTAAATAAAAAACTACCTAAAAATAAAGTTGTTATTGGTTATGGTGATGAAAGAGATGGTGATCAAAAAATATTTATATCATCCAATAAACTAATTAAAGAACTTAATTGGACCCCTAAAGTATCTATTGATAGTGGTGTTGATAAATTAATTACCTATTTAAAAGAAAAGTATGAAGATATCGATGTATTTCCCATCAGAAAGGGATAAATTATTTAGTAAATATAGTGAACACGATTTCATTTTTCAAAATTGTGATGATAGTGTGGATTTAATCTATGTCACAAGTGTGTCAAAATTAACTGAGGGTATTAATGCTAAGAAAAGATTTAATAAACCATTAGTTTGTTGGTGTTGGGACATACCTTACAATTGGAGAGAGTGGGGTATGACAAAAGAAGGTATTAATGACAATAAATTTAGGGATAGTATTAACGCAAATAGAGTAAACCAACTTAAACAATGTGATTTAGTCATTACTGCGAGTAAATGGGTGCAGAATGGTATAAAAGAAAAGTATAATATCGATAGTATACAGATGTATCAATTTATTGATGTTGATGGGTTAGACACAATCCCTAAGCAAAAAAAAGAAAATAAGATTTTACAAATTAGTAGATTTGCATATAATAAAAAATTTCACAACACAGTGATTGCTGCTAGAGACACCAACTATGAAGTTCATTTTTTTGGGACTGGATTTAATGGTAATTATGGTAAAGAAATAAAAAATGAAATGCTTAAGTATAATACTAAAGTTATTATTAACGAAAATCCTAAACGAGATTATTTAATTAAATCTATTAAAGAGTCAAAATTATTAGTATCACCTTCTGTATTTGAGGGGTGGGGTATTACACCGATAGAAGCACTTTATTGTGGTGTGCCAGTTCTACTAAGTGATTTAGAGGTATTTAAAGAAGTTTATGGTGATAATGTTATTTACCATAAAAAGAATGATCCTGAAGATATGAAAGTTAAATTAGAAATGATTTTAAATGACAAAGAATTACAAGAAAAGATAGTAAATAATTGTCAATCAATAATAGATGAATTCACACCAAAAAAATTCGCTAATAGGTGGGATTTAGCAATAAAAGATAATTTATTATGGAACCAAAGTTAGACATTAGACATAAAAAGATAATTGAAGAAATAAAAAAAATTTCTGAAAAAAAAGAAGTACTCGTAGTAGGTGCAGGAGATTGTAAAAAAGATTACCATTTAATTAAAGATGGCTTTTCAGTTTATTCTACAGACTACCAAAGAGCATCATGGTTTGATAAAAATATGAGTAGTTATTTTGATGTTCTTAATTATAATATTTCTAATATTTTTGATTTATCTTCTTTCCCAATAAAAAAATCTGAAATTGTTATGTGTTGCGAAGTATTAGAGCACTTACCAAATTATAAAGAAGCTTTTGATAATTTATTAAAATTAACGGAAAAAAGATTAATAGTTACTGTTCCTTGGAAACATTCATTTAATGATCCTAGACCTTTTCCTGAGGGTCATTGTAATTGGTGGGACGATGATGGTTCGGTAAATTATAAAAACATTTATGAGTTTGAAGAAATGTCTAAACCAAATAGTATAACTATAGAAAAAATAAGAACTAAACCAGAAGATGTACAAAGGAATCAATACTCTTACTTAATAATAATTGATAAAATTTAATATTATGAATCATAATGAAAAAAAAGTTTTTGTTAAACAATGGGAACAAATAGAAAAGGCTAAAAATGATGATAGATCACATCATAATCAGATAAAAAATATAATAAGTAAATTTGAATTTGATTGTTTTATTGATTGTGGTGTTGGTTATGTAGGTACAGAATCTTGGTCAGTAAAAGATTTAAAACCTAAAACAACAATAATTGGTTTCGAACCACATAATGAAAGATATGAAATGATTAAAAATAACTATGTTGGTGATTTATATAAATTAGGTGTGGGAGAAAAAGAAGGTAATATAACTGGATTTATGGGTTACAAAGGGGGTAAAAGTGATTTTTGGTTGCGTGGATCAGAAAAATTAATATCTGAAGGTCACTACAGAAAAGAAGGTATTGAGTTAACCACTATTGATAAAGTTTTAGAAAGATACCCAAACGAAAAAAATATTTTTGTGTGGGCAGATATTGAGGGCGCTGAGTTAGATATGATTAAAGGGTCAGTTAAAACTATGAAAAGTGGTAAAATAGTCGGTTTCAATTTAGAATTAAGAAATGAAAGGGCGGATGAAGGTCATTGTACAGGTAAAGAAGTAGAAAAATTTTTAGAAAATTATGGTTTTAAAAATATAAGTGGGCCAATTATAAAGGGACATAAAGATTATTTATTTATAAAAAAATAAAAAATTGTGGAGTATATATTAGTTACAGGTGGTTGTGGATTTGTAGGTTCAAATCTAATTAAAAGTTTACTTAATAAACATAAAGACATAAAAAAAATAATTGTTATGGATAATATGTTTACAGGTAAAGAAGAAAACAAAATTAATTCACCAAAAGTTAAATATACTAAAACTCCAACATGGGAAATAGGTAGATATTTCTCTGACGAAAAAGGTCTTTTTGATACTGTATTTCATTTTGGTGAATACTCACGAATCGTTAAGTCTTTTGATGATGTTAGCTACGTAATGAAATCTAATTTACATGGTACGACATGTGTATTAGAAAAATGTCTTAAGTGGAAAGCAAAACTAATATATTCTGCTAGTAGTTCTGTTTTTGGTAATGATAAGAAAGATCAACACTTAAACCCTTATGCTTGGTCTAAATCTAAAATGGTGGAATTAATTAAAAATTATCGTAAATGGTATGGTTTAGATTATGAGATTTGTTATTTTTATAATGTGTATGGTGAGGGTCAAATAACTAAGGGTGATTATGCAACTGTTATTGGTATTTTTGAGTCTCAGTATATGGAAGGTAAACCTTTAACTGTTGTTTCACCAGGAACACAAAGTAGAGATTTCACACATGTAAATGATATAGTAGATGGTGTTTTAAAAACTGTCAGTAAAAATATGAACAATGAATGGTTTTTAAAAAGTGGTGTAGAGTATAATTTAATTGATGTTGCTAAAATGTTTAGTAATGATATCATAATGATACCCGAAAAAAGAGGCGAAAGAAAAAGTTCTACATCCACAAAAAACACTAATCGTCTATTGAATTGGTATCCTAAATATAATTTAGAAGAATATATTAAAAATAAACTTTAATTTTTATAATTATATAATAAATTTGTTATATGAGTAGAAGAAGAAATAAAAAAATTTCTGAAGAGGATTATAGAGAAATA
>JAAHTH010002724.1_pt1 | contig 10346 bp, 8 predicted proteins | sample 6116091 | NCBI WGS metagenome assembly JAAHTH01 (sample SAMN13939990, study PRJNA603662) | sponge metagenome | isolation source: marine sponge | host: Mycale hentscheli | place: New Zealand | collected 2006
GATGTTCACAAAAGACATGCTGCTCAAGTTCGTTGAGCGTTCTGGTCTTGAACTGGTGGACTACCTGCCATACGGAGCCTTTCCACCATATTTCTACCTTTACGCAGGGTTGGCGTTTCATCTGAGAAAAGGCAAGGGCCTGAACCTACGGCGATCCATTTACCCCTACTTTGCAGGACAGCTGCTTATGACTCCGATCCTGCTTTTTGAGAGATACCTGAATCTTGCAATGCAAACAGTGATCTGCCGTAAACCTTCAGTTTAAGTGATACTTTGGTGCCACTAAAACCGGCGTCCATTCACTAATTCACGCACCACTGACCGCAGGCAACCACGGTTGCTATTGGACAACCAACCTAACAAGTCAGTCTCACCGCCAACCCGTTTTTTGCCCGCACACCCAACATGCGCAGGTCCAAATCCTGGTCTTGATTTACCGAAGCCGTAGAGTAAAAACCAGACCCAAACCGGCCTTCGGCACGCTGGCAATGCCCTCAAAGCAAAAGGCACTTCGCCATTGTGCTGATTCAGCACTTGATCCTGTCAGGAGCAGTGAAGCACACGTTTCCGCGAAAGAACTTTTGGCCCCTTGGTCTCTGGAGCTGTGCCGACTTTAGATCTGTGCCGATTCGGAACCTTTGCCGACTCTGCGTTAGCCAGCTTCCGCCAGACGCTTCACGCGAGCAGGGTCATCGTCACTTTTGGCTTCTTTTTGGAAGTCGATTCGCTGCACCTCGATCTTCTGGAACCCGGCGTTTGTCTCGAAGTCATTGAACAAATCAATCACGTCTTGGTCGATGTGAACCGTGTCAGAACCATCAATGACCAACTTTGCACCCGGCTCAACTTGCAGCAAAGCCGCCTGAATGTCACCTTTATTCAGGAAGAAGACACTTTCGGCCAGCGTCATGCGGTGAACAGTCCGGCCGGCTTCCTCCATCGTGGTCATCCAAAAACTCTTCACGTAATTACTTTTCAAAATGAAGAAGATGGAAGCAACCAAGCCGATGCCAATCCCACGCAACAGGTCAGTGAAGAGAATGGCCGTAATCGTGATCATGAAGGGTAAAAACTGGTTCCACCCCAGCTTGTACATTGCGAGAAATTTGGATGGGTGTGCAAGCTTGTATCCAACAATGAACAGAATGGCAGCGAGACTGGCCAGCGGAATCAGGTTTAGCACTGAAGGTATCGCTACAACGCAGACGATCAAGAACAAGCCATGGACGAATGCGGCGAGTCGCGACTGTGCACCGGATTGAATATTCGTCGAACTGCGCACGATCACCTGCGTCACTGGCAAGCCACCGATAAGCCCCGACACGAAGTTTCCAATTCCCTGAGCACGCAGTTCGCGGTTCAGATCAGTTTGTCGTCGTTGGGGATCAAGCTTATCTGTGGCCTCAGCACACAATAGCGACTCGAGACTGGCGACAATCGCCAATGTCAAAGCTGTGATAAAGATCGCGACAACAGCTTGAAAATCTGTAATGCCAGCAGTCGTCACACCTTCAGACGCGGCTGAAGCAGCTTCCGCGTTGATCTGTGAAGGCTCGAAATGAGGTAATGTCAAAGCGATGGTCTCGGGCAAGGAAACAAGGTGGTCAGTACTCAACCGCATCGAATCCACGGCAGAAAAGCCTAGTCCCAATAGGATGCCGGCTACTACAGCCACCAACGGTCCCTGAATGATCTTTGAAAAAGAGAATCTCTTGAGCAGCTTCGTTTCCCAAAGAATCAAGATCCCGAGACAGAAGACGCTGATAATGATCGCCGTAGGTGTGCTCGCTTGAATCGCATGACTTAGCTCGGAGAAGGTGTTGTATCCGTCAGACTGCATGAAAGCCAAGTCACCTTCGAAGTCTTTGTCGTAACCAAAGGCATGAGGAATCTGCTTCAAAATGATGATCAATCCGATCGCGACGAGCATTCCTTTGATCACTGCAGTGGGAAAATAATATCCAATCGTGCCTGCTCTAAAACAGCCGAGCAGGAACTGAATGACACCACTTAAAACGACAGCGAGTAGAAAATTCTGAAACCCCAAATACTGAATGGCTGGCAACACGATGGCGACCAAGCCAGCTGCCGGACCACTCACACCGAGCGACGAGTTACTGAACAGTGTTACAACCAAACCCCCAACGATTCCCGCGATGATGCCAGAAAGTGCCGGGGCTCCAGATGCTAGAGCAATTCCCAAGCAGAGTGGGATGGCTACTAGAAAGACGATCAATCCAGAAGGAACGTCCGTTTTCCAATGCTTTAGTTCTTTTCGCATGCTTTATTTCGTGAAAATTACTGAGCTGAGAAACAACAACCAGATCGGATTCTGTCCGAGTGCGTTATAGTCTGGTATCAACCCTGCAGGTTGTAAAAGCCGTGCAGAGGGTACATCTAGCTTCCACATGTGCCGGAGCCGACCCGCTCGAAAGCCCAACTATTATTGTAAGTCGCGATGGCGGTTGAAAGCCACTAACACCCACAACTGATAGCTTTTTTGATCAGCCGCGAGCTGCTCAGGTGTCGTGGTTTCCAAGACACAGGAGTGCCGGTCTTGACTTCGAAACATGGTCAAAACAGGGGAATCTCGCAAGAGCAATTCAGTGCAATTAAAGACGTGCATCGAAATTCGCGAATTCCCCACCCCACATTCTTCACAAGAACTTCACAATAGGTGCCGTACACCTCTAATCGATGACTAGCAAATCCCAGACTAGTAAATGCACCATGGCCACACAACAAAACATATGGCACCCCAACCTGATTTCCATGGCGTGGACCAGGAGCCCCCAGTACGCTGCCGTCCTTGGATGCCTGAGCCTGCTCAGCATCGGCAGCCTTATCGCTGAAGAAACGACAACGCAGCCGGTCAAGCTAGTGCATGATTCACTGGGGACCATTTCAGGCAATAATCGCTGGGATTGGTGGCAGGCCCGAACAGCATACGTCCCTGGTGCCAAGCCGGCTTGGATTACAACCATGTCAGAGACCGGTAAAACAACAAGCCACGACTTCCACGATATCTTTCAATCGATCAGCCACGACCAAGGCAAAACATGGTCTGCGCCTCAGCTGATTCCATCTCTTCAGAGGCGAACGAGAGATGATGGCTATGAGGTTGCCCCAGGTGATCTATGGCCCAGCTGGCATGCAGCGACCAACACCATCTTGGCAACGGGCAAATCGTTTAATTTTCGTGGAGGAAAGACAGAAGACTATCTTCAGGAAAGAGTTTCTTACGCTGTAAAGAAGCCAAATGCTTCTTGGGGCCCACTACGATTCCTCGAGCTCCCCAAACGGGATCATGCAGGCTACCCAATCATCGCTGCAAACGCAGGATGCACGCAAAGATACGATATTCCCAACGGAGATGTTCTACTGCCGATTCGCTACGCACGCGATCCAAAAAACCGGAACTACACCAGCACGATCGCCCAGTGTTCATTCAACGGAGAAAAACTTGAATATCAACGCCATGGTACGGAAATCAACATTCCGAAAGGTCGAGGCCTCTACGAACCCTCACTCACCGAGTTTGACGGCAGGTACTACCTGACGCTACGTGCCGACCATACAGCCTATGTTACAAGCAGCACCGACGGTCTCAATTTTGATGCAATTCAGGAATGGAAATTCGATGACGGAACACCTCTCGGAAGCTACAACACGCAACAGCACTGGGTGACCATCGGAGGCGGACTGTTTCTGGTCTACACGCGTCGGGGCGCCGACAACGATCACATCATGCGGCACAGGGCACCGTTGTTCATCGGGCAGGTCACCCCAGACTCACTACGGGTGATGCGTGCCACAGAACGAGTGCTAATTCAACAGAATCATGCCACGCTTGGTAATTCGGGAGTCTGCCGCATCAGTGATAACGAATCATGGATTACCTGCGGCGAAGGCCTTTTGAGGCTAGGTCAACGAAAAGGCGAGCACAACAAAGTCCTGGTGGTAAAAATCACAACCCAGTCGCAACGCAACCCGTGAGTGCCTTGCTGTCAGAAATCTTACCATCCAGCCATGCCTGCAAATGACATCGCTTCCGAGCAGCCAATCCTCGCTGGCTGATGCAAGTCAGCAGACACTTTGAAAGAGCTTGCAGGCAACTCGCAAAGGCTCAAGCGGCATGAAGCCCCCGCATCGTCCCGGTGCTGGACACGAAGCGGTCAATTTCCAACCCCAGCTGTTGAAGCATCGACACAAAGAGATTTGTCAGGGGGTAGTTATTCTGCTGATCGAACGCCAAGTGCTGGCCATGGCGGAAACCACCACCAGCCAACAGGATCGGCATGTTTCGCGTGTCGTGGTTACTGGCATTACCGAGATTGGACCCGAACAGCACCATGGTTTGGTCCAACAGTGAGGACTCAGCTTCATTGGACTCTGCAAGCTTGTCAAGAAACCTGCCCAGAGCTTCCACAATAGCGGTCTCGACGATTGCCAACTGTGCAATTTTTCCTGGATCCTTCGCATGATGGGACAACATGTGATGATCGGTATCGACACCTGTAATCGCCGGTACAAGATTCCGGCCTGGATCGGAAAGGGTGATGAATCGAGTGGAATCTGTCTGAATCGCCAGGTGCATCATGTCGTACATCAGATCCAATCTTTGAATCAGACATTTGGGATCAAGCACGTCCCGGGGCTCCTTTGCGTCGACCACTGGCTTGGGCTGCTTCTCCCACTCTGCAGCCTTCACAAGTCGCTTTTCTGCTTCTCGAACAGAGTTAAAATACTGCTCGAGTTTCTGACGATCACGACCATTCACGCGGCGCTGCATTTGCCTAGCTTTCTCCGACACGGCATCAAGCACACTTTGACCTTTTCTTAGACGTTCCACCATCAAAATTTTCTCAGCACCCGTTCCTTCAATAAACAATTTTTTGAAGACGCGTGAAGGTCGTGATTCAGCTGGGATCTCGACGCCTGAACGGGACCACGAAATTCCGGCACTCGATGTGCTCAACGACAACGACGCGAATCGCGTCTCCGCCCCCAAACGCTCTGCAGCCAACTGGTCAATTGAAATTGAATTCCTGAATCCGGCACTCAATGGGTGCCGCATACCTGTCAAAAACGACTTTCTCGAAGCGTGGCCGCCGTCAACTTCTGGATGGGAAGCCCCGGATATGTACGTGAAGTCATTTCGAAATCGTTCAAGAACTTTCAAATAACGAGATAATTCATAATGAGAACCGGACTGTGTTGGTGTCATATTGGGCCCATGAAGCCCTAGCTCAACATTAACAGCAACCATGCGACGTTTGGAACGGCTTACTTGCCGGCCTTCTGATTCATCCGCCGAAGCAGTTCGCGGCATGGACTCCAGCATGGGAAGGCCCAACGACACGCCTGATGCTCGTAAGAAACTGCGACGCGATGGAATGATCAAAGACATAGAAATTACTACTTACCAGGTAAAGTTCTTGAACCACACCAAAATCAGCAGATTAAGATCCGCCACTACCAGATTCACTCAAACCGCTCTGCAACTACGATTTCCACCCGCAATCCTCACGGTTGTTGGAACAACCTGCTCTGGACGACCAAGTGAACCAGATCACGAAAACCATAACCATGGCCTCTTGCGGACTGGACCAGCTGTTTCACCTCAGAACGGTCAGAAAATCCCAGTCGCCTTCCCAATCCGTAGGTAAACAGTTTACGCGACAATCCCGTTGCAATTGCATCTTCTTGATTCAGCATCCATTTTTTGAAATCTGTTACATCTCGAAACCTTGTCCGGTCGATCGTTACGCCGGACGCATCCACAGGATGACCAATCTTGTATCGCACGTAATTGAAGGTGAATGGCGCACGCCGCAAGGCGGGTCGTTCCCCATCACCCATCGTTCGATAGTGATCTCGCCACCCACCAATCGCATTAAAATTTTCCAGTGCAAAACCGGGGGGATCAATCTTGTCATGACATACCGCACACGACTGTTGGTCACGGTGCTTTCCTAACTGCTGTCTCAACGTCAGTGCCCCCCGAACATCTGGTTCAATCGCCGGCACATTGGGTGGAGGAACCGTTGGGTAAGCCCCCAGCAGATTCTCAAGCACCCAAGCACCGCGCAGCACAGGCGAGGTATTGGTGCCATTGGCAGTGACTTTCAACACGCTACCTTGCGTCATGACACCACCGCGAACACTTCCCTCGGGAAGCCTTACCCTTCGGATCGTTTGGCCACGCACTCCCTCAATTCCATAGTGAGCCGCCAATCGCTCGTTGAGCATCACGAAATCCGAGTCAACAAAATTCATGATGCTCAAATTCTCATCGAGCATCTCCTGAAAAAACGCCCTCGTCTCAGCGACCATCGAGATTTTCAGCAATTCGTCAAATTCTGGAAACAGTTTTTCATCAGGTGCCGTGAAATCAATATCACGCAACCCCAACCATTGGCCCGTGAAATTCGTGTTGAAAGCTTTGCTCCGTGAATCCCGCAGCAGACGCTCAACCTGCTGCCTTAGTATCCGGGGATCACGTAATTTCCCCTCTCCAGCCAAGCTCAACAATTCATCATCAGGAGTTGAACTCCATAGAAAGTATGACAGGCGAGCCGCCAGAGCATACGCACCGATACGATCATCCCCCGGTTCCTCGAGAAACAGAAACTCGGGCGAACACAATGCAGTTTTCAAAGACTGCCGCAGGCCTGCTTCGAATGATTCACCGCTGTCCATGGCTCGCCGCACCCCCCCCCCCCCCCCCCCCCCCCCCCCCCCCCCCCCGCGCCGCCGGACCCACCGTCGCAAACAACGCCCAAGGACCACCTCGGCATCCTGCCAAGTCCCGGTTTTGAGTTGCACGTTGCCAAGGAGTTTTTTCCTGCTCGCAGGGGGCCACTTTTCAAGTGGCCCTTGGATCGTAATTTCACCGATCTCCAATCCTGAATTCGGGTAGGTCTCAGCATCCTTACGAGTATCGATTGTTCCATAGCATTTAGGCTGAAATGTTCCATTGTCTTGTACCAATCGATCCACAAACTCGATGGTCTGCCATTTACCCGGTTCGATATCGTAATAGCCGACCAGATGTTTTTCCGCTCTCCCGACGATGGTGTCTCCACCATAGATCCGCATGGTGACTGGCTTGTCACTCTGGATCGCTCGGACACGAATCGCGCCATGATAAGTTCCAGCTGGCGCACGCAATCTGGCAAAGTTGACAAGATTGGTGGGGCAATAGTTCGACTGAAAAATCACAAGCCCCGCATCTGTCTTGCGGAACATTTTCCCGAACTGCCTGTCATTCAGATTACCCAAATGATCCCGTTGATCATTCAGATTCGTGACGTGCTTGATGAACTTGGGTTTCGTTTCAGGGCCAATTACAGAATCGATCACGACATCTGCAGCATCAAGGTAAGCACGCATCGCTTCGGCTGATACCGCCAAGCCTTCACCCACATTATCAAAGCCATCGGTTGATGCATCTCGTGGCAATAGATCTTTGACCAGGACCGAGATGCCGAAGACATCTCGAACACTGTTTTCATATTCAACCCGATTCAGGCGACGCAAAACCACATCACTGCGTTGTCGCTCCGCAGCATTGAGATCTCGACTGAGTGACGCCAAGAAATTCTGCTTCATCCCATCGGGGATCCCAAATTCGCCTTCAGGAGGCATCTCGCCAGACTGAATCCGATCATGCACCAGCACCCATCGCCGCATGTTTTCTGGATCAGACAGATCACGACCGAGAGCAGCCAAATCCAACCCAGCCTCTGCCGTTTGACCCTGATGGCAAGACAGGCAATGCTCAACATAAAGTGGTGCCTTCGTTTGCTTCCACAGCCATTCAGATTGCCGCCCCCCATGCGCACCCACCTCTGCAACGGCTTGCCCGAAGAGCGAGCCAAGCAGACCTCCACACAGACAGGAGCCAATGAACAACGGCAAAAAGCATGACACCTGCACCGCAAAACCAGGTGGTGAAATCCCGGGTAATCGAAGGCGAATGTCATTTCTGAACAGAGATTGCATGAACGTGAATTATTCCATGAACGGCAAAGCATCATCACTGGGGTAATTCATACCCGCTCTATCACAGTATATTAACAATCCTCCGCTGAGAAAAACTCTGAAATTCAAAGTCGCTCTAAACGGGCATCACTTACTCAATTTCCCAACCGTTGAGGCGCAGTGTCAGCGGATCAACCAGCCTGAAACGGAGATAAAGAGAGCTACATGGTCGCATCGAAATCGTACCGAGTCCCCGGCATGGAACTGGTGGATCACTCCATTGATGTTCCCTTGGATCACAGTGATCCACAGGGACGCCAGATCAATTTATTTGCGCGTGAAGTCCGTGACCTTGACCCGCAAAGCATCAACAAACCATGGCTGCTGTTCTTGCAGGGTGGCCCCGGATTCCGGGGGCCACTTCCCATCAGAAAAGATGGCTGGCTGAAAAGAGCACTTCAGGATTATCGCGTGTTGATGTACGACACTCGTGGCAATGGACTTAGCACGCCTGTCAATTTCCAGACACTTGCTGCCGAAGGACATGCGCAAGCTCAAGCAGATTACCTGAAACATTTCCGCGCCGACAACATTGTCCGAGATGCTGAGATATTGCGAAAGGAATTAAGCCCCGACACACCATGGTCGACGATCGGCCAAAGCTATGGTGGTTGGTGCACGATGACATACCTGAGCCTGCACCCCGAGGGCCTGAACGAGTGCTTTATCTTCGGTGGAGTCCCCGGGTTGGAACGTACAGCGAGAGAAATTTACGAGGGTACCTTCCCATTGGTGGAAGAACGCAATCGTCAGTACTTTGAAAAATTCCCAATGGACAAACAGCGTCTTGCAGACCTGTGCCGACATTTGCAGCAACATGACGTGCGTTTGCCCAACGGAGATCGCCTGAGTCCCCGCAGACTGCAGCTATTGGGAATCAGCTTGGGCTTTGCCGATACCGCCGAGGACATTCATTTTCTTCTCGAAGAAGCATTTGTGAAAGTTGGTGACAAGAAAGTTGTGAATCACTCGTTCCTTAAATCGATACAAATGCGACTCCGATTTGACACCAATCCTATTTTTGCGCTACTGCATGAAGCAATCTACGCTCAGGGACAGGCAACCTCATGGGCCTGCAACCAGGTGCAAAAGGAACAATACTCGCACTATGACGACTATGAGAACTTTCGCTTCTTCGGCGAGATGATTTTCCCTTGGATGTTTGATGAGATCGGTGAACTTAACAGCCAGAAAGAAGTTGCGGAAATCCTGGCTTCCTATGATGAATGGCCAACACTTTACGACCAATCTGTTCTGAGTAAAAACCAGGTTCCAGTCACCTGTGCTGTTTATTACAACGACATGTTTGTGAACACCAATTTCTCACGGGAGACAATTGACTTAGTACCCCACATGAAAGCGTGGTACACCAGCGAATACGAGCACTGCGGTCTTCGTACTGGCGGCGAGAAAATCTTTTCACGATTACTCGACATTGCTCACGGCGAGGCAGAACGATAAACAGCGAATTCTGAATGAATCTCACTCGTCATCACGACCATGGCCCAAACGGATCCGTTATTCTGCTTGGGGAGGGTGCTGATTTGAGCGACCCTCAAGTGCCTGACTCAAGTCAAAATACCGGGCATTTGTCCGATAGTCTCGAGAGAGTCCCGATTACGGGCCAGCACATGACATGTTGTGCGATTGAAACACTCTGCTGAAGGGAACACTGTGTATCTGTCAGACAACAAAACATTAAGGATGCTGACACTGTGTGGGCTCTACCTCGCGCAGGGAGTTCCATGGGGTTTCGTCACAATTACCTTCGCCTCGTGGCTTGCGGAACCAGCACAGGGAATCACTGCGAAACAGCTCGGCCCAATCCTTGCCGTGGCCACACTTCCATGGTCTTTCAAATTTTTGTGGGGCCCCTTGATGGATCGCTTCACGATTCGCTCATGGGGACGAAGACGACCTTGGATCATTTTCGCGCAGAGCATGGCGATAATGATTTTGGGAGGCATGATGCTGATTGACGATCTTCCGAATTTGATTTGGACACAAGAGGAGGCTTCGGGCAACTGGAAAGTCATTTTCAGCCTGATCCCGGGGCCCTTGGCTGCCTTGATCCTGCTAGCGAACATATTCATTTCACTTCAAGATGTCGCAGTCGATGCGTTGGCAGTTGACTTGTTGGCCGAAAATGAGCGTGGCAGAGCAAACGGCCTGATGTATGCGAGCAACTACCTGGGAACCGCTATTGGAGGCGCTGGACTTGGCTACATCGTTTCGCAATATGGAATCCAAGCAGGGCTGGCAGGGCAAGCACTGCTGCTAGCCGGAGTCAGGCTCCCGCC
>JAAHTH010003633.1_pt1 | contig 10346 bp, 9 predicted proteins | sample 6116091 | NCBI WGS metagenome assembly JAAHTH01 (sample SAMN13939990, study PRJNA603662) | sponge metagenome | isolation source: marine sponge | host: Mycale hentscheli | place: New Zealand | collected 2006
CCCCCCCCCCCCCCCCCCCCCCCCCCCCCCCCCCCCCCCCGCCCCCCCCCCCCGGATATTCCTGACTGCTCCGGGAGTCCTTGCTACTTCCTGACGGTTGCATTGACTTCGTCGCTGGCAAATTTGTTTACTTACCCGACCGTCGATTTGTACAGCGTTCACCTTGGCTGCGAGACGACGCTGATTTGCAAACTCCGCGAATCTGCAGTCACTTTGCATCGGATCAAACGAAAACCACTCACTGAATCGAGTTGAATGTGCTTGTTGTCGTAACTGGATCGAGTGGTTTGATTGGTTCTGCCGCAGTACGACATTGGGATGTTCCGGGGAATCAGGTCATCGGGATCGACAATGATATGCGATCCACTTTTTTCGGCCCCACGGGCAGCACGGAATGGAACCGTAAGCAACTGGAATCAGAGACACAATATTTTTGCACTGAATCACTCGACATCCGGAATCGAGATGCGATCTTTGATCTTTTCAAAAAACAACGTCCGGACTTAATCATTCATTGCGCAGCGCAGCCCAGTCATGACCGTGCCGCGGCCATCCCATTTTTGGATTTTGAGGTCAACGCTAACGGCACGCTCAACCTTCTGGAAGCCACACGTCAATTTGCTCCTGAAGCAGTCTTCTGCCACATGAGCACGAACAAAGTTTATGGCGACGCTCCGAACGAACGGACGCTTCAGGAACTTGAAACTCGTTGGGACTATGCAGACCGGCAAGATTACAACGGCATCGCCGAAGATTGCCGAATCGATCAGACCATGCATTCACTTTTTGGTGCTTCGAAAGCGGCCGCAGATATTTTGGCACAAGAGTATGGTCGCTACTTTGGTCTCAAAACGGGGATCTTTCGTGGCGGTTGTCTTACTGGCGCCAGCCATAGCGGAGTTGAACTGCATGGTTTCCTCAGCTATCTGGTTCATGTTGCAGTTCACGGCAAGCCGTACACCGTGTTTGGATACAAAGGTAAGCAAGTCCGCGACCAAATTGAATGCAGTGATGTGGTCAAAGCATTCGAAGCCTTCTCACAGAACCCGCGGCCCGGAGAGGTTTACAACATCGGCGGAGGTCGCGAAAATGCCGCCAGTGTACTGGAATGCATCACAATGATTCGAGAGATTGGCGGCTACGAATTGGAGTACACACTGTCCGACGAAGCTAGAAAAGGAGATCACATCTGCTACATCAGTGATCTGTCCAAGTTACGCCGGCACTATCCTAAATGGGAGATCACCGTATCCCTTCGAGAAATTCTGACGCGTATGATTCACGCCGAGAAAGCCAAACGCGTCTGACTCCGTCGTTTAGCGGAAAACAACACGCCAGCGGAGTTCGATTAGTTAACCGCCAACATGCGTTCCAACGCGATCAAACTCCACTTACTTGTCTCTTCATCAACTTTGATTTCGTTGACCACAACGCCATCCCTGAGATTTTCGAGCGTCCAGGCTAGATGAGGCAGATCAATGCGGTACATGGTGGCACACATGCAAACGACAGGACTCAAGAAATGAATCTCCTGCTCAGGATGCTCAGCCTTCAATCGGTTAACGAGATGCAGTTCCGTCCCGATTGCCCACTTTGTTCCAGCCGGACTACTTTTGACGGTGTCAATAATTTTTCCGGTGCTTCCCGACACGTCGGCCAAATCGTTGACTGAGCGTGGACACTCTGGATGAACCAGAATTTTGATCCCGGGATGTTGCTGACGAAATCCTTCCACATGCTCAGGCCGAAACATCTGGTGCACGCTGCAATGGCCCTTCCATAAAATGACACGACTGTTCTCGATTGCGGCTTCCGTATTGCCACCTAAATCAAGTGCATAGGGATCCCAAACAGGCATCTCTGACTCTTCGATCCCCATCTCTAATGCGGTGTTACGCCCGAGGTGTTGATCAGGAAAGAAAAACACTCGCTGGCCTCGCTCGAAGGCCCACTCGATGACTGCCTTGGCATTGCTACTCGTGCAGACAATGCCACCGTGCCGACCGCAGAAAGCTTTTAAGCTCGCAGCACTATTGATGTAAGTAACAGGGATTACCTTTTCCGTATCAATCACTTCCGACATGTCTTCCCAAGCTGCCTCAACCTGGGCAATTGCAGCCATGTCAGCCATACTGCAACCAGCCGCCATGTCCGGCAACACGACGTCCACTCGCCGCCCCTCGCGTTGTCGAACCTTGTCCGGATGATTGGCGAGAATATCAGCCGTCTCGGCCATGAAATGGACGCCACAAAAAACGATCGTTTGACACGAATCACTTTCAGCTGCCATCTGACTCAGCTTGTAGCTGTCACCTCGCAAATCCGAATGTTCAATGACTTCGTCTTGCTGATAGTGATGCCCGAGAATCAAGAGCGAATCACCCAACTGCTGTCGAACCGCAGCAATTCGCTGCCGCAGTTCGTCAGACTCCAAGGTTTTATAGTGAGCCAATTCGTGAATCGCCGAAGGACTTTCGCAAAGCGTGACCAGATTATCAGTGCTCATCTTTTCAGCTTTATCAGTACTCAACTTCTCAGATCTCCCCATACTCAACGTCTCGGTCTTTACGTCTCGGTCTCTACGTCTCGGTCTCTACGTCTCGGTCTCTACGTCTCGGTCTCAACGTCTCGGTGCCAGTTTGTCGCGGTGTCAGGTCTCAGGTTTAGCGGTTAAGGTGACAGTGCCTTCAGACAAAGCCTCGAGCAACAATTCAACTGAGCTCAGTCAATGAACCGCATTCCCGCTATTCCGCGGCGGCGTCCTACTTGGTTGATTATACCGCTTTCCAGATTTCTGACAGGCCATCATTCCCAGTCTTCTTCAACGTTCTCTTCGACACATGCTTGATAATGGTCACTTTCCAAGCAAGATTCACCAATCGCGACCTCGCCAAGCCCGAATCGAGCGCAAAAATCCGCACGTCACACGGTTTCAGCGACTTCAGAGAAAGGCTGCAGGCAAGTCTCCACTCCTTCTCCTTCCTCCAATCAATGGATTTCCCAGCAGCTTGATGCCGAAATCGCTCGCCGACAGGTAGTTTTCCTGCCTCGCCAGACCGCCCATAAATCACCGGCCTTCCACCAAGCTCTCGAATTGCCTCCAGCCGTACTGCAATTCCATATGGCTCATAGTCCCACCTCTGAACATGAGACCGAAAGCATCGCTGCCGCAACAATTGCAAAAGTGGCACAGCTGACCAGCAGACCACTGGATATTGCCTGGAACTGACAATCGCCGATGACATGATCTCACCTGAATGAATGATCCTGCACAGTGCATCAAGAGCCGTGCGATTAGCAACCCGACGCCCCTGAGTCAGAATGGCGTCACGGTATTCGGTCGGCGTCTCACCCGGCCATGGCCCTTTGCTCCCTCGCGTGCAATGCACCAACCACTGGCCCGGCTCATTGAGCCAGTTACGCGTTGTACACAATCCAAGTGACTTGGAAGCAACCAAAACTCTTTTGTTATCAACCTCATGCTGATGCATCCCGAAATTCCGTGTCAACTTATCCACCGAATCACCACCATCAATCGCCTCCGTCAGATACCAGCCAACCGCCCCCGCCTTGATGAGATTGGATGCAGCTGAAGCAGGTGCTGCGGTGACACCAACACGTACAGCGCATCGCGATACAGAACATTGCGATGTTGGCTGAAGTCGTTTCTTCAGACAAGCTTCAACACGTCCGCCGCGACGTACATGAAGAGCATCAATACGATCTGCGATTGTGATGATCCCTTGATCACGTGTGACCTCCACTCCTTCAGGAAACCTAACCCAGACCTGTGCCCCCGTTTGCTGAACTCGATTTCCAAAACCAATTCGCAACAAGGTTGCGCCTGTCAATTTCGATGCACGCCGTGCCCAAGGTTCAATCGCGGATCCATCAGCCACTAATAAAACCGCCGCCTGAAAACGAGCTTGCCGTGCGCTGCGCATCAACAACTGCCCTAACTGCCAATGGTGGTGTGGGTCATGCCCCAAGCGACTGCAAACCAAGACAGTGAAAGAGCGGGCTGACCGCAATGTCAAACTCGTCGCTTCATTATCCAACGCAATCCTACATCGTCTTGGCAAAAGCGAACGGGTCCCGGCAAGACCATCCCAAACTTGTTTACCTGGAAGCTTTTCCCCTGCAGATTTGTCACGTTTGGTCTTGGACGCCATGGAAACTGAAGCCCTCGACAGACACCACTTATCCAGTCGATCACCCCAGACGCGGATCACATCCTTTTCACTGTTCATACCACCCCCACACAACCGATGGTTGATTACAAAGCTCAGCATACCTGAATTGAATCAGGTGGGGTGTCGAACAATCCCGTTGGCGGTGACAATGCGAGGCAACTAGGTTGCTTTCATTACAGTCATTTCGCTCCTCGGTATCTCCATGCTCTTACCTCACTTTTCATCACAAGTCCTGCTAAGCCTTGCAACCGTACTGAGTGTGCTTGTCTTTGATGATTCCTCCGGCAGAGCAACGGCACAAGAAAAGGCTCCGGATAACGTCGCCTCCAAAACACAAACGGCTGCTGTTGCCGACGCGGTTCTGGCTGTATGGCCCGACGAGCCCCCCGCGTGGAACGCACCCACCAAGCCGGAACTCGACACAACGACCGATAAGTCCAATAAAATTGCTGGTCGGCGGTTGATGCGATTGACCAATGTTTCAAAACCAGAACTGCATGTTTTTCGTCCCACAGTCACCTCATCCAACACGGCCGTCCCTATCGCTCCGGGAGGCGGTTACTCGATCCTAGCATGGGACTTGGAAGGCACTGAAATAGCGGCGTGGCTGCAATCCCTTGGGATCACTGCCATCGTTTTGAAGTACCGGGTCCCCACAAGACAAGAGCCTAAAAACTGGTTGCCTGCTGTTCAGGATCTACAGCGAAGTATCAGCCTGATTCGGAACAATGGGATTCCGGAAGTAACAACTGAAAGTCTCGGTGTACTTGGCTTCTCCGCCGGTGGGAATGCAGCTGCACGGGCTGCCACCGCAACAGCAAGAGCTTACGAAGCAAAAGATAAGGTTGATGAAAGCAACTGCGTTCCAGACTTTGCCGTCTTGATCTATCCTGCTTGGCTCGTCAAACAAGGGACAACCTTGATTGAGGACCTCAAAATCCGACCAGAAACACCACCCATGTTTTTGGCTCATGCTGCTAATGATTCAGTAACATGCCTCAGCAGCGTAGGCCTTTTCGCTGCTCTGAAAGCAAAAAATGTTCCAGCTGAACTACACGTATTTTCTTCAGGTGGACACGGATTCGGCGGTCGATCCACAGGAGATCCGACAGATGCATGGAAACCACTTTGTCGAACGTGGATTGATCAGCATGATTGGCTCAAGCCATGAGTAAACCCACTCCACATAAAGGCAAGCCTTCAACCGACCGCGCAACCATGACTGCGAAAAATGGCACTGCAGCGATTGCCAATGAGCCACCCTTCCTCGAAGGTGAGGAGTGGGCCAATGCGTTGACCCATGGGATAGCCGCACTTGGCAGCATCGCCTTGGCTGTGCATTTGATCCAAGCCGCCATGCCCCAAAGCGTCGGCTTAGCCATTGCATGTGCAGCCTACATGTCGGCAGTCTTTGGAACATTTTCCTGTTCATCCCTTTCGCACGTGATTCGCCGACAACCGCTCCTGAATCAACTGCGTGCTTGGGATCAAGCGATGATTTACACCATGATTTCGGGTACTTATACGCCGATCGCATATGCCTATGCCTCGGACATGACAAAAACACCATTGCTCTGGGCAATCTGGATTGCTGCCGCCGCAGGTTTTCTGCAGAAAGTTGCGTGGAAACATCGAGTCAATTCAAGCGGCACCATTTCGTATCTGCTGCTAGGCTGGCTACCCGCAATTCCCCTCGCGCCATATGTGCCGACCACACTGGTGGCGGCGATGGTTGCTGGCGGCGTCATGTACACAATTGGCGTCGCGTTCTTAATCAACGACAAAAAACGCAAGTACCTGCATGCGTGCTGGCATCTCGCCGTTATATCCGCTGCACTGTGCCACTATTTTGGCATTCTGTGGTATGTCGTGCAGGGCTCGTGATTGGCCAAACGCGCGGCGATTGATTCACCCGCGTCAACCGTAACACAGGAGCCAACACAGAACGACGGTCTTCACCGACCTCTGGGATCGGCCCACTCAACTGACCAAAATCACTCCGCTGGGCCAGTGCTCACAACCACCTGACTGGGCCTGACAACTCGATCATGCATTTTGAATCCAATCTGCGCCACGTGCGCTACCATTCCTGACTCCAAGTCACTTGGCATCTGTGAGATTGCTTCGTGGAAGTTAGGATCAAACTGCTCACCCTCGGTAGCAATTTGGAGCACCGCATGCTTTGTGAGGTAGTCATCGAGTTGTTTCACCACCATCGCGACACCTTCCTGCAGTCCGCCTGGGTCAGCAGAATTCTTTGCAGCTTCTAACCCGCGTAAAAGATTGTCACGGACTTCCAGCACATCGGTCACAAGCGGCACTGCGGCGTACTTAACCTGGTCTTCGTAATCCCGTCGCAAACGTTTCCGGAAATTCTCAGCTTCCGCCTGTGCTTTCAGCACACGCCCATCTGCAGAATCCGCAGCTTCCCGCAGCCGATCCATTTCTTCATCCCGAGTTTCCAGCACTTGGTCCACAGCCTCGTGATCCACAGCCTCGTCATGAATCTCTTGAGGATTCGTTTCAGGATTCAAGTCGTCCCCATGGTCCTGCTCATCGGCAGCGGTGGAATCTGCCTGGTTCATGTCATCCATTTCTTCATTCATCTCTTCACTCATGACTCTGACGGATCGGTCTCGGGATCAAAAAAATTCTTCAAATTCTCAAGGAACGATTTCCGATGTGGCAATACGGACTCATGATCCAACTCGGCGAGTTCACGCAGCAACCGTTCCTGATCTGAGTTCACTTTCTTTGGAACTTCGATAAAAACTTGCACCAACAAATCGCCGGTTCGTCCAGCCCGTGGATCCACAACACCTTTTCCCCTGAGCGTGAACACATCGCCATTCTGCGTGCCGGGATCAACCCTCAGCTCATGGGGCCCCTCCAAAGTGGGCACCTGAATATCCGCACCCAGTGCGGCTTGACTATACGAAATCGGCAGCTGCAAAATCAAATGCGACCCGTCACGCTTGAATAAATCGTGCGGGCGAATCGTGATGAACACATAACAATCGCCAACAGGACCACCATCGGGACTACCTTCACCCTCACCGGGCACGCGGACACGCATCCCATCGTCGACGCCAGCCGGGATACTGACGCTCAACTCCGCTTTCTTATTCTGCAAGCCGCTTCCACGGCAATCTCCGCAGGGCTGGCTGATCTGTTTTCCAGTACCTGAGCAATTCGGACAGGCAGTTTGAACCCTCAGAATGCCGGCGGACTGGATAACCTGTCCCTGCCCTCCACAAGTCTCGCACTGCGTCGGCTTACTGCCACGTTCCGCCCCACTTCCATCACATGATTCGCAATTCACGCGACGGCGAAACGAAATATCTTTTTCAACTCCTCGAGCAGCTTCTTCAAGACTAAGCGTGACATTGCAACGAATGTCTGCACCCTTACGCGCCCGCCGACGGCGTCCACCACCACTACCACCCCGTCCACCAAACAGGTCGCCGAACATCCCCCCGCCAAAGAGGTCGCCGAACGCATCAAAAATGTCCTCTACATCATTGAACTGGTGCACACCGTCAACGCCGGCGTGCCCATGCTGATCATAGCGTTGACGTTTCTCGCCATCACTCAGAACTTCATAGGCCTCGGTCGCTTCCTTGAATTTCTCTACAGCACCCTCGTCATCCCGATTGCTATCAGGATGGTATTTGATCGCGAGCTTACGATAAGCCCGATCGACTTCTACTTTTGATGCAGACCGCTCGATACGAAGCACTTCGTAGTAGCAGACTTTCTCGGCCATCTTCTTCTTGCCTTTTCAATGTTTCAAAAAACGGGTCGCAAGCCAGATGGCTAGCGACCCGTCAGTATCTCATGCAAGCCCATCCCGCCAGAATCATCCGTAGTGTTTTTTTGGAACGTACCACAGCGATGAGAAAGCGGGAGAGATGCGAACTCTCAGCTTAGGAAACAACGCCCTCAACTTGGCGGCGCTCTTTGTCCTCAGCCTCGAAGTTTGTCACAAGAGCTTCGGTCGTCAACAATAGACCGGCAATGCTACCCGCATTGGCCAGTGCAGTGCGGACCACTTTCACTGGGTCGATGACGCCAGACTTCAGCATGTCGACGTAGTCGCCGGTATTTGCGTTGTAGCCGATGTTGGTAGCCTTCTGGCTGACCTCATCCACGACCACGCTACCGTCGATCCCGCCATTGTCGGCTATCTGCCGCATCGGTGCATCCAGAGCACCAAGCACGATATCGACACCAATTTTTTCGTCACCCTTTGCGGAAGCGACGATTGTCTTTCCGTCGGCATCTTTGACAGGGCTGGACTTGACTGCCTCGACAGCTTCGCGACAGCGAACCAAAGCAACACCACCACCTGGCAGGATCCCTTCTTCCACAGCAGCACGCGTCGCGTGCAGAGCATCTTCAAGGCGAGCCTTGGTCTGCTTCATCTCAGCTTCAGTCTCAGCACCAACACTGATCACTGCCACGCCACCAGCCAACTTAGCCAGACGCTCTTGGAACTTCTCTTTGTCATAGTCGCTGTCAGTCTGCTCGATCTGAGCACGAATCTGAGCAACTCGTTTGTCGATGTCAGCACGCTTGCCGCTGCCTTCGACGATAGTCGTATTACCTTTGTCTACGGTGACTTTCTTGGCCCGACCCAGTTGCTCGAGAGTGACGTTCTCAAGTTGGATACCAAGATCTTCGCTGATCAGCGTTCCACCAATCAACGTTGCAATATCACCCAGCATTGCCTTGCGACGATCACCGAAGCCAGGTGCTTTCACAGCACAAACATTCAGGGTCCCACGCAACTTATTGACCACCAACAGAGTCAGTGCCTCAGCATCAACGTCTTCAGCGATGATGAGCAGCGGTTGTCCAGTTTGAGCGGACTTTTCAAGCAACGGAACAAGATCACGAATGTTACTGATCTTTTTCTCGTACAACAGAACAAGAGCATTTTCGAGATCTGCTTCCATCGTTCCGGGGTCGGTGATGAAATACGGCGAAATGTAGCCCTTGTCGAACTGCATTCCGTCAACATAGTTGACTTCCGTATCACGACTCTTGCCTTCCTCAACGGTAATCACACCGTCTTTTCCAACACGCTCGAGAGCGTCAGCAAGCAGTGAACCAATCACCTCGTCATTGTTTGCCGAGATCGAACCGACATTTGCAACTTCCTGCTTATTCTTGACAGGACGGCCCATTTCAAAGAGCTGTTCGGTGGCAGCAGCGACTGCTTTGTCGATGCCGCGACGAATGGCGGTTGGGTTACTGCCTGCAACAATGTTACGCAGGCCTTCTTTGAAGATCGCCCGCGCAAGTACCGTTGCAGTGGTCGTCCCATCACCAGCTAAGTCACTGGTTTTCTGAGCGACCTCGATGACCAGTTTCGCGCCCATGTTCTCGAATCGGTCTTCCAACTCGATCTCCTTGGCCACCGTTACACCGTCTTTCGTTACGGTCGGTCCACCAAAAGATTTGTCGATGATTACGTTTCGACCAGTTGGACCCATCGTCACAGCGACGGCGTCAGCCAACTTGTCGACACCCATCATCATTCGCGATCGTGCATGATCGTCAAAAAGAAGTTGTTTTGCCACAAGAGTGTTCCTAATTGGAGTGTGTTATTTGCAACGAAGCGGCTCGATCGCCGAAGCGGCCGAACCGTGCTGATCGATGACGGTTTAGAGGATTTTTGCGAGGATATCACTCTCGCGAAGAATCTTCATTTCCTGACCGTCAACCTCGATGTCGCTGCCGCCATACTTGCCGTAAATCACCGTGTCACCAATGGCGACTGTCATGTCGCCACGATTCCCGCTGTCCAAAAGACGGCCTGGGCCAACGGCCACGATCGTGCCACGCTGCGGCTTCTCTTTCGCCGAATCAGGAAGCACAATTCCACCAGCAGTGGTTTCTTCTGCTTCATTCGGTTGAACCACAACACGATCATCCAAGGGTCGAAGATTAAGTTTTGCCATGATTATCTATTCTGATTGTTAGTTGGTTATCTATTGAATTAAGGGATTACTGAATTGGAAGGATGCCGGGCTGGATTACATCATGCCGCCCATGCCACCCATGCCGCCCATGCCGCCCATGTCCATTCCCCCCATGCCGCCACCCATGCCGCCACCCATGCCGTGATCCTGGTGATGATCGCCCCCC
>JAAHTH010003016.1_pt2 | contig 10344 bp, 12 predicted proteins | sample 6116091 | NCBI WGS metagenome assembly JAAHTH01 (sample SAMN13939990, study PRJNA603662) | sponge metagenome | isolation source: marine sponge | host: Mycale hentscheli | place: New Zealand | collected 2006
AAAGTATTGATCAGTAATAAGCAGTCCGCAATAGAGTTGAGGCGTATTTCTTTTAACATGATCTTGCGGATTTAAGACGAATTCACCCGTGTGAATCTCCGTAGTGCTGAAGAATGCACGTGTTACCACTGCTTTCCCTATACACTTCTTATTGCAGGAGATATACACGATATCACCAACCGCGATTTTGTCGATATTGGAAGGCGAAGAACGCCCCCAAGATTGCAACATATGACGATGTGAAGCATTAGCGGCAGCTGCCTCCATCCTACCGTCACCATTATAATTTTTATGATTCCAGGAAAGTTGCCAAGTAGAAGACATTATGTAATATAGTTTTAATATCTTTCTTATTTACCTAAAAAACAACTTCAATTTTTTAAGGTAATACGAATGTTGAATAAAAAAAGTTTTTTTTCGACTGTGTATTCTTCTCACAGGGTTTTATATTTTATATGTTACTAGATCTGAGCTTAGTCGTCAAGCTGGTCCACATTCTCGTAGGAGACCGCCTGCTGGCCAGTACCGGTCTTCTGAGGAGAAGTTGACGCGATGCGAGCTGCAATTGGATCATTACCTGGACTGGTCTGAACAGAAGGGCCTTTGGACTCGGTTGAAGTCGAAAGATCAAGGGTTTCCTTGCGACCGATCGTGGTAGAAGGGCGGGCACGTGGCTTAGGTGCCTCATCAGGCTTGGCCGAGTTGCTGATGCTGATCTTCCAGTACCAAGGATCGTCGTAGAGCACCTTGACCTCATCGCCGTTCTGAAGTGCCTGTAGCGCCTGCATTGCTTCCTGGTCACGAGTGTTCCACTTGCCTGGGGCGAAGTGTACAAAAGCACGCTTGTTTTTGCCCAGCGAGATCACATCAACGCGCTCCACAAACCCCCAGCGGAGGTCGATGAAACACTGCTTGATGCGACGCCATCCAATGTTGTTGAAGACGCGCGGGATGCACAGACTGATGCCCTCAGCTGGATCTGAGTTGCAGGCGGTCCTGCGAACAGCCTTGGCTGTAGAAGAAGAGGTGATTTTACGCGAATGAGCTGACATTATTGTTTGTAAAGTTGAGTGTAGTTTGAACTGTTTGAGTATATAATAGCTTGGGAGAATATCTTTATCTTTGTGCCAAATTTTTACTTCAATTTTTTGAAAAATTTTATAATCATCTATGTCATCATTACCCGGATTGGATTAATATCCGCGTGACAACAACATCTTGTACCGCAGTAAAATATAAGATTTGATGCGATGAATCCGATTGAAATATACTGAATTGTAAGTACCCAACTAAATACGCTATTTGTTGACTGAAATCCAAGTATAAAAGATATAAACATACCGAAAATAAACCATCCAAATAATAACAACATCATTCGCCACGTAAACTTACAGCCAAATTTTATTCTTTTTACATACCCACCTTCTTCTGGATCAATCTGACAACTACAGTTCAAACATAACCATTTTTCAAGAAATGCTTGCTTTCTATCTTCATGAACTATTACATTTACCGCAGGTATTTTAATGTCTATTTTAAAAGAAGGTAGGTAACTAGTAGATTCCATCCAATCACAAATAACGTGATCTTTACCAGACAAGCATTGGTTACATTTCATTTTGCAAAACGGACATTTGTTGTTGCTTTCATGTTTCTTTAAATTTTTAATACATTCTTGACATAACTGACACTGATTACACTGTTTGCACTTTACGATAATTTTTTTATTATCTAAACAAATGGAACACCGCTTTTTAATTATATTATTTTCTTCAAGAAACTGAACAGGCAATTGTTGGTTTGATGTAGTAAATGTACATTTTGGTATAATTTTACAAGAAATCTTTGGTTTATAACAAGACATAATTAATATTAGTAATAAATCTAGTTATCTATATAAAAAAGATTTCAATTTTCTATTAACTAGTAATTAATAGTATTAATCATTAATTACTACTATGATATGGTTTTGGCAAGTTACTTTTACGACACTTCCAATACCAAGGAAAATTATATATCAGATTTACTGTATCACCATTCTCTAATCGTGAAAGCAAATCAGTATGTTTCCATCTTTTAAAATGAATAAATGCCTTTCTAGCCCTCCTGCCAGAATTTACAATATCAATACGCTCAACTGTTCCGAAATTTTTGAAAGTGTTATTAATAATTTGTTTATTAATAGCTGAATCAATTCGTGGAATACATATGCTTGGATTTGCGACCATTTTATACGGTGCATATTTTTAATTCCATGATGATCAATTTTGTGCAGATACTATTAGTTTGCGGTCTCCTGTAAGCCTATATGATATGACTGTAAAGTGCTTTTAGGCAAAATTTTTAATTAAAAAAGTATAGCTGTTAGGAGACATATACTTTTTCTTGAATATCTTTAAGTCAGTTTATTTAAGCAACGCACTTAAATAATTATGGTTTATATATAGAAATGAATACAAATATCAAAAACGATGGTGTAAAATTGAAATCAGATCAAAAGGACACTACAACTATTAAATCAAACATGTCTACCCGAAATCCTTTCATGAAAAAAACAACTACAAAAAAAATCGATGACTCGCCGAAAAAAAATGATAGATGGGCAAATTTAGATATCAGCGAACCAGAATCAGTTAACCGGTTTGTATCAAATGATCATGACGAAGGTGATGCATTTAGGAAGAAGGGTAACGCCTTTTCTAGGAATTCCCATTCTCAAACGAGTAGAAATTTCAGAAGAGGTGAAACATTTAATTATAGTTTACAATATGAAAATAAATCTCAATCCAGTAAATATGGAAGTGGTGGTGGTGGTTCAAGATTTATGAAATTTACGAAACCAAGACCACCTACGCCACCTCCAGAATTTAACTTAGATAAAATGGAAGATGACTTTCCCACATTGGCATAATTAATAAGTTTAAAATTATTGTTAAAAATTTAAACTTATATTAATGGATGATTTAGATACGACTTGGATCGAAGAATTTGAACAAGATGAAGAAATATATAAAGATTTTTATAAAGATCCTATTGAAAGTGTAAGAGTTTTTCTACTTTATGTAGATAAGAAAAATAATCTTTTTCATATTAAAAAAAACATGTGTCCTTTGAACCACTCGCTCATACAAAAAGAAACACTAATGAAAATTATAAAAGAAAATATGTTTCATAATGAAAAAAAATATAGACCCATTTCTATTTTAAAATGGAACATTGATATTGAACCAGACGATATATCCAAATACATGAAAAATAACAGTAAAACCAACTTTTTAACAGTTGAAAAAAAAATAGATACATTAAAATTTAACGATTCGATAAATCTATTTCATAATATAAATAGCCTTTACATTGTATACCATCAAAGTTGGAAATCATTCAATAATAGAACAAAGAAAATATACATTAGTAAGAAAAAATTGAACCATCGGAAAACGAAGAATAAAAGAGACTTAAAGAAATCAGACGAATACTAGAATACAGATGGCATCCCTTATTCAAGCACTAGATAAACACACACCCAGGCAAGTTGGGGAGAATGGTCACGTTGAACACGGCTGGTCACACGATATTGATGAAAAAATTGTCCAATTCTTCTTTCAACTAGTCAGATGCAATAATCATAATGATTTGGAGTGCCAGCATCGTGCGATTCTTCACATGATTAAAGGTCGAGAAGAAGAGTACAAAAATCAATTTATAACCATGTATAAGCTGATTGGTCAAACAAGAGATATTGTCGGCGGAAAAGGCGAACAGCAACTTGCCTTTATGCAAATTTATAGCTTTTATGAAGCAGGATATACAGATCTAGCCGCATCTTCCTTCTTTAGATTTCTTGTTCTAGGAGATAATGAACATCCTTATGGGTCGTATAAGGATGTTAAATATCTTTGCAAGTATATCAAAGAAAAAACCGGATTGGAAGATCATCCTCTAATTGATTTTGCTACAAACCTATTGCTAAATGCTCTTGAAAATGACTTTGCGCAATATGAGGAATGGAAAAAGGATGAAAGTAGACCTAAGCCTCAGTTGTCACTCGCTGGAAGGTGGGCTCCTAGAGAAAAGTCAAGGGAAGGTTGGGTTCACGCTATTCTTGCTAAAAAGAAATTCCTTGATTTCCTTATTACCGCCAAAAGTAAGGAAGCTTATGCAAGGGCGGTCATCAAGGGTAAAATTCATTTCACTAAAATTATTGTGACTCTAAATAAGTACCTTGACACAACCCAGTGCAAACAAGCATCTGGAAATTGGTCTAATATTAACTTTAATTCGGTAACGTCTTGTACTATGAGGAAACAAAGTCGAGCATTTGCAAATAAGACTAAAAAAGGTGAACAGCGGAGCAGTGCTGATGACCGAGTTGGTTGTGCTAACAATTATGTATCTCATCTGGATGCAGCTAAATCTGATCCGAAAAACCATAAGGTTCACGGTCGGCGGTGCAATGTAGGTGAACTTACTAAAGATGCCTGTCTTGTAAAACTAAGTGAAGGGGCTGAAGTAGATAGAATTAATCTACAGTGGGAATCTAACAAAGATAACAATAAAGGTCTGGGAAATATTATTGCGTGCGTGGATACATCTGGGTCAATGGATTGCGATGATGGACTTCCTATTTATAATGCGGTTGGTCTAGGCATTCGATGCTCTGAAGTTACTCATGATGCTTTTAAGCATAGGGTACTTACTTTCAGTACTCGTCCACAATGGATTACTATGCATGATAAAGCAACTTTTGTTGAGAAAGCAAAGCATGTTAGAAGTGATCCAAATTGGGCAGGAAGTACAAATATTGGCGCAATGTTTGATTTGATCTTGAATGTTATTCTTAAAAATGAGATTCCGCCAGAGTCTGTGGAAGATATGATTCTAGCCATCTTTTCAGATATGCAGATTGATCACTGTGGCACAGGGAGTTTGGATACTCTTTATGAAAATATTTCCAATAAATTTCATAAAGCAGGTATGCAATCAAAGTTTGGCGTAGCGTATCCTGTGCCTCATATTCTATTCTGGAATCTTAGAAAAACGAATGGGTTCCCCGTTCTGAGTACTCAGAAAAATGTTACCATGATGTCAGGATATTCATCAGCTCTACTAAATGTACTTTCAGACAAAGGCATGGAAGGTCTTAAAGAATTTACACCAGCGCGAATGTTGATGGATATACTTAATAACGATAGGTATTCCATTCTTGATGAAGATCTATATGAATATTACGCAAATTAAAGAAAAGGCACTAAAAATTTGTCACTAATATCAATCTTTATAATTCTATTGAAAACAAAATAAAAATAGTATTATAATATAATTATCAACAATGACTGATATAAGTGATAATAATATAATAAATGAGGTATTTGATACCGATTCAGATTTTTTATTGAGATATCTAAATGCTAATCTTACGAACACATTGGGTGCAAATAACAATATGAGAGATTCAATCACAAATATAATTAATGACTTAGAACACGATATTTCAAATTCAATGGATTTTCCTCGCAATAGAAGAAGATCCTCGCGACTATCAAGACGTCCAGAAATGGGCGATATTAATCCCTTATTTAATCATACGCTTCCCGATATCTCGAATAATTTAAACAATGATTATACAGACTTTATATCTCAACTTTTTACTATGCCCGTGCCTTCAAGAAGACGCCGCCGAAATATCAATTCCATACTACAAAGTTCATTGATGGATCCTTGTCAAGACATGTATAAAAATGTCCTATCAGAAGAAGGGGAGAAGGATATTAAGACAGTTGTATTTAAGAGCGGTGAATTTCCAAATGATACTTGTCCAATGACACTGAATAATTTTAATGATGGCGATGAAGTTTCACAATTGCCTTGTGGTCATATTTTTGAACCGGATGCTATTATAAAATGGTTAAAAAAAGAAAATGCGTCGTGTCCTGTATGCAGAAAACCCCTACAATCAAAAGAAGTAAAGAAAAATTTATTAAACACCGTCATAGATAGCAGTTCAAATAGATTACCAACTAGACGGCCAAATTTATCGTCTAGAAATATAGTATTAGGGTTTATGGAAAGGCAAATACAACGCGAAGAAGAAGAAGAACTGCAAGCTGCGATAATGGAAAGCCTTAGAATGCATACAGAATCAACTAATCATCCTAAGAATGATTAAATATCATCAAAATCAAACTCTTCTTGATTATCACCGGTTCCAACAGTAATTTTAACATTTTCGGTTTTAGTTTTTTCCTCTTCCAATTTATCTTCCCACGTTTCGGAATTTGTAATATCAAATCCGCCAAAATCTTCATTTTGATCGGGTTGCTGGTCGGGCGGGAAAATATGTTTCAAATTATAAGCCCACGGATTTACTTTTAGCACATCAACTTGCTCCCTCGAATATACATATAGCAAATCGACCTTCCCCTTTTTTCCAGGTTTTCTCACTTCCCAACTTCTAAGTCCTACCAATAACATTGTTCCCATTCCAATGTTATTATCCCTCCTATTTCTCCCTCTGAATTTTTTTCTGATTTGCAAAAGTCTAACTTCCTTATCACTGCAAATTACATCACACATGCTATTTCCATTCATCTTGACTACCATAGCATATGTTTCATCTGATTCTTTCACCAGTCGAATCTTAGCCTGCACAATCGGCTTAGAATTTTTACTTGCTTGTTTGCGATGATTTCGACCACCTTTCTTATTTTTCACCATGATTTGTTGTATTAATAATATCTGAATATTTATAAATCAATTTTTTACCAACTTTAACCAATCTAAAATTCCAATTTTTGAAAAGTTGACTGTAATTCTTTCTTGAACTTCCTTGGTTTGTTCATCAGGTTCATAGTACCATTCTTCATAAAACTCTTCTTCTTCATCTACATTTTCAAACTCTATTTTTTTTGTTTCATCATTAATTTTAATCTTATATTTATCAAAACGTTTTTTCCATAAAGGACATTTATAAGCGAAATATTCCCAATGATACCAAAGCATTTCAGATACAGAACACTTTAAATTTTGCCTGTTAAGTTTGAAACATCCTAATTTATTTGAAATCGGATATCTTAATCGATTGGGTAAAGTTTTATATTTTTGTTTAACAGGATCATTATCTTCTTTGATCTGCTCAATGTATTGATCATGAGAATATTTTCTGAATATATTCTTTTTAGTTATATTTGAAGCATCACGTTTTAAATATAGTATCAAAGCGATTGTCAAATGTCTAATATCAGAGTATTTTACATATTCCCAAGGTTTATCATTCAAAAGCATTCCATGAATTTCACGAAAATATCTTTTAACAATGTTGTAGACTTTTTTATAATCATTAAAATTATTCATATGATACATCATATTTATATGATGGTTCTTATGAAGAGCTATCATAAAGTTTGAATATTTATCATCAATATCCATTTCTGTTAACCAAACGGGAGTTTTAGTATATAATTTTGTAGGTAATTTAGGACGTATATGATGTAGTTTGAATACATCCGTATTGATTTTACTATAATATAAAATACATAAACAATTCAAAATGGATTCTAATGTTGGAATTTTAGATAATTTATTGATTTTTCTTTCATATTTAGGATATATAATTGCATAAAAGTTATAATATATTTTATAGATTAAATTCCATAATTCATCGATATATCCACTTGAAAATAACTCATTTGACCAAAACACTACCTCGTCAAAAGAAGCTCTGGAAAGCAAAGATTGTTGAAGAGACAAGCAAACCTCATCATATATATATAAATACCGCGTTAAAACAGGTTTAGTCATTGTATTATACTTTAGTTATATAGTTAATGTTTAGTATCAATTTTATTTCTGTGTTTATTACATAATGGTAAATAGATGGATGGCTCACGTAAAATCAGTTAGTGCTGGAAACAAAGGAAAATCTTTAAAAGAAATTTTAAAGATGGCAAAGAAAACATATAAGAAAAGCCCAGCTACACATGTAGCAAAGAAGCATAAGAAACATAAAAAACATAAGAAACATCACTCTACCAAACGTCATCACAAAAAACGTAAACGTGGGCGAAGAGGTCGTAAAAAGCAACGTGGTGGTGAACACAATACTGATATGGCTGCAGATTCTGGAGCAGCTGCCCCGGCTTCTACTGAAGGAGGAAACGCTGGAACAGCTCTTGCTGGTTCAAACTGCCCTAATCCCCCTCTTGATGGAAGTGGATCTACCAGCCAAGCTCTCCTTAGAGGGTGCGGATCACTCCCAAATGCTTGCAATGCATTTATTGGTGGTAAAAGAAAACGCAAATCTAAGCGTAAGAAAAGTAGAAGAAAGAAACGCAAAACCAGACGCAAATCTCGTAAACGCAGACGTAAGCGCAAGTCAAAAAGAGGCGGAGGATGTAATAATGATGATGAGGCGCATTAATAAATTAATTATATAATCAAATTGTTGAAATTATATAATTATCTGTTTTCTGATTTTATTTCGATTCGTTTTTTTGCACGAATCGTTTTTTCGGTCAATGTTTTAATTTTTCGACTATTGAGTTTTAATTCTTTATCCACACTTTTCTTATTTTTAGCAAAACTCTCGACCAAATCTTGAAATTTATCTGCTTTATTAATAGGATTATTGTACAGATATTTATTAAACTGTTTTAGTGTATTTTCTAATGATAATCTTCTAGTAGGATCAGGATGAATGTTCATTAATAATAATTCAGTGAAATAACTAACAAACCCATTTTTAAATATACTTTTATCGTTTGATCGAATGATAAAATAAATAAATTTGATATAAATAATCGATAAACTATAATTATCCCAAGTGTTCCAAAATCTTAAAATATAATTTTTTCTTTCTGTAAGTGGCAGTTCGTTATAATACAATAGTTGATTTTCGCAAGCAGTGGAAAAATTTTTTTTAAACTCATTTGAAAATCCATCTAATGCTGCATTGGATTTCACATATGCATTTACCAAGTCTTTGATCTCATCTTTTGTTGGTTGAGGATTAATATGCAAAATCAGATTTAAATAATGAACTTCCAGAGGCCACACATAGTATTCAGGAGCATATATATAAAAATAGTTCAATAATGTTTCATTATTCACCTTTTCCATTGGTAAACTTAAACCAAAATCAATAATTATTGGCTGTAATTTTTTAGTATCAAAAACTATATTTTGACCTTTTAAATCAAATTGTACCACCTTTACCTTTTCTAAAATTTTTAAAGATCTCAATAAATGATTAAATGCCGAAATTAAGGTTAATAATATAGCACTGGTGTTTTTATTTTTAATAACGTAACTATCAAAATCAGTTGAATCTATAAATCTTATTTTCATAAGAATCATATTTGATTGATCTATTCTATTCAAAACTCTACATTCGCCTATGTCAGGTACCTTTAATTGACTCATGGTTATAGGACAGCTATTCAAAACAGGCGCAAAATTATTGATAAGAGGGTTTTCTGGCATATCCTTTACACCTTCTTTGATAATCTCTCCAACTTTGATCTCATTCTCGGCGCTGAAATCTTTTTGTTGTATTTTGGATCCATACTGCATGTTATCAGTTTCTAAACCCTTGCAGTTAATTTCGGGATGAAAAACACATCCATATCCACCTTCTGCTAATTTCTTTCCACCTTTAAAAATGTCATTCATTACTTATATATATAATGATAAGTTAAATTATATTTATAACCTTAAAAGTTAGTTTTTCTGCTGTAGGTAGTAGCGTTTTTTATAGGTTTTCTTAATCTTACTATTAGCTTCAACTTAAGTAATTTCATTCTCCTTCATTGTTTTATTTTGTTTGTCTACTAGTTTCCTATTTTCCGGGGCAGGGGTAAAATTGTTAAAAGCATATGCCGGTTTCATATTATCGACCATCGCCACCCGCAGAATGTGACTGTCCATCTTTTCCAGAAACTCTTTATCCAGCGTAATATACTTTCGGCGCTTCTTTGGCTCCTTTTTCTCTAGAGATTTATTTTTAAGATAGTATCTCACCGTTTTATACATTTTTTCATGAATATTTCCTTCATATCCAATAGCTTTTAGACGTCTTTCTTCTCGATCCACAAGAGATGCGTTTTGTGGTTGCGATTCCCAGCGGTCCCAATACATCTTGAACAGCACCGCTTCATCAAATCGATGTTTACTAGAGAACTCGGTAAGCGGTCCCATGAATTCATCTGAGAATTTGTAACGATAAATTGGGAGGGTTGTTGTGTCTGATGTAGTTAATGTAGTCATAATGGATTGTTAAATGCTTATTATTTCTCAGATATAATTTGGTTCAATTTTATTTTAGGTTATATTATCATATGATGTATCAAT
>JAAHTH010003634.1_pt1 | contig 10341 bp, 9 predicted proteins | sample 6116091 | NCBI WGS metagenome assembly JAAHTH01 (sample SAMN13939990, study PRJNA603662) | sponge metagenome | isolation source: marine sponge | host: Mycale hentscheli | place: New Zealand | collected 2006
TCGAGTTGGAACAGACACCACCGAAGCATTGAGGTGTATATGCGTGAAGCAATCAGGCAGATGTCGTTCCTAGTTCGTGACGATGAGATTAAGCAGCTGAAGGGCAAAGAATACTTTGAGGCTAAAGATGGCACGACAGCAGACAGCAAGTTGAAGCCAGAGCCGAAGAAGAAACCGACCCGCAAGAAAGCAGCACCCAAAAAACCCACCATCAAAAAGCCAGCAGTTAAGTGATAACAATCAAGATACTAGGAAACAGATACCAGATACCTGAAAGCATGAAGGATGTGAAGCTGTCTAGGTACGTTCAGTTTTTGGATTTCCTTGATGCTGCAATGCCTCAATGGTTGCAAGACATCCAGAACATGGAAGACGATGAGGAACGCAACGAAGCGATGCGCACAATATCTAAGAAGCAAGAAAGTAGCCTCTTAGATTTTTATGCTTACGAGGTGGAGTTCTGGAGTGGTTGCCCCTATGCTGACATACGCAAGCATCCTATCAATGAGATTGCAGGAATATGGGGTTTTATCCGTGAGCGCATGACCTTGCAGGAAGATAAGCAATTTTGTGCGTTTCTTTGTGATGGGGTTCTTTACCACTTGCCTAAGCGATTCATGACAGAATCAACGCTCGAAGACTATGCCGAGGCGAATGCGTACGAGCAACAACTCGAGAAAGTGATGAATGGGCAATACAAAGCCCTCTTTTACATAGCTGCTATAATTTGCAGGACAAGCGAAGAAGAAGGCTTTGACGATTACAGCCAAGAACATCGGGCTGCATTGTTCACTGACCATCTAACGGCTTACGATGCGTTTCAGATTGGTTTTTTTTTGCAGAGACAAAACAACAAATTGCAAAAAGATTTCCAAATCTATATGACGAGCCAGACCCTAAGCATCTTAAAGCAGGATACAATGAACTGATTAAGCCATACGGATGGTTTAGTACGTTTGTGAATTTAGCAGGTGAGGATGTGACCAAGTTGGAGAGCATCAACAAAATTAAACTTTATCAGGCGATGGCATTCCTGAGTCAGCAAAATGCAAAGGCACAGTTTATGCAAAACCTACAAATAAAACAATAATGCTGTTAGTACAGATTGCAAATATTATCAATGACCTGGTGGATGCTGACCCAGACATCAATTACTTTCACTTCGGATTCCCGAATGATGTCAACATCAACATCGCCAACAACTACGATCCGAATGCTGAAGTAGGGAGACAGTTCCCTTATGTTTTGTTGTTGCCACCTATCTCAACGGCTGACGTGCAGCAGGCAGGCAACAGAGCTGTGAATGAGACTTACAATCTGGAGTTTATCATTACCGACACTTATGCGTATGATGGTCAACAGCTAGACTACAAGACCGATACCTCTGCGCTGGTATTCTCCAAGTTGCAAGTATTAGCGGAGCGACTCATTAAGGGCTTGCTGCTCTACTCAGAGGAGGCACTTCCCCCGTTCAATATCGGGCAGTATCGTATCGAGTTCGACCCGTACCGATTCATTAACGGAACTCGCAGCATTAGAATGACTGTTGATTTAGTATTCCCTATTGGATGCAATAATTACAATGTCGATGTTGCTGCATTATTACCAACTAACCCCGAAAATGTGGTGACATACGACAAGGAAGACCCCTTGAACACCACACCGATATGATACCACACAACCACAGCTTAACACTACAAGACAACCATGGGAGACAGAGAAGGACTATTGAAGCGACTAGCCGACTTACTTGTGCAAACGATGAAAGACCAGATTGCACTTGCAGGTCATGTGATGACGGGCGACTTGTTGAACAGTGTAACCAGCATGATAACAACCACAGTCACGAGTGCTAAGATTGAAGTCCTACTTAACGACTACGGCATTGCGTTGGATCAGGGAGTTCCCCCTGATAGAATACCCTTCACGCCCATACCTCCCTATCGAGGTGGGCGTTCAGCATATATTGAAGGGCTTGCAAGATTCGCCACCTTGAAGCTGGGAGCGAGCAGCCCAAGGGAAGCGTTAGGCATAGCATTCGCCATTGCCAACAAGCATAAGAGGACAGGGATGCCCGTGAAAGGGCCTACTGAGTTTATACAGAAAACACTAGACGCAACAGAGGCAGAGATTGAGCAGTTTGTCGAAGAGTGGGCGGCTTCCGTCTTCGAGGTGCAGCTCGACACATTGATTGGAAACATAGCAGCATAAAAATAAGTAAAATGCCAATAGTACAACAACCGCAATACAACCCGACTAGCATCTACCAGCCGGTAGTTTATGAGGTGAAACTTGCAACAGCCAACCCGAATGAGGTCAAATACTGCGAGTATACCATTGAAGTGGATGGCGTTGCCATTGCAAAAGACCGCAAAGAATACTACAAGACTGTCAGCTTAGGACTGGGAGTCTTTGAATATTATTTCTTGATTGATGTGCAGAGTTTCCTACAACGTTACTATGCACCCAACAAGACCAAGAGCAGCATGTTCGGAGCATTAGGAACAGCAACGGAATCCGAGAATACAGATGCGCATGCTGAGGTGATTATCAACTTCTCATACTTGGAACTCAGTGGGCTAACGGGTAAGATATTTGTTGCACCCACTACTGACGTGAGTACATCGGTATTCTGCACACTAGCGAAACGCCAGAACGGAGACGAGCGAAGCCTCGCAGCATACACAGCAAGCCCGTTCCGTTCCTTCCTTACAAAGTCACCTCGCAGCCTTGCAACGTGTAGCACATTAAACCAATTCCTAAGCTACTACACAGATAGCGGCATCTTCAACTACATGCGTGTAGTGTTGTTTGATTCTGCTGGTCTTATTTTGTCCACTGACTACGTTCTTACCAATGCAGTGACCAATTCACAGAATACAATCAGTACAGGATTGGCACAGCTGCAAACGATTCCAGCAGGTGATTGGTTGAGTGGTGTTGCTCCTAACTTCGCAGCAGCAGCGAACTACAAGGTAGATATTGGCGAGGCGGTTTTTGCTCCTTCATTCTCCTACACTCGCAAGACAGAAGAAGTCTTCTATGTGATTGAAGACTGTTGCAGCAAGAAGCTAAAATTATACTGGCTTAATGACTTAGGTGGTGTTGATTCTTATCAATTGCCTTTCCTGGCATTAGAGGATTCAATCAGTGCAGATGAGTTTGAGAAGCCACTCGCATGGGATGCAGGTGCTGTTGTGCCACATGCGCAATACGATCATGGCAGGCTACGCAACAACATCAAAGCAGTAAGACGCTACACCATCGACACACGAGTTACCAATTCAGAGTATGGTTGGTTGCGTTCTATCCTATGGAGTGCAGAGCTGTACATTGCCAACCCTAACGACTTGACCGAGTACTGGCGTGTGTACCCTGCAAACATCACGCAGGTAGAGAGAGCAGCAAGAGGTATCATTGAATGGAGTTTTGACCTTGAAATATCGCAGGACATCGTAACACATAGAGTATAATGGCACTACTAGACATAACAGGAATCGCAGGGCTATCGGGAACGAGTTGGGAGCTTGACGAGTTAGTTGTAAGTGGCAACACGTTAGGCATTCCACAAGATGAGACCTTTGCATTCGGAGCGGCAACCTTGAACCCTTCCGATGTAAGTGTTGTGCTTGACCGCTCAACCGATAGCGGAGACTTTAACGGCTGCACCCTTGAAGCAGATGACAATGGAGGGGTAGCTGAAAACATAAGAATAAACTGGCAAGGAACGCAACAGACATTTGATAGCATTGATTTAACGGGTACAGTCTTGACCATGTTCTACAATGCTAAATATTATGAAGTTTACAATCAGATATAATGTACAACAGGCTTATAATTGACGGCAAGGAGTGCGACTTGCCACTGGGTGACTTCCCTTTTTCAATCTCTTACCAGGTGACTGACGAGGGATTCATTGCAGGGAGTAGCTCAAAGCGTTCCATCACCTTACCAGCGACATCGACCAACGATGATATTTTTGGCGACTGGGGCGGCATCTCTAACGACAACGGCAATGCTGCCGAGTTTAGACCTTTCACCTATGAGCAGGGAGGGGTCACGTTGTTTAAGGGCCTTGCAGAATTGCAGAGCGCACCATTACAATCTGACCGATACCGAAGCAGAGCCAAAGCGTACAAAGTGGATTTGTATGGAGATAATGCAGATTGGTTTCTGAAACTCAAAGATAAATTGCTGAGAGATTTCACCTATGACACTGCCCCATATCTATCAGGCACTGTTGCAGGTGGTTGGGTTGCTGAATATCCTGCTGCTGAATTTGGCTTCACCTTGATAAAGATAAAGGAGTTTGCAAATGCTGGGGCTGTTGCCTTCGATGAGTTCACGCCCTTCTTGTTCATTCGCACACTGATTGATAAGGCACTGGATTCAATAGGCTACACCTTACAGAGCAGTTTCCTAAACAGCAACATGTTCAAGCGGCTTATCATGCCGTTGCCATTACCAGAACGCTATCCGCAAGAATTTAGTGAGGACTATCTCAATGTAACTGTTGACGATTCGCAGATTGGTTATTCAGGGGCATTTGCTGCTGTTTATGTCTTCCCTAACCAGACAGTCACGCCATTAGTTGGTGCAAATCCTTACAACAATGCAACGGGTGTCTACACTGCACCCTTCACTGGGTTCTATGAGGTAACGCTCGAGGCATCTCTGTCGAACATCGTAGGAGCAGGAGCAGATTTTGAGTTTGTCGGTCGTTTGGATGGTACGCCTTCCAACATTTTCATGGTTTTAGGTACTATCCAATTAGGGCCGACTGGTGAATACACCACTGACACCAACCTAAGACAAGTATCAAACGTTTTATTTTTGAATGCAGGTCAAACAATTGACTTTGCAGCATTTGTATCAGCTAATGGAGGTTCTTTTGATTATACTGTTGAGGCTACTATTGTGGGCGAGGCTGCTGCTGTCTTCGGTTCTGTCCTTGATCCGAAATACTTGCTGCGTGATTACTCGGTTGCAGGACTATTCAAGGGATTGCAACACATGTTCAATCTACGATTTGAAGCAGACACACAAGCCCAGACTCTCAGAATTGAGCCTGCAGATGACTTTCTTTATCTGAATAACACGGGCGGCTTAGAACCTTTGCAGATACGTGAAGGATTCTACCAAGATAACACTAACGATGTCACTCAGAACCTTGACATATCAAGAGATGGAGAGCTATACAATGAGGTGGATGTGCCTGAAGTTACAAGATTGATGTATCAGACCGAAGGCGAGACAGAGGAATATCTTGATGAAAACGAGGTGCTAGGTTTCTTCACAGGCCAATACACACTACCAAGCAACCGATTCAATGCAGAGATTGAAGATAGTGAGAATCCATACTTTGCAAAAACGCTCTGTACTATCGAGACTGCCATCACTGCTGACGATAGCAACATTGCCGTGCAGATTCCTTTGATGTACCCTGTGAATTATGTACTCGACCCAACAGCAACGGAGCAAACAAGAGAGGTGCAACCGAGAATCTTGTACCATGCAGGACTCAGACCGCAATCTGTTGATGGGCGTATCAATGTAGACTTAGGCCCCGGGCCTCCTACTACCTTCACTTTGCCGTTCAGCTTTATGGTCAACTACAACAGTCAGTTTGATGTATCGCTAAGCTATGCAACGGAGAAGATTAGAGGCATTGATGTGCCTGGTCTCCTTGAAGCGTATTGGTTGCAGCAATTTGCAAGGACTCGCATAGGTAAAAAGCTAGAAACTTACTATTTTTGGGATATACTTAGTATCTTAGGTTTATCATTCAGGACTAAGCTATTCCTAGATGGAAGGTTGTACGTTTTGCAGCAGGTGGATGGGTACAAGCCACTAAAGGAGACACCAACCAAGACGGTGCTACTCCTTGACCAGCGACCAGAGCAAGAAGATGAGGATGCAATTACAAACAGCCCCATAACAGGGCAAGCACAACCAACATAGATATGAATCTGACGATAAATATAAACGACCTGCCGATAGACCGCCAGAAGACTGCAAAGAACTTAATGAGGGGCGGCTTAGTTAAACAAGAAGGGAACGCAATAACTTTCTTTTGTGCATGGGATTTAAAAACATTTATTCAATATGGCTAAGACAGTCGGTTTACGGATAGAGATTGAAGGACTGAGCGACATAACCAAGGGGATTGTTGGCTTAGAGTCAGAAATTAAAGGGCTGAACGAACAGCTCAAACAGACAGAGGTGGGCAGTGATGAGTATATCAAGCTGCGCAATCGTATCGCTGAGGCGAAGGAGGAACTAAAGGGAGCACGCAAGGAGCAGCGAGACTTCATCAAGCAAGCGAATACTGCGAAGTTCAAAAAAGGATCGTACTTCGACCTCAACGAACAGCTTAAAAAGCTACGCAAGGAGTTTAAGAACCTTAGTGCTGAAGAGCGCAAAGGGGCAGCAGGTAAGCAATTGACCCAGCAGATTCAGAAACTAGACAAGGAACTGAAGCAAGCAGATGCGAGCATTGGACAGTTTCAGCGTAATGTCGGTAACTATCGCCAAGCCATTGACGGCATCATTCCAGGATTCAGCAGATTTAGCAAGGCAATCACCAATGCACAGGGTAAGCTTAATGTTTTCGGTAAGGCATTGATTGCTGGCTTTGTTGCGTTCAAAGGTGCGCAGCTCATTGGTCGTGCAGTCAAGCAGTTGGATGAGTTTATTACCAAGATTGATGAGACTCAGCAAGCGGTTGCAGGGCTATCTGGTGCAACAGGTGAAGAACTCGAGCAACTAACGGCACAGACCTCTGCACTTGCAACAACGTTCAACGTCAGCAGTGAGCAGATTGCCAAAAGTGCTGAAGCACTATCCAAGCAGTTAGGCATTGGCTTCGATGAGGCCCTTGCTAAGATTGAGGGGCGACTTGTTGAGGGTGTTGCCAATAATGAGGAATTTCTCAGCACCATTCAGGAATATCCTGAAGCATTCCAAGATGCAACGGGAGCAGTCTCAGAACTAAGCCAACGCAATGAGCGACTACTCGGCACGAACAAAGAGCTAGCAGCGTCACAGGTAGAGGTGGCCAATAAGCTTAAGCCAACAGTCGAAGCAATCAAGCAGGTAGGTGAGCAGGTTAAGACTGGACTACTTGTATTTTTATCGCAGTTGATTACAACGTTCAAGCCCGTAGTGGGAGCAGTACAGGAATGGGGTAAGTCGTTAGGTCGTTTAATCGGTCAGATATTTGGAGCTGGTGACGCAACTCGAGGCTTAAACAACATCTTAAAGGGTTTAGCGACTGCATTGACGTTTGCTGCGAATGTCACTACTTTATTTTTTGATGGCTTGTCTGCTGGTATCGCATTCCTTCGTGGTGATGCGTCCGTTGCATTTAAGCTATTCACTAGAGAGGGGCAAATCCTAGCACAAGCAGAGGAACAGCTTGCAGAGACCACCAAGTCACTGACTAAGGAATTTCAGCAGGAAACATCCGAGTTGAACAATCTCTTTGGTCAGCTTGCCAATACCAACAAGAACACAGACGAGCGTAGGAAGTTAATCAAGCAGTTGAACGACCAATATGGTGAGTACCTTCCCAACATTGACCTGGAGAAAGCAGGACAGGAAGACCTTGCAAATGCTTATGCAGCCACTACCAAAGCCATAGCACAAAACTTGATTAACAGAAAGAAGTTACAGTTGCAAGGGGATGCACAACAGCAATTGCTAGAAGATAATATTGAGCTAGAAAAAGAAAGACAAAAAGTGACTAGTGGGCAGGCTGCACTTGATGCTAGTAACAAAAGACTCGAGGACTTGAAAGCGCAAAATGCGCAGTTTTCACTCATTGAGGTAGAATTAAAAAGGAATGCACAGCTTTTCAATGACCTAGAGACAGCGCAAAAATCATTCAACAAAGTACAGAGCAGCGTAAACAAAAACACGGCAGCAAACAAAAAGGAAATTGAACTACTTGACAAAGCAAGCGATAACTTAATTGATACGCTAACTGAATTTATCAACCTTGACGACCTTGCGACCAAAGCACAGAAGAAGAACACGGATGCTCGGAAGGGTCTGACCAAGCAAGAACTTGCCGCACAAAGAAAAGCCCTAGAGGATTTGAGAAAAGCCCGTGAGAAGTTTGCCAAAGACGAGCTAAAAGCGGAGCGTGCTAGAGCTGCATTGCTTGCTGACTTGAATGCTCGACTGATTGATGAGCAGATTAAGAACATTGAGGATGCAACAGATAGAAGGATTGCAGAAATAAACAACAGTTTCGATGCCCAAGTTAATGCTTTTGAGAAAGGAAACACAAAGCTACAACAGCAAGCCGAAGCCAGAGAGCAGCAACTTATTAAGACGTTTGGTGAAGGTAGTAAGGAAGTTCTGCAAGCTCGTGAGGCGTTCAACAAAGACCTGGAAGCCATCGAAGCAGAACAGGCTAAGATAATTGTCGAGCTAGAAAAGCAGAAGCAGGAAGACCTGAAGAAAGCACAAGAGGAAGGGAGAGCCAAAGAGGTCGAAGAAGCTCGTAAGGTAGCGGAGCAGTTGAGGCAGTTCCGTGATCAGGCACTGAGTAGTGAGCTGGCATTCATTGATGAGGGTGCAAACTTGCGTGCATTGAAACGTCAAGAGTCTTTGAATAATGAAATTGCAAGCCTAGAAGATGCCAAAGAGAGAGAAGCAGCCATTGAGCAGAAAGCAATTGAAGACATTGCAGATAAACGCCTGACTTTGCAGCAGAAGCTTAGAGCTATCCAAGACCAAGAGGACAACCTTAAAGCAAATGCAGAGGAAGGGGTTGAAATCAAGCAGGAGGAATACGATGCTATTCTGTTGGCACGTCAGCAACTCAACACCGAGCTAAGCGCATTGGAGCTACAAGAGACAGAACTCAAACGCCAAGAGGCAGCGAAGCGTGAAGCAATCGAAAAGCAGGCAGCAGAGGCACAGAAGGAAGCAGCACAAGCATCATTCGAGTTTTTGAAGGGCTTGCTAGATAGACGTGACCAAGACGAGCAGGAAAAGCTAGACGCAGCATCGCAAAGGTCGCAGGAACGACAGAGCCAGCTAACTGATGAGATAAGCAACGCAACAGGACTCCGTAAGATGTTCCTAGAGCAACAGCTTCAGCAAGAGATTGCCAACGAGAAGCAGCTCGAGCAACAGAAAGAGAAGATTGCAAAGCGTGCAGCTATCCGAGACAAAGCAACAGCGATTGCACAGAGTATCATTCAGGGCATCCTAGCGACACAGAGAGCAGCGGCAGCGCCTCCCGGCCCACCTTTGAATACTCCCATAGTAATTGCAACAGCCATTGCAGCAGCAGCACGAACGGCAGCAATAGCTTCGCAGAAGTTTGAGGATGGTGGTATGATTGAAGGGCCTGCACATAGTCAGGGCGGTGTGCCGTTCACAGTGCAAGGGCGTGGTGGTTTTGAAGCGGAAGGCGGTGAGTTCATTGTCAACAAGAAATCAACAGCTAAGTTTCTCCCCCTACTGCAGAAAATCAACTCAGTTAAGTTTGCAGAGGGTGGAATGATTGGAGGGATACCAACAGTGCCAAACGTCACAGGCTTATCTGTGGGGGCAGCTGACAGCCTCAGAGCGTTCAATGACAGAACCGAAGCAATACGCCAGAGCATTATGCGCACGCAGGTAGTCCTAAGCACTGACGAGCTAGACGAAGACAACGACAACAAGACACGCATCCAGAAGCGTGTGCGATTAGAATAATAAACAATAAAGAACGCAATGAATTTACAACCGATTGAAGCAAAGGCATACAATGTGCCGAAAGACCACCGAGACCACCTGCTGAAGTTCCATGACTGGATATATCAACAGACCGACCTAATGCAAGGCGATGATGTTACCAGGTACTTGTTTGAGATATACAACGAATATATCTATGCAGGTGGCAAAGAGGTGGAGACGTGCAGCGTGTGCCGTATGAAGGTACTCAGCAGAATGAAGGTAGTCATCAACACCTACAAGGAAAAAGGAACAGAACGCCCATGATTGACATCCTTGCAGAAGTAGTTGCGAAGCGTGCGCCCGTTGGTGGTTTGACGATCCGAGAGATGGCGAGCATGCTATATAATACCGGACTGATTGAAGAGCAGCGATTGAAGCAGTACCTCGCTGTTGTGGAATTTCATGACAGGATTGCAAAGGCAGATAGTAAGGCGGGATTGATTGAGACCCTTGCAGTGAAGTACGATGTCTCAGAGCGTTGCATCTATGACCTACTGAAGAGCAAAAGGTTCAACCTATAAAAAAACCCACACCATAACGATGTGGGCGGCTCCCCAGCCTAATTCTATCCCCGTAATTACAAACAGTAATTAAAAAAAAGATTAC
>JAAHTH010001859.1_pt2 | contig 10340 bp, 11 predicted proteins | sample 6116091 | NCBI WGS metagenome assembly JAAHTH01 (sample SAMN13939990, study PRJNA603662) | sponge metagenome | isolation source: marine sponge | host: Mycale hentscheli | place: New Zealand | collected 2006
AGTTGAGGATTCGTGTTTTGTTTGCGATATGATTCTGAAATTCCAAGTTTCTTTTTGTTGTATACAACAGAAAGAATATCTTTATTTATTTGTCGAAATTGAATTGGTTCCATTAGAATAAAAAGTTTGAATTGTTTCGATTTTCTCCACCTCCAAACCATCGATTGATGTGGTTTGTCATGTCGGTTTCGTTTGCTTCTTCTTCTGGTTTTTCATATATATCATCATGAACCTCTGGAAGCTCATCATCTTCTTTTGTTTCTTTCTTATCTTTGGCTTCTTTTTTATTTTCGAACTTACTTTCTTCTTTCTTTTCGTCTTCCTCTTCAGTCATAATTTTTTCAAACTCTTTTTCTGAAATTCCAAGAGCAAAAGCAATCTCTTGCATATGTTCAAAATCTTGGTCAGAAACTTTCATGTCATCATTCGCTCCAACTAACTGAAAGTATTGACCGAGATATGATTCAAAGATTTCGTGAGAGAGTTTTTTTGGTATATCAATATCAGTAATAACATTCAAAAGTGCTGCTAAGTGATTCATTGTTTTTTTCCTTTTGAGAAACGTTTAGAAAAGACAGAGCCATTTTCAATCTTTCGCAAGACTTTGCAGATTGAACGATAAAAGAAACCTTCCATAACAGTAAGTGGAATATATTTGTAATCAGTTACTTCTAATGTTTTATTTCCTTTTTTATCAGTAAAATAAGTAGTGCATTTCATATTATCGGTATTCGGTAATATTTCCGGAACATATAAAAACAACCACAAATTTTTATACTTGGTGTAATCATAGTGACCAAGTTCTGTTAGCTTTTCTTTTTTGACTATGAGTCCTGTCTCTTCTTGTGTTTCACGGATAGCAGCATCAATCGGTTCTTCTCCTTCTTCAATTTCTCCTTTAGGTAAATCCCATTGATAAGATTTACATCCTAAAATAAGTTCGCCATCAGTGATGACGATTCCAGCACTTTCTTTTTTCATATTATCTTAGTTTAGGTATCAGAAGATTCAACCAGTTTGGATGTTTACTATTGACAACTTTTGCCGCAAAAATAACTGATTCAATTGAAAGATCATCAATAAGTTTTTCTTTGTTTAGATTATCAAAATAATTCAATAACTTTTCAGCAGCCATTTTTGTATTGACAAAAGATTGTATGTTAATCGCATTGACGGATAATTCACCGTCAGTAATCATCTTTTGATTTCCAGCAAAGTTTCCATATTCTGATTCATAAGGTATCAGGTATTCTTTATCTGGAATTTCCATCGGGACATTCAGTGTGACGTCCAGCGAGCCGTCGCCAGGCTCTATTACATTATACCCTAAATCGTCAGCAATGTCAAGTAATTCCATGTAATCCACAACTTCTTTTCCTCTTTCCTTGAGGTCGGCGGTGAACTGCTTGCTGGCTTCCTTGGAGTCTTTTTCAATTCGAACATTCTTGAGCTTGACCAGCTTGGTGTCACGATTCTCACCCACCTGCTTTGCCAGTTCTAAAGCTCGTTCAACGGTCAAGCCAGTCGTGATGATATCCCCATCAGGCTTGACTCCAAAATCAAGGTCATTGTTTGCTATCTTGACTGTCCATTTGTTCCAAATTGATACACTGTCTACTTCATTTTTGGAATCAAGTTTTCGATTCAATCGAATAGCATAACCTTTGTTTCCTATGAAATACATCTTTCCATAGGTGTGTGCTTTGTTCTTGCGATAGAATTTTACAACATATGAATCATCATCAAAATTGAAAACTTCGTGATCGCCAAAGACTTTTTTAACTACAGAGTTAGAAATTGAAGAAGCAAACTTAGGAGGAGTTGTTTCTTTTTCTTTCTTCTCGTTGATTTTTGTGTTGCCTGCTATTGCAGACATAAAACTTTTATAATCCTTTTTCTTTCTTTTTTTCGAAGTGGCGGGCTCTTTATGTTCGGGATAGGAAACACTTTTAGGAACTGTAAATAAGTCATTTTCTGTTTGACCCAGAGAACCGACACTTGATGCTGTCATTGGTCCACCATCTTCTTCAACATATAAGTCAACCAGTTCAGTAAGTTTGCTTTTTGAATTTCCCATTATAGACTTGTTTGTTTTTTAATTTCTCTTATAATTTTTGTATCAGGAGCTATGTCAACTAAATGTAAAATATCGCTATTTATTTTTAGCTTTTCGTCTCCCTTGATTTTATCTAAAAACAATAATATAGATTTCAACTCAGAGTAATAAATTGTTTCAAATTGAAAAAACAAAATATGATTCATTGCAGATATATCGAATTCATTATATAAAATAATAAAATGATTCAATAACAAATTTAAGTTTAGGTCAACTTCTTTCACTTGATATTTCTTAAGCAATCGTTTGATATAAACAATATGCTTTAGTAATAATTTAAATTCACTTTCAGAAACATAATGTGATTTTAAATTTGAAACGGCGAAATGAAAAAAGTTCTTTTCATTTAGGTAATCCATTAGTCATTAATAAAATATTTTCAAATCATTTACACGCCTGCTACAGTTAGCAAACCTACCCCCTGCCAGCCCGTAGGAGTATTTATCATTAGATAATTTGTTGTTCCGCTTGAATATAATCGAACACTACCGACAGGAAGTGTTGATGAAGCTGGTAGCGTTCCATCTGGTAAAAACTGAGTAAATCTTGGGTTTTCAAAAACAAGTTCTGTGAAGATGCCTTCAGTAGCAGATACTTTAGTTGATTGTAAATCATTCGTTACTGTTATATTATTTGCAGCAGTAACGTTATCTTGAACAACTAACTCCCCTTTGACAGTGGCTGTTTGTGTTTGTAAACTAGTTGAGATTGTAATGAGGTCTGCTTCGAGCTCTTGTGCTGTCAACTTGTTATGAAAAACACTGTGAGATTTGACTGATAGTGCATCAAATACACCAACCTGTGCGTGAATGTTTTCGGTTGTTCGAATGAGACCAGTTGCTTCAACTACATCGACGTTTGTGTTTCCAGAAACTGTCACGTCTGTTACATCAAGGTCTTGAACTGTGATGTTATTTGTAGCAGTAACTGAAGCAAGTGAAATGTTATTTGCAATAACATTGTTTAAATTTGTTCCTCCACCTACAGTCAATGTGTTGAGATTTGTATTTTGAGAAACTAAAAAGTTTCCACCAATACTTCCATCACTCGCAACTGTCAACCGGTCATTTGTTTGAATTTGTTTACCAAAAACTACAGTGTCGTTGAAGGTGGTTGCTCCACTAACAGAAAGTTGAATGAAGTTTGTGTTAGCAAAGGTTGTTGTTCCTGAAACAACCAAGTCACCACCAACAGCTAGGTTCTTGTTGATAGTAGCATTGCTTCCTATACTTATATCACCATTGTCATGTGTGAACGTAAAACGGTTTGTGGGATCATCAGTAGCGTTAAAGATAACATTTTTTCCAGCAAACTCTTGACCAACGACCAAAGAAACTGGAACATTGTTAAACAACGTCTGTGTTGTGATTCTTTCATTGACAGGTGTTGTACCGATTCCAGAGACAACAATGAAGTTTGTAGTATCTTCTACTGCACTTGTTACTGGAAGTTGTGAAATTTTTCTGTCGTTTGCTGAAGCCATTTTTTACAACTCGTTGATATAGTGTTCTAAAGTAGGATTGATAAGAATCTTCACGCCAGTTTTCTTGCGTTTGTCATTTTCATCCTTTTGCATTTCTTTTTCTTTCTTTTGATCTTCATAGGAAAGATTTTGATTTCTTTCTTCATCACTTTCAATATAGTCTTCTTCGTCTTCAACCTTCTCTTCAAAGTCATCATCTTCTAAATCCTGACTTCCTTTTTCAGAAGAAACTTTCTTGAGTGCTTTTTGCTCAACAGATTTTGACTTGTTGTCTACTTCTTCTTTATCATTTGAATCATACTTCTTATCGTCTTTTTTTCCTTCAGCATCTTGCTCTTCGGCTTCAGGATCATCAGACATTGGATCATCTGCAAGCGGATCTTCTTCTGTTGACTCTTCATCTTCTGGAGTTTCTTCATCAGTAGGTTCTTCTTCCTCTTCTGAAGTCTCATCAGTTGAATCAAGTTCTTCTTCATCTTTTTGTTTTTTCTTCTTTTCGAGAATGATGTCTGAAAAGAATTGACTATATGTTTTCATTCCTTTGACTTCTTATAAGTTGAATAGAAATATAAAATATCATTAATTGAAACTGGATAGAAATCCCACATATCAATATAAACATTGTATATTGGAAAAACTAAATTATTCTTTAAAATAGTAATTCCGCTATTTGAATCATCAATGAGAATGTTATCCTCATTCTGTTTTCCTATCATCGCATTACTATTCGAGACGACACTAAAATTACAGTTTATTTTATTTATGAAATCAAAGTTATTCGAAACATGAATTAAGTAATCTTTGTGAGAAAATGTTACATCTTGATAAATGATTCCAAGTTCTTCATTCATTTTACTGAATGGAAATTCTGACTGAACGTGACGAATATTTCCATTGAGCTTTGAATATATTTCTTTTTTTTCTGCGATTGATGAGGTAAAGTTGAAGAAATTGCCAATGACAAACACGATGTCATTTTCTTCGACATTTTCGTTCCAATTTGAAATGAGGTCTTCGTTCATCGATTCAGAATCATCCCAAATATTTTTACGAACAAGTTCAAGGCCTGGGTCACAACTAAAATTTATGTCGCCCACAAAGTGTAATTTAGACATATGTTCTCCATTCAACTAAAATCAATCTCAAGTTTTGGTTTATGATCGGTTCTTATCACGGTATTGCTTGTATTTATCATAGCAGTCTGAAGCTCATTTTCAAGATTATAGAGTTTCATTCTTGATCGATCCATACCAATCATAATTTTACTATAGTAGTTAGGGTCGTTGTATCTTGACTTCATTTGTTTGAGCATCACTTTCTTTTCTTCAATGAATTCAGGTGTTACAATGATACCTAACATGAAGTCTGCCGTCATCGATATCGCATGACTTTCAGCAACATCCGACAGTTCCATATCAGAAGCACCTTGTCCACCACGATTTGTTTGAATCACACTCCAAATTGGAATACCTAACTCAACAGCAAAGCCACGAATCTCTTCTGCAACAGACTTGTAGAGAGAATAAGAATTGTCTGTAGAACGATGCCTTGAAGAAGAGCAGATGGTTAGATAGTCAATCAGAACGATGTCTGGTTTGAAGTTCTTCTTGAGTTGTAGTTCATTGATGAGAGACCGAAAATGAGTCGTATTTGCTGCGCCAGTAGGATATTGTTTGATGATGAGCTTACCGATTGTCTTCTTGCGGATCTTCTCAATTTTTTTCAAATAATCGTCACGTTTTAGTTCATAAATGTCATTCATTGAAACGTTCATTAAGTTTGCATCAACTCTCTTAGCAATCTCTTCCTCTGAGATTTCAAGAGTGATATACAACACATTGAATCCTTGTTGAAGATAAGACGCTGCAAAGTTCGAAAGAAACAAAGTCTTTCCAGAGTTTGTGCCTCCAACAAGAATGTTCAATGTGCCAGGTGTGACTCCCCCCTTTGTGATTTTATTCAATAGATCAATATCAAATGGAATGCGCTTTTCACGCTTGTGATAATAGTCAAATCTTGGTTCGGCATCGTCAACAAAATCGTGACCAATGTTTGTATCAAAAGAAACAGAGAGAGCATCTTTTAACATATCAGGAATCGCACCTGACATGTCAACTTTCTTTTGATCTGTAATGATTGAGATTGATTCACTCACAGCAAGATAGATTGCTCTTTCCTTACACCATTCTTCAGTTGTATCCACCATCCATTTGGTGCTGATATCTTCTGCGGACTCCTCCATCACACCTTGCCAGAGTTTGACAAGGTTTTGTAGATCATCTTCCGTGAGAGAATCATCACGACTTGCGTCATACTCAATGACGTTCTCTGCGGGAAGTTCGTTATACTTGTTTATAAATTCAGAGATGTAGCGAAAGGCTGCTTGTTCCAGTTTATCCGGAAAGTATTCTACCTTGAGAAAAGGCAGAACACGATTGACATACTCACGATTAGTTGTGAGTTGCTTTAATACTAAGTTGATGTTCATCTGCTCCCAATTGATATAGATTTTTATGATTCATTAGAACATCAAGGACAATACTTTGAAGCATTCCTTCAAAATGTTCCTTATCTTCTTTTTTTGATTCATATACTTCAGGTACTTCAATTAGATCATATGAGAAATCTAATTGAATGTCAAGTTCATCCGAATCAGTTTCTTCTTCTACAAGTTGTAACTCTCCGTTAACGTCCTTGTAGACAAGTCGAAGATTTTCAATAGTAAATTTAAAACCATTGAAAATACCAGACTCAATTAGAACAGCACCTTGACTACCTTGATGGGGAACAATTGAATAGTTAAGTTCTTGTACGTTTTCTTCCATATCAATCCTCCACTACTTCGTTAAAAGGTTGTAGTGTTTCTTCTTCTTCATCTTCCATCTTTCCATAAGAGAAAGTCTCTTGAATTTTTGCATTGATTTGCTCAAGAACATCTTGTGAGAAATAAGTCTCAGCATTTCTCATCAGTTCTTTAAGATACAATTTCTTACCATCAAAAGTTTCATAGCGATGACCAACACGTTTGATGATGCCAAGTTCTTCTGCAAAAGGAATCAAACCATGATAGCGATTCAAACCTGTTTTGAAGTTGAGAAGAAGTTCCGCCTTACTGTTTTCAATAGTGAATCTTGATTTCTCTGCTCGAGCAGTGATGATGTTACCAATCTGATCTGTTCCATCTTTATCTTTTCGCTTTGTCAAGAAAAGAATAGTTGAACTGAAGAACTTGAGGCCTGACCCACCAGACATCTGCTTGCCGCTATAGGCAGAGATTGAATCGTAGATGTGATTGTTAACAATCAAGGGAATCTTTGCTTTCTGTAACTCAAGAGCAAGAATGGTCATTGCTGCTTTGATGAGTTTAGGACGTGTCATATCAACAACATCTTTTTCATTCAGTGTATCATCAACTGTTTTTCTTGTTGTCAATCCACCAAGAGAATCAAGCACCATGATTACAGGAACACGGTCTTCATCATCAGCTTTGTTGTATTCGCTGAGAAATTTCATTGTTTCTTTTTTGAAATCTTCTACAGTCGCAACAGGTGAATAAACAATGCGGCTGTAATCAATGTTTCGATCTGTGAACATTGTTTTTGTAATTGCGTTCTCAGTATCATACCAAATTACATGAGCATCTTTATGTTCATCAAGAAAGTTCTTTACAACAGACAGAGCAATAAAAGTTTTGCCGGTACCAGGATCACCTGCTAATGAAGTAATCTTACCTTCGGGAACACCTTTGAATATATCACCAGAAATCAAGGCATTCATTGTGTAAGAGCCTGTATCATAAAATCTTTGTGGATCTGAACTGAGAGGTCGTTCATCAATCAGTTGAGCCATCTCATTGCCAACCATCTTTGAATAATTCTTAAACAATTTTGACATAGATATTCCTTGCAAAATAATAGGTTTAGCTTGTAAAAATAATAGGTCTGTCTATTATAACAGATCTGAAGTCAAATGTCAAGAGAAATAACTTGAAATGTCAACACTCTTTTTGTGACTCCATCGTAACGGGGCAAGCATGATTTCTAGAGGGGAGAGAAATGCCTTTTCGAATTGCTTGTTGTAGTCGATGATGCCACGTAATTTCAGTTCTTTAGGAAGCTTAGAGATGAAGCCCACTACATTCTCGCCTGTCACATTTGTGTCTCTCAGGAAAACATACTTCATCTTTGAACCTGATTTGATTTCGTTGTAATACTTTATCAAATTATTCTTACGAATCAGATAGTTATAAGAGATTGCGGCACGGACATGAATGGGACAACCTTTCTTGTGTAGAGAGTCACCAAAGACTCCGGCATGAAAATTCTTTTCAGTTTGTGGATTATAATACTTGTGAAGGTCAGAGATGCCTTTTGGAAAGGCGATTTCGTGAGGTTCATTAGAATTCCATTGTTCACGAAATTTGTTCACATACTCAATAAGATCATCTTCCGTTTGATACAAAGCTATCTTTGCACAATCAGTCAAAGCTTTGCGACAAACACTTGGTATTGCTGCTGTTTTCACGGCTTCAACACCTGTCATCTTCAATTGTGGTTCAGCATAATCAACACCTTCAAAGTGAACAAGTGAAAGAATATATTTTTTCTTTGCAATGAAGATTCCTGAACCAACTGCCTCTAACTTCATCGAAAGCTCAGGACGATAGACGTTTAGATAATTATTGAACACATCGATTGCTTCATCAATCTTTTCAGTAAGTTTAGAATAACCAATCTTCTTAGCAAGTTCTAACTTCTCTGTCTTAGTTTTGTTCTTGGCAATCTTTTCAATAATTGGGTCTAATTGAAAGTATTGACTATCTGTATCACCATAGACAGTGAAGACTTTTTTATCCTTGAACTGAAAGGTTTCGTTAAGATAATTCTTGATGTATCGTTCAACAAAACGGTTTGCGGCTTGCGCAGAAAGAGTGATTGCTTCTGCTAATCGAATGTCATAGAAACGGAAGTGTTGTAGACCACAAATACCAAAGAAGGAATTAGCAGCAACTTTTGTTACCATCTGCTTATTGTTGTAAGCAACCACAAGTCGTTGAAGTTCGACAATTTCTTCTTTACTTCCACCCTTCTTTTTAATGTCCTCAATTTGTTGTTTTGATTCCAACATCTTAGATTTATAATCTTTTCTCAGATTCAACATTGTTTCAACAAGAGCAGGAATAAACCCCATCTTGTCTTTTGAAAATCTTACACCATTTGCAGCAACTGCATAATTCTTTTCGTAGTCTTTTGTAAGGTCTGCTTTTCGATCAATGATTTGTTCAACAGTAATATCATCTTCATCGACAATACACTCAGGCGAAATGTTGAAAGCCATCATCACAGAAGGATACAGAGAAGTAAAGTCAAAGGAAACAACTTGCTCTGCTCTTTGTGGAATTGGTTCAAAGACAAAAGCACCACTGAACTTCTCAGACTTGAAATTCTTTTTCTTAGCAATTGGATTTACAATGTTTTGTTCAAACAAATAGTTCTGAATAATGTTTTCCCAATAGCGCATTGGCGAAAAGATATCTTCAAAGTTGACTTTTGAAAAATATGCGAGAGATAATCCAATCTCCATTAGCTTTAGTTTATTATCAAGTTTCTCAATCAGTTCAGTATCTTGAATGTTATAGTCAAGAAATAGCTGAAAGTCTTTTTCATAAAGTTCAAACAGGTTATCATAATCAGAAACATCTGTCTTGCGGTCACCAAGTTCAACGCTGGCAATGTAATCTAACTTATAAGATTCTTGATTGGCAAAGGTGAATTTCTTGTAGAGAGCAAGATAATCCATCTGAGATAAACCTTTGATTGAAAAGATCAAGTCCTTACTATCAAAACTATTTTTCTTTTCATAAGAAAAAACTCTTCCGTAGGGAGAAAGTTTGTTTAGCATCTTTGAATCAAATATATTTTCAATTCTTCGGCAGATGTAGGTGATGTCAAAGTTTGATACATTCCATCCAGAAATGATATCAATATCTGCTCTTCTCCAGAAGTCTACAAATTCCGAAAGTAGAACTTCTTCATGGTCATACATCTTGAAGATTACATCATCTCGACTGTTCTTGAAGATTGAATTCTCATCATAACGCAAAGCAAAGACATGAGTCTTTCCATGCATTCGCATAGAGATTGCGTTGATTGGATAAGCGGCTTGACTTGGTTCCGGAAACTTTCCATCATTTGCATAGACTTCAATATCAAGATAGGCTATGTTAATTTGATCCATCTCAAAATACATTTCATCATCAAAATACTTGTAGATGAAATCAAACTCATGTTTTGGATTTCCAGAAACCTTTTCTCTTGTCAGGTCATCAAGATAGTTAAGTTTCTCTTTATATTCAGCAATTGACTCACAAGCCATTTCAATAAATCTTTCACCGGTGAGGGAGACGTGTGTGCCTTCACGATGAGGCACAAAAAAGGAAGGTTGAAAACGAATCTTGTTCTGTTTGCGAACACCGTTTTCAAGATAACGAAGATAGATTTTGTCACCAATCAAAGACACATTTGTATAAAATGTAGACATAATATAAAGTTCTCCTATGCAAAAACTTGAAGTGTAATCAATCCTAATTTTTTAAACATTTCAGCGTTTTTGGGTTCGTCATCAAAGACAAGTTTGATATTATCGTAAGGAAGTATTTCGTTGCGGAGTATTTGTTTTTTCATGGCTTGAGCAGGGAGCAAAGGTTGGGGGGGCGCGGGGGGGGGGGGTGAGTTGTTGCGG
>JAAHTH010003635.1_pt1 | contig 10340 bp, 21 predicted proteins | sample 6116091 | NCBI WGS metagenome assembly JAAHTH01 (sample SAMN13939990, study PRJNA603662) | sponge metagenome | isolation source: marine sponge | host: Mycale hentscheli | place: New Zealand | collected 2006
TTTCTGTTAGATGCCTATCCTAATGCAAAAGCTGCTTATTCATTAAGAAAATTATCAAGTACTTACACAGGTGATTGTATTCGTGTAAGACGTTCAAGCGACAATATAGAACAGGACATTGGTTTTGTAAATGATGAATTAGATACAACTGCTTTACTTAGTTTTGTAGCTTCGAATAATGGTTACGTAACAACGTGGTACAATCAAAAAGGAACGGGCATCAATCTGAATAATATTTTTGCAATCAATCAACCGTTAATAGTAAATAGTGGCGTATTGGAAACAGTCAACGGAAGGCCTGCAATTTTAGGTGGTACAAACGACTTGTTAGGGGCAGGTAATCAAACAACTTTTAAATATTTGCACGATGGTACAACAAAAGCATCAACTGTATCTGTAATGAAAACAGGAGGCAATGTTACTTCAACTCATTTTTATTGGCTTACTACATTGACTTCGTCAACCAGTACGGGTGTAAACAATTTTATGTTTAGCGGCATTTTGCGACAACGTGCAAGAAATGGAGGAGCAGCTACAATACAAACAGATGGCTCAATAGCTACAAATACGCATTACACCTTTTTCCAAATACACGACGTATCCAATCCAATTAATGCAGATAAGTTGATTATGAATATTAATAACGGCTCGGACATAAAAACAAATACAAATTCATTTACACCAAGTACTGCAGACTCATCATTTCGTTTAAATGTATTTAATTATAGGTTGCCTGCCAATAATTTAGGTTTAGATGGACACATACAAGAAATGATATTTTGGAATGATGACTATTCTGCTGACAAGTCTGCAATAAACAGTAACATCAACGATTATTATAGTATTTATTAAATGGAGATTTTAGGCTACAAATATATAAATGAGAATGATGCACAATTAGCAAGAAAACAATGTGCGGATTTTTATGGATTGCCAAAAACTCCACAAGACGAAACTAAGTATTGGGTAGACTATAATAAAGCAGAATTAAATACTCCGATATTTTGGTACATTGTTTTCGATGAATCAATCATAGAAATCTTAGGAGAGCCAACAACATTTGATGTAATTATAGAATTTTAAAAATGGATAAGTTAAAACAAAAGTACAATATAATCTCATTGAATTTTGCAGATGCAAAACCGCCAACAATAAAAGAGGAGAGAAACAAAGAATATATTTGTTTTGGTACTGAAAGGGATTACAGAAACAACTATCCGCAGTACTTGCTTGACCTTTATAATCGAAGTGCAAAACACAGAGCATTAGTTGATGGCAAGGTTGATTTCATTAATGGCAGAGGGTGGTCAGTTGACCAATCAGCGAATGTGACCAATCAAGCAACGGCACAAGCAAAATTGTTCATTGCATCACCTAATCCGGATGAAACATTAAACAAACTTTCAAGGCAGATTAACTTTGATGATGTTCTGTATGGTGGTTATTATTTGGAGTTGATTTGGAGTAAAGACAACACACAAATTGCAGAGGTGAATTACATTGATTTTAGATATGTAAGAACTAATGCAGACAAATCCATGTTCTATATTACAGAGGATTGGAGTAACAGAAAGCCAGAGGGCAATGATGATTACGAAATGATACCTGCATTTAACGTCAATGAGAAAGGTGGTAAGCAGATTTTAGCAGTTGATAATTCAAACTCAAAAACAGTCTATCCTTTACCAACTTACCTACCTGCAGTACCAATGATTGAAGCTGATTTTGAATTGGCTCAATTTGATTTGTCAGCTATTCAGCGAGGTTTCACACCTACCATGATGTTGAGTTTCAACAATGGTATTCCAACTGATGAAGAAGCCGAGGAGTTGGAACGAATGATTGAGGACAAGTTCAGCGGTACAGATAACGCAGGTAAATTCTTGCTCAATTTCTCTGATTCAAAAGATAGGTCTGTTGAGGTTCAACCAATCACACCAAGCAACATCTCTGATATGTATCAAGTACTTGAAAAGAGAATTGATAGCACATTGCTTGTTGCTCACCGAGTTATCAATCCTATACTATTCGGTTGGAAAGAAGGGCAGAACGGATTGAGCAACAATGCTCAAGAAATGGCATTCGCACAATCTGCTTACCAGAACAGATACGCAACTCCAAAACAAGAGCAGCAAGAGATGGTGTTTAACTCAATTATATCTGTTAACGGATTACCGAGAATCTTGGAGATTATTCCAATTGAGGCAATTACCGAGCAGTTAGAATTGGCGCAAATCATTCCACATTTAACACAAAATGAAATTAGAGAAATGGCAGGTTTTGAGCCATTGGGCAACTCAACATCTCAATTTGAAACGCAATCGGACAGAGAGATTGAATCAACTATATTATCTCATTTTGAAAACTGTGGAGTTGACGAATCAGATTATGAGATTCTATCTGTGAAAGAATTGAAATGCACAAGCATTGAGGATTTTCTAATTGAGGATGATAATGCACAAAAGCAGTTGCACAAGTTCGCTGCAATACCTAACCTATCAGCGACAGACATGGCAATCCTTGAGCAAGTGCAGAACAATCCTAACGCATCAATTAAAGACCTTTCAAGAGCATTAAAGTTGCCGGATGATGTTGTTAATGATTCATTGTTAAAGCTGCAAGAGGCAGGTGCATTGAACATTGTGACTGATGCAAATGGATTGGTTGAAAGACAAGTGACAAAAGATGGTGAGGATACAGTTGCAGAAATTGCGAAATCACAGTTATCAATTGCATATAGATATGCGTTGCGTTCTGATGCACCTGCATTAAAAGGTCGTTCAAGAAATTTCTGTATCTCAATGATGGCGCAAAGAAAACTTTATTCAAGGCAAGAGATTAATACTGAATTGAGCAATGGGATGGGATTATCAGTATTTAATTATCGTGGTGGATACTACAATAATCCGAACACCGGGCGCACAACACCATGGTGCAGACATATCTGGCAACAAACAATTATTAGAAAAAAACAATAATGGCAAAAGTATTATTTATTACAGAAGATTATTTTAAAAGCAATACGGTTGTATCTGATAATGTAGGCGCGAAAGTATTGACTGCTGCAATTCAAGATGCACAAGCAATGTACATTGAGCCATTATTAGGTACACGATTATATGAGGCATTAAAGACCAAGATAATTGGCGGTACTTTGACAGGTGATTACTTAACTCTGATGAATGATTATGTTGTGAATACTTTGGTTAAGTGGACAGAGCATGACATCATCTACATGAATAATTATAAGATTAGAAACAAAGGTACATCAACCAAGAATAGTGAAAACAGTCAAACAGTATCATTCCAGGAGTTGAATTTCTTAATGGAGAAAGCACAACGCAAAGCAGACTTTTACGGTATGAAGATGGTTGATTACTTGACTTGCAATACGTCATTATTCCCGGAGTACTGCACGAATGATGAGGGCGGTGAGGTATCTCCATTGAAATCTGCTGCAAGAACAGGATTGTATTTAGGACAAGCAAAAAAGTATTATGGCAAAAAAGATGCAAAATATTGGGAAAGCAACTCCTAAAGCTAAAAAGTGGAAATGGGGAAAGAGTGAGAAAGAGTTATTAAACTACTTTAAGAAACGGTATGGCAATAAAGACTAAGCACATAACATACTTGCAGATGATTACCATCTTCAAAGAGTTTGCAGATGCTCACTATGAGATTAACTATTTTGGCAATGGAGATTTTTGGGAGTTGGTTGAGAAAACAAAAGCAGGTGAGTTTGATTACCGTAATTACCCGGTTTTTTGGGTGTCTGATAATGGTGCAACATTCTCTCCGGGTGAACTTGATTACTCATTCCAGATAGTTGTTGCAGGGATTGAGTTTGATAAGGATGGTGAGGAAACTATTGAGAACAATATCAAGTCAAATACATTACTTATCTATCAAGACTTTCTTGCCTATCTACAAATTGAGCCATCGTTTAAAACTAACGCAGTAAGAATTTATAATCAAGGCACATCAACAGGCACATCATTTACTGAACGGTTTGATGATAATCTTGTTGGATGGGTTTTTGACATTACAATCAGACAAGCAATTAATCTCAATGCTTGTGTAATCCCTAAAGCATAATGGATAAGTTAGATAAGATACTTGATAATCAGATTGAGATGAAAACATCTCTGGCGGTTGTTGAGCAAAAGATTGAGGAGAAAGATAGACGAATCACAAAAGTAGAGGATGAGGTTGAATCTTTAAAGCGTTTCAAATGGGGAGTAATTGGTACTGCTGCGGTGAGCATTTCAACATTTATTAAATCAATGTTTGGATGAGATACAGGATTACAGATAACTTTCATTTGGATGAGTTTGTTCACCCGGATTATCACAACAAGTTTGGTGCTAATGCTTTGTGGTTCGTTGACCATCGAATCATTACAGTTGCACAAGAGTTGCGTGATGATTTAGGTGTACCAATAACTATTAATAACTATATGACAGGCGGGCAATATAAATCATCCGGGTTGCGTACTCAAGGCTCTAAGATTGGCGCAAAGTACAGTCAGCATAAATATGGCAGAGCCATTGATTGCAAGTTCGCAGGTATGACAATTAAAGAAGTATATGATTTCATTCTGCACAATCAAGATAAATACTTTGGAATAGGATTATCAACCATTGAGAACATCGAACACACACCAACATGGCTGCATCTTGATTGCAGATTGACAGGTCTTGAGGAGTTTAAAATTGTGAATCCGTGAGTAGAAAAGATAGGAGAGCAAGAAAGAAATTCAAAGATACTGCTGTTGGTACGTTTTTAAAAGACAAGGCACCAAAGATTCTTGATGTAATTGGCGATGTATTGCCAGATAACGGTGTGCTTGGCATTGCCAAAAATCTGTTAGATAATGATGATACTCTTGATGCTTATGATAAAGAATTTGCTTACAAGTTATTAGAGATTGAGCAGGTCGAACAAGCTGAAATTAGTGCCAGATGGAAATCAGACAATCAGCAAGATTTAAAATTGCCTAAACTAATCAGACCTGTTGTACTTGCTTATACTTGGATATTGCTCACAATATTAGTAGTGATGGATGCTCTTGGTGTTTCAATAGATTCAATCTACATCACAGTCTTTGAGGTGTTAGCATTAGCGGTTAACGGTGCATATTTTGGAGCAAGGACAATTGAGAAATATCACAAGGAAAAATATGACAAATCGTAAACGGTTATTTTATGACATTGAAACGTCATTCAATACAATAGCAGATTTCAGTTGTGGATGGAATAAAACAATCAGACCTAATCAGATAATCAAAGAACGTCAAATCATTTGCATTAGTTGGAAATGGGAAGGCGAAACTGATGTGCATCACGTTGATTGGGGACGTAGGCAATGCGACAAGAAACTCCTCAAGAAGTTTGTTAAGGAGATGAACAAAGCTGACCAACTAATTGGGCATAATGCCGATAGGTTTGACATCAAATGGATAAAGACGAGATGCTTATTTCACGGCATTGAAACACAAGTAAATTACAGGACAGTTGATACTTTGAAACTCGCAAAGAGTTGTCTATATATGAATAGCAACAAATTAGACTACATTGCACAATACTTTGGTGTTGGTGCAAAGACAGATACAGGTGGTTTTGATTTATGGAAAGATGTGTGTCTTGACAATGACAGGTCTGCATTGTTAAAGATGATTGAGTACTGTGATAATGATGTTGTGATTCTTGAGAAAGTATTTGAGAAGTTAAATAAAATCACAAAGAATAAAACTCATTACGGTGTGCTTATGGGACAAGGTAAGTGCAGTTGTCCGGAGTGTGCATCTCATAATGTAGGATTAAGCAAGAGATATACGACAACAACAGGTGTGCAGAGATTCAATATGTTGTGCAGAGATTGCAAAACTCTTTACACAATAAGCGGAAAGGTTTATCAAGATTTACTAAATTACAAGATGCTAAACGGAATCAAATGATGAGAACTAAAGACAACGCATATCGTTCAAGGTACTACACTAATGAAGCAATTCGGGCAAGGGTTGACATGAGATTAAAAAAGATGCACAACCTAACTCCCATGATTGATGCAACTGATATTACTGCACAAGAGTTAAAAGTATTTACTGCTGAAATGAAACGGTTGAATGGTGAGATAAAACAAATTGATTCCGAGTTCTGGGATGAGATTAATCTGTTGAGTTAATTATTTTGATAGCATCATCAAGGCAAGTAATCACGTGATATTGACCTTTCCAACTATCAGAAAAATCTTGCTCTGCTAATGTCAGCTTTTGTTGAGATGCGTATTTATTACCATCTTTAATTTCAAATAGAAAATTTTTCTTACCTGTACCTACAACGATATCCGGGAATCCCTTTCCTACTGCTGATGTAATTGCAACGGAATAACCCATCAACCGCAACACCTTGACAATTATCCTTTGATTAGCATCAATTCTGGCTGCTCTCCTCATCCTTTAAATATACGTTGTAACTCATAATTAATAATTATTTGTTATAAACAATGAAAATAGTTTTGGTGGTTTAATGTTAATTGTTATCTTTGAGGAAACTAAAACTAAAACAGAAATGAATCCAGAACTATCAGCAAAAGACTTGTTGTTGCAGTTTGATGGCGACATTGACCATGCAATAACTTGTGCAGAGAAACTAATTATTTACATTCCATATCTTAAAGAGTATGATGGCAATATGCTCTCCTCGTCTTATTGGAATGGGGTGTTAAACGAACTTAAAAAATTGAAGGCATGAATACAGTTAAATGGTTATCAGCATCAGCATTTGTATCATTACTCATCTGCTTAACAATCAATCTAAAATCAATACCTGCTGCATTAGTTGTGGTGGGTATTGTTGGCGTTATCTTATTACCTTTATTTCATGGCAGAGATACGAGAGGATAAGGAGTTGTGCAAAGCTTGTGCATATTTCTTGTTAAGGCAAGATTTACGCATCAGAGATTACAGTATTGAAATGCTATTCAGTAAAGGATATCAAAACAGTTGGACATTGACCAGAGATAATTGGCAACCTTTCAAAGGTTATGACCTTGATGATATTGATTTAAAGAACTAAAAAATGAGCAAGAAAATAAAAACTATGGAGGATATTATCAAAGACAGGGTTGAGCAATTTGATTGGCAAATAAAAAAAGAGTACAAGAAAGCAAAAGGTATTAAAGAAGATTGCCCATCATATTGGAAAAAACTGATATTCATAGCATCATTAGATTTGTCTGTATCTGATTGGAGTTGCATTAGGAGTGGTGATTATTGGGAGATTGCAGATAAAATGACAGACATTGAGAGAGATGAATTTACATTGAACAGAATCCAATATTATAGGGAGTATTTTTAAGCGAACTAAAAACTAAGAAATGAACGAAAAGACTAAAATATATTTGTTGTTTTTAATCATCTTTATTTTGTGCGTTATAGGTGAACTATCAGCGCAATCAATTAAGTCCGTTAAAACGCATCTAAATGGCTCACAGATACAACATAAAGAGATTGTATTGCAGCAGATTATTCTGGAAACAGGATGGTTGACAAGTTACTCATGCAAACATCGGCACAATTTATTTGGTTTCCGGTACAAAGGCAAGTACTTGATTTTTGATTCGTGGCAAGATTCCATAGCTTATTATCAGAGATGGCAGAAACGACATTACAAAGGGGGTAACTACTATCAGTTTTTAACTGACAGAGGTTACGCAACAGACAAGAATTACATTAATAAACTAAAACAAATAACAGTAAAATGAAGTTAGATTTAAATATTATTTTGAGAGAATGTTGCTCATACTATGGACAGGACATTGAAGATGTCAAGAGCAAGAGCAGATTGAGTGAGTTGATTGAGGTGAGGCAAATGTATTGCTATCTGGCAAAGGTCAGACATTTTCACAAATGCAAACCAACAGGTGATTTAATTAATCGTGACCATTCGTCTGTTGTGCATTCAGCAAAGGTCATTGAGAATCAATTCAGTATCAACAACAAAAAGGTGAGAGAGGATTACATTGCCATAGTTCGCAGAATGGAGTTAGATGATATCAATTTAAAGATTGTAATGGCAAGGCAGCGCATTGAGAAACGCAAAAGAGAGAACAAAAAGGATGCAGAATTGATTGCAGAATTATCTATTTATTAACAATTTATTTTTATATTTGAACAACTAAAACAAACAAACCGATGAGTATTACAGAACTAAAGTACCCTGCATATTTCGAAGCAGTATTTGAAGATACAATCACCTGCATTGTAAAACTAAAATCAACAAGTAAGGGAGTTGAAATTAACCTATCCCGGAAAGAAGTATCAATCTTAAACACATTTCACATCTCCTCTTATTTTCGGAGTGATAGTGGTTATCAGTTAAAGATGATTGATAAATCAGTCTATCAATCTACGTTAGACTATTTCACAGACGAATTAAATTTAATCTAAAACAAAACAACATGACAAAAACAGAGCAGCTAAATGCGTTGTATAAAAAGTACAACCTAACATCAGACGATTATTTTAAGCACAAATTTTATACAATAATTACAAGGTCTGGCATTGATAAGATTCAAGCAGCAGCAGGTATTTACATCAGCTACAAACTGCAATTCAATTCAGCAGATACAAAGCACATTATCATTCAAGCATTCGCACGAATGGATGATGTAACTATTGAAACATTTGGCGAGGCATCACCATCAAACACATCAAACAGTTATCCGGTGGCAATGGCAGAAAAGAGAGCCATGAGCAGGGCAGTATTAAAGCTGACAGGATTTTACTCCTTGCAAGTATTCGGTGAAGATGAAGCGGATGAATTTAAGAGAGGAGGCAATAAATGATTCCATTCAAAATTAGATGCTCTGCCATTGGGCAGATAATGACCAACTCCAGAAAAAAAGGCGAGTTGAGCAAGACAACACAATCATATCTTGACTTGTGGATTAAGGAGAAAATCTACAACAGACAAAAGCAGATACAATCCAAGTATTTGGATAAGGGCAATATGTGTGAGGATGAATCAATCAAGTTTATATCGCAGTATTTAGGGATGAAAGGATTAGTCAAGAATGAAATGTTTTTCACAGATGAGTACATGACAGGTACTCCAGATTTAATTATCAAAGGTGAGGATTTGAAATTTGCTGATAGTGATTTGGTTATTGATGTTAAAAACAGTTGGGATTTCTCAACCTTTCCATTATTTTATGACAATGTGCCGAACAAGGATTACTACTATCAAGCGCAGGGTTATATGAATCTGACAGGAGCAAAGCATTACAAATTGATTTATAGCTTGATGAATACTCCAGAATCATTAGTCGAAAAGGAATACAAGTTTTCTGATGCAGTTGATTACGATGAATTTGCAAAGCATTATAACTACGATAATGTTGCTAATAAGTATCGCATCAAAGTTTTTGATATCAAGCGAGATGACGAAGTGATTGAGCAGATTAATCAAAGGGTAATTGAGTGCAGAGGATATATTGATAACATATTAAAAGATTTATAAACAAATAAAATAAGTAAAATGAGTGAGTTAAAATGTACAGGTACTATCAAGCAGATAGGCGAGTTAATTAAATTTGATTCTGGATTTCAAAAAGTGGAATTCATATTGACAACAAATGAGAAATATCCGCAAGATGTCAAATTCGATATTGTCAAAGAGAAAGCAGAGCAGTTTCTTAAATACAATAAAGTAGGTGATGCAGTTGAGGTTGATTTCAACATTAGAGGTTCTGAATACAAAGATAAATACTATGTGAATCTAACTGCTTGGAAAGTGTTTAAAGCAGACGTTGAGCAGTTCACCGGGTTGAAACAAGATGCACCTGTTGTTGAATCAGCAGAGCCAACAGATGATTTGCCTTTTTGATGCGTGATTTGTTCATTGATATTTCAAGGGTTGAGGTGTTGGTTGATATGGTGAAAGCTGCATCAACTGACATCAATCAACTCATTGAATTGCAGACAGAGATTGGTGCTTATGGTTATTATCTTGCAGAGCATTGTGCAGAATTACATTCAACTTATTGTGCAAGAGAGGTTGCCAGAAAGATTGATTTTGGTAAGTATATGAGTGAAACAACAGAGCCAATTGGCAAAGCCAGAGAAATGTTTTATGTTGATTCAGATAGATACTCAAAAGAAAAACAAGCAGAGGTTGATTACAGACGTATCAAAATGTTATTAGAACAGTTGAATAATATCAATCAGAATCTGAACATTAAAATTAGCAACTTGAAACAGGAGAGGCAATCAATTAAATCAACTACATGAATAGTGAAATAGCAAAAGAGTTAAATGAGTTTGCTCAAGTAATTGCAAA
>JAAHTH010003637.1_pt1 | contig 10340 bp, 19 predicted proteins | sample 6116091 | NCBI WGS metagenome assembly JAAHTH01 (sample SAMN13939990, study PRJNA603662) | sponge metagenome | isolation source: marine sponge | host: Mycale hentscheli | place: New Zealand | collected 2006
AGAGCAGTAGATAGAGTGGTATCAAAAGTTCTCGTGCTTTGAGAAAATTGAGCGCCGTCTATATCTTCTAAAGAAAAGCCTAGATACTCCTTGACTGTATGTACTGATTCTAACCAGTCCTTGCGAGCCTCCATATCTTCTTCAATTAAATTAAGAAGATAGCTAGATAACTTATTTCTGTTACTCTCTTCTAAATCGTCTGCAAGATTAGCATAAAATTCTTCGTTGTTATTTTGCTCAGGTTTAGGCTCACCTATTTGATAAACTGTTGAACCATCTTCCAAGTCTTCTAAAGGTGTGATATAATCAGTGTCTATATTCATAAAACAAATATTCTTATTCACTATTATACCACAGGTAAAAACGACTTTGAAAAAGCCCGCTAATAACAAAACATTAATAAACAAACTAGAAAAAATAATACATGACGCAGGAAAGCTAAAAGTGCCTTGCTGTGCTGATGTGTTGGTTAAAACAAACGAATATTTGATTGTCTCAGGTAGAAAGGAATTTAAAATTCGTATTGAAAATACAAATAATATTTTTCAGCCATTTGGCAAAACAATAGAAAAATCTATACCTATACATTTTCCTGTTTTTATAGATAAAATTTCAAAGAAACAAGATAACTATTTAAAGTCATTTAACATTAGCGATGCAAAGCCAGTTATTTTATGTAAAAGTTTGATTATTAATAATGATGTAGAAGGTGTAGTCGATGAATTAGACAATCATATCGAAGCAACGTTTATTAAACTAGTTTGAATAAAATATATTTTGCATTTAATATACTCTTTTAACCTCTTGATAATCAGGTGGAGCTGGTCTTTCGTCCTTAGGATTTAATACAAATTGTCCGCTTTTTAATTTTAACAACGCTTGCGTCATAGTATCCACCAAATCCCTTGAAGAACTATTAGGAAACGTTGATACTTCTTCTACAAATTCGTCAGCTTCCGGTGTTAAACTATCGTACTTAGAGCCTCTCGCTCTAAGCCAAACTCTACCCCCTTCAATAAGAGGAGTAACTAACCTTACCCTCTGTATTTTATCACCATATTTACTAGGATTAAAAGCAACTGCACTTATTCCACCCGCAGCTAAATCTTGTATTAACGGATCGCCCGAGGCTTTGGCTTCAACTAAACATAAATCAGGTTGTCTACCTTTAAACCTTGGATTATGTTCTTTGCCAGTATCTCTATAATCTCTATAAAGCCTTTTAGCCATCTCTCTAAGCTCTGGATACTCAACACGTCCACGCCACATTCCGAGTAATATTAAATGTTCTACGTAGTTATGATCTAAAAACACTCCCCAAGTAGTACAGGCTGAGTATGCGGACATTTCATTAGCAGTAAGTGCGGTATCCCAACTTTGTACAATGAATTGTATTTCAGGTGGCTGATCATGCTTCCACCATTTAAACCAAGATTTTTGTATTATTCCACCTTCTTCTGGCGCTGGTCTTTGCTGATACTGGCCAGCATAGCCATATGAGCCTAATCTATGCTTATATTGATTAATTTCTTCAAGTGAAAATCTTTGCTCGCATAGTAACTCACCTTCTTCTTCTCTTGGGTCTTGCCAAATTTTGCCATTAGTTGATGGTAGAATAATAGTTTTAGCTTTTCTAGATTATTCGTATTCCATAGGTAAAATTAATTTTACCCATTCATTGTTTATATCTTTATCTATAACATGGCCTGTCATATCTTCTTCATGTAATCTTTGCTGGATAATGATTTGTACGTCATTTTTAGGATTATTAAGCCGAGTGGACCACACGCTATCTAACCACTCAAGAGCGGCATTGCGTTTGACTTCGCTTTCTCCATCTTGGACATTATTTCCATCATCAACTATTAAGAAATTACCACCTTTACCAGTTGCACTTGCGCCAACAGATGTAGCTATTCGGCTGCCGTTCTTATTATTGTCGAAGAATCCCTTGGCTTTCTGGTCTTTAGACAATTTATACAAACTACCGAAACGTTCTTGATACCAGTTACTCTCAATAAGTCTTCTGCATTTTAAGGAATGTTCTATTGAGAGTGATCCAGCATAAGAAGAGTAGAGAAACTTTTCTTCTGCATTATGTAACCATACCCAAGCAGGAAACATAACAGAAACTATTGTACTTTTACTAGTTCTTGGCGGGATATTGATCAGGAGTTTCTTTATATCTCTGCGGTAACAAGCCTCTAAATGCTCAGCTATTGCCTGTATATGCCAGCTATCAACAAAACTAACACCACCTTCAATTGCAGGCCATGCTTGCTTAATAAATTCATGGAATGAGCATTTAGTTTGAAACTGCAACCCTATATTTTTCATAAGGGCTACTATAGATTCAATACTAGAATCTGATTCTAATTGCAGGTTGTTTAACATGACACCTCAATTAAAACCTTTTAAAGTTTTTGCCAATCTTGCCCTTTTTGCAGTTAGCTTGTTTTTAGAATTAAGGGCTTTATCTAGCTTTTTTTCTGGTATTTTGTGACCAGCCTTTATTTTTAAAGTACGGCGCAACGCACCTGGCTTTTTTACTACGGACTCAATCCAGTTTTTTTTAACTCTACTCATGAACAATAGTATTAGTTAATTTCTAATACTTTATTATAACATGAAAAGAATATAGCTTTTTTTGGCTATATCCTGTATTGCATTTAGTATTAAAACAAAGTGTTTTAACGATTTTTTAAGATTATTTTGTTTTTAAGTAAAAATCTATTTAAATCTTTTTGAGATATTTTAATACTCATAAAAGCTGGTCTTATTAAAGGCGTAATGTATTTAGGATATATTTCATCAACATAAATTGGTTGTTTTGATAGCGTCTTAAACGCTTCGTTGCAGTTTTGAACTGTCGAATTTGTCGTATTTTTAGAAGGAACTGTTAATAAAGGTTTTATATCATATTCTGTATTACCATCAGGCAAATCCTTTGAAGTAATTGGTGGAGTATCGTCTAAATAATGCCAAACAAAAATATTCTTTACGGTTTTGTCGTATAAAATATTTTTTAAAATATTAAAACGATTTAACCTACTCACTTTATCAAAACTACCATTCCAAAAGCCTTGCAATAATAAAAAATGCATTCTCGAAGGTTCTATTTTGTAATATTTGCTAATACTTTGTGCTATCTCTACGATTGAGGCAGTTTTATTACTATTGGTAAATAATCCTGTTATAAAAATTTCATTTTTAATAAATAAAATTTTTTTAATAAAAACAAAAAATATCAGCCCTAGAATGCTTATAGTTATTAAGTAACAACAAAGTATGTCAAAAAAATAATTTAGCATATTATAAATATATTATGACCTATTTATAGGTCTTCTTTTACTTCCGCCTCTATAGTACGCCACAAAAGTTTTTCGTCTCCGTTTGCTTCATCCTTAAAAAAACCTCTAAATTTATTAATATCTTTGTTATAATAAATATATCCTGGTTTTTCATTATCTACTATTTCAAAAGTGTTTTTATCACCAATAAGAGCTGTAATTTTACCACTCGCTCTAATTTTACTATTCATATTTCCCCTTTATATTTACTTTTTCTTTAACAAGTTGTTTGCAAACGGATATTTACTTCATTTAACCAACATTTTACTGGTCTTTTTAAAACAGCATATGAAGGTCTATCTAAAGTTTCATTCCATTGTTTTCCGAATTGATCAACTAATAAGTTATTAAATTCCCATCCAGATATTACAAGATCAGGGATAGCAGCGAGACATCTTGTGTCGATAAATTTTTTATTTAATTTTTCTGGGTTTTGTAATGCTTTAAAATATCTTGTTATCTCTTCTGTTATTTCTTCTAATTCGCATTTTTCAGAAAAAGATAATTTATCTATATCGTTTTTTGATTTTAAACTTGATATTTTTTCTTTTAAAAAATTAGTTCTTGCCTTTAAACTTTTCCATTTGCTCGGGATATTTGATATTAAAGTTAATTCTTCTTCTGTAAAAACGTTTTTATTTCCCATATTTCCTCTTTATATTTACTTGTTTGTTAATGCCAAACAATTACAAAATATTTCTGCGTGATTAACAGTAAATTTTTCCAATATTAAAACGTTGTCGTCATAATCTCCTCTATCATTCAAAATAACCGCTGTTTTTTTTGCTCCAAGCTCTGAACTTAACACTACACAAGCATCAATAAAGCGTTTGGGATCTACTAATAATGATTTCAATATATTCATTACTTGTTTTTCTAATGTGCTGTTTAGCAACACTTCGCCGGTTATTTGATCTTTGGTATCCCTCAATAATATTTTTAATTCTTGTAATTGTAAGTACATACGTTGACTTTGTATATCTTCAAGTGTTTCTATATTTTTATTTCCCATAATCTTTTTAATTTAATGTGTCTAACGTATATCTCACAAATAAACCTGACCCATCCTTTTTTTTATAACAGCGACGCTTGAAATTTTCTTGATCTTTTGATTCGTTACTTAACCTAAGCCCTTTATATAAACTAACCTTTTCAAAAAACCAACCAATTAATTTTAATGTATTTAGTGATTCATCCAAATGCCAATGACCTATTAAGCCACTTGTGCCAAAATAATCTTTGCCATAAAATGTAACAGGTGAACGTAAATTAAGAAAAGGGTTACAAACAAAAGCTCTTAATTCTTTTTTGTTCATTTCCAATGTTTTATAAAGATCATCTAAACAAAACACTATGCTTGTTTCTTGTGTGTTATTGTTATTGTTGTGTTCTGCCAAACTAAGATAAAAATATTGAAAGAATATAAATTCTTCTATAGGCAATCTTTGAATCTCCAACAAAAGAACTCTATCCAACAAATCCAAATCTTGAATTTCCATACCACCCTCTTTTTAATTGTAATTTAATGTGTCTAACGGGTATACTATTCAGACAATACATAAGTTGATATCTTCCTTATGTCTAATAAAGTTATTTTCTTTTTAACTAGACAATCTCTTTAATATACTATAGACTAATTAAACAGTTTTAGCAAGAGGATAAAATTCTTGCATCGCTTAATCGTAAAACAACTCTTTCCATTTTGGAAACGGTTTAAAATGTTTTACTATAAAAATTTAGGGTAAATAAGTATATAAGGAAATATTATGGCATTAATTGATACACACAAAGCAGTAAAACAATTTACTACCGCTGGTATACCAGAAAAACAAGCGGAGGCAATAACTGAGGTTATTTCTAATATTGATCAGCAGGTAGCAACTAAAAGTGATATAGCTAGGTTAGAAAGTAAAATTGATATGATAAATAATAAATTTGATATCCATATGAAATGGATAATGGGAATTGGTGGTGCAATGTTCCTTATGTTGGTAAAAATAACTTTCTTCAACTCATGACCGGTAAAAAAATAGGCTACGTAAGAGTTAGCACTAAATTACAAAATACAGAAAGACAGCTTGATGGCATGGAACTTGATCTAATCTTTACCGATCATGCATCAGGCAAAGATACTAAACGGCCTAAACTTACGGAGTTATTAAATTATATTCGTGATGGTGATGTTGTGCACGTTCATTCTATGGATAGATTAGCGCGGAATCTAGAAGACTTACGCCGAATTATTAAAACTATTACAGATAAACAAGCTCAAGTGAATTTTGTAAAAGAAGGCTTAGAATTTACTGGCAGCTCTTCTCCCATGTCACAACTTATGCTCTCTCTTATGGGCGCATTCGCTGAATTTGAACATGGCTTAATAAGAGAACGCCAACTTGAAGGAATAGCCAAGGCAAAAGAACGTGGGGTTTATGAACGTAAGCGTAAATTAACAAATGAACAAGCGGAAGAAATAAAGAATATACTTGCTCAAGAAACAGATACTAAAAAAATACATAAAGGTGCTTTAGCTAAAAAATACGGCATAGGACGCTCAACTTTATATTACTACCTCAACCATCATTGCAAATCCGAAACCTAACTTCTCTTTTACTATGTTTCTATATTGGACTAATCAGCATAAATATTACAAATTATTTAAACAGCAAACCTTGTTTGGTACTATTGACGTTATATGCGTTTGGGGGAGCATTGGCGGTAATCTCGGAAATTACAAAGTAATTCCTTGCAAAAACAAAGCAGCAGTTAAAAAAACTATCGAGCAAATAACAAAGAAAAGGCTTAGTAGAGGCTATAAAACTAGTTTTATATAATACTGATTAAGAAAACCTGCAATGGTGTGGGTTTAACTACAGCCTTCATGGTGAAGGCTGTAGTTAAAAAAAAGAATCAAACAAGATGAAAGCTAAAAGACTTCCAAAAATTTAGCTACATCACAAACCAAGAGGAGTAAAACTATTACCTATGATTTAATTTAGTATAACACATATTACAAGCTAACGCCATTTAAATAATCTAAAAAGTACAGCATAGGCTCATACTTTTTAGGCTTGGCCTTGCGCTTTAAATATCCCGCCTTCCATTCCTTCAATTTTTTATTAACTGAATGATTTCCTATACGTGCGCCATCACAACCATATATTAACTTCATTGCTTGGGAAGATAATGGCTGTCTTTTTATAGCAATAACTGCATCAAGTTCGTTTATTGCATCATTCTTAAGGTCAAAAACCTCCTCTAGTTCTTGATCTTTTGCAAGAAGTATAGATACATAAGGACTTTTACTTTTCATAGCAAATACTCAAAATCCTCACTAGAACTATTGCGTTTTCTCTTAGCTTCCTTAAAACGCTCTCCCCATGCTTTAAGCCTCGCATTTTCCCAATAATCATCACTTTTCTTTAACTCCGCAATTTCATGCGGTTTAAGTTTGCTTTTTGTTTTTGCGGAGTCGTGGTACTCATCAGGGTTTTCATGTAAATGTTCATAATAAAAATCTGGGTCTGATTTTCTTATTGAGTCTAGTGCATTATTGTTATGCATTGCCAGCCTCCGCAAGTTGCTTTTTAAGCCTCCTGTTCTCTAGCTCTAGTTCTAGTATATTTGAGGCGGGCAATAGTTTGTCTGCGATCTCTATACACTCTTCAAGTGTATGCAATGGCGCAGCCTGTTCATCTTTTGGCTGTAGCGATAGTACCTGTTGCTTTAATTGAACTAGATCTGTTAGCTGCTTGAACTCTGTTGGAGTTAGGCCTTCGTTACTTAACTTTCGTGTAATTATATTTAGTATATCTAAAGGACTTGCATCTTCTGGAATATTTGCTTTTAATTTTATACTGCTATCTGTGCTCCAACCAGCTTGAGTTTTTAAAAAAAAGATTGTAGAAGTAGCATCAACTTCTGGATTAGTTCCATCAGCCTTACTATCTAAAAGCTGAGAATATCTGATTATTTTTTCTGCTCTGCCTTTTTTATAAGCGAGCAAAACTTCTGGTTGTCTTGATCTAATATCCTGAAAAGCAGTGTGACTAATACCAAAATATTCAGCCATTTGCTCACACGTTAAGTGTGACGACATTTTTTCAACTTCTTGTATTTGTTTAGAAGTGAACTCTATTCTTGGTCTACCACTTTTATTTTGTTTTGCCATGGTTTTTTCTTTTTTATTATACCACAGCTAAAAAATAAGGAGATTGGCCGTCAGTTAAAGCCGCCTATGCTTATATGGGAGAACGGAATTTATTATTTTTTAAACAACAACATAAACCAACCGACAATTAATCCTATGCATGTTGTTGCCCAAAATGGTGCTATTACTGTCAGCCATGACCATTCTTTTATTACTGGTACATTAAACAGTTTAAAGAATGGGAGGGCAAAGCTTAGCAAATATATTGTGTAGATAGTGTCTTTAAGTCTTGTCATATTTATTTGCTTCTAAACGCAATTGTTTGTTATAGTTGCGATTAACTTGCTTTGGTGTCCAATTTTTTTGAACCAATTCCGAAAGTTTTAATAAACATTTTAGTACATCTTTATCTAAAACATTATCAAGTTGCTTTATCCATCCCTTTTCAGTCATAAAATCCAAAGTATTATAAACCGACATAACAGAGCTAGTTAAAACATCCAAGCTACTACCAGAAAACCCTATTTTTAGATCAGAAAAACTATCTCCAGTTTTTTGAATAATAACAACTGATGAAGAGTTATTTTGTTTTGCTATTTCTTCAGCGTTTTCTGACAAAGATTTGTATTTCATTATAAATTCCTCCATACTTGTTTTGTGGCGCTGCATTTGCAAAGTTTAATGGGTTATTCTGCATTTTACGCCTACTCTTCTTCTAGTGAATAATGCGTTAAAAAATATTTGATCTTTTGATAATAAATATTGTTATTAGTTAAGACAGGAACTTGATTCCGAATAAGAAAACTCATTATTGGTTGACCATTTGGAGTAAATACATCTAAGTGTTGCTTTTTGATTTCAGCTTTAACTTTAGCTCCTTCAAATGTTCTCACTTCAACTATAAGCGTATTTTCTGTATTTTTCATAGGCCTAATATATCCACATAATTTTTCATATTTTTGTCCATTATGTACACACAACCAATCTTCAGTTAATTTAAACTTACATAGTGGTAAATCTAAAATAATATCTTTGTTTTTTTGCTTTTCCGACATTCTATTCTCCTAGTTTATTTAATTTATAAATTGTTAGATTACTTAAAATGGTATTTCATTGTATATTAAATGAAATTAGTTTTTGATAATTTGAGCGTATATTTCAGGCAATTTTATTGTAATCATAATTAACTCCTAAAATCATAAATTCCTGTAGTGGTTCGTGTGCTTTTGTATTGTCTTTAAGCGTAGAGTTTATGACAAATGATCCCATGTGTATCTTTCTTCTTGAGAAAATAAAAAATCACTAACAGCAATTAATGCCATATCTTTATTAATTTCCATAAAAGAAAAGACTTCCTTTTGCATCAATTTAGGCTCTCCTTCTTCCTCTTTTACATTCAACTCACCTAATAGTGTTTCTTTTACTTTTGCAGGTGAATATATACTATTCTTAGAAATTATTTTTAATGGAATTTTAAAAACATAATCCGAATACTCTCCTACAAGTTTATTAACTCTCATATGATTATAAATTATAGCTTGAATGCTTCTTAATATCATATGAGACTCTATACTCAAACTTAAGCCTTTTAAATAATAATATAAATAATTAGGAACGGGTGTATATTTATAAACAAGTTCTTTATCACTAATTTTTTGTTCTTCGACTTCTTCGATTATTTCCATAACAATTCCTCCTAAAATGGTATTTCATCATCCAGTTCTTCATTTTTAAATTCTGGTTTATTTACTACGCTTGCGCTATTAGCTCCTTGTGGCGCATTGTTGCCTTTGGAATCAAGCAGAATTAAACTAGAATTATAATTTTGCAAGATAACCTCTGTTGTATATGCTTCTTGCCCTTCTTGATTCGTCCTTTTTCTAGTTTGTTGCTGGCCTTCAATATCTATCTTATTACCTTTCTTCACGTAGCTTTTTATTACTCGTGTTAAACCTTCATTGAAACATACGACCCTATGCCATTCAGTTTTATCTTTTTTCTCACCTGTTGTTTTATCTTTCCAGGTTTCACTTGTGGCAATGCTGAAATTGGCAATTTCTTTACCATCTCCAGTAGTTTTAATTTCTGGGTCTTTTCCTAGGTTTCCAATTAATGTTACTTTATTTAGTGATGACATTTTTATTCTCCATGTTTGTAATTTTTTGATAAATGGTCCATTTGTTTTATTGTATTCACGATAAACTCTCTAATCGTGGCACTTCGATTTTCCGCTAACCAATCTCTCAAGTTTGGATACACAAGAGCTAAGGTATTGAGGTCAATTACATGCGACATCTGGTAAAGGTCTATAGATGGTAATTTAGAATTATTATCTTGATTCATTTTATCCTCTTTTTTTGTTCTGATTTTTTTATAAGCTGTATCAATAGAAACATCTTCTTTTTTAAGTTTTTCTATTAATTCCTTATCACCCGCCTCTAATATTTCTTTCACTTTAAGTGCCTTATTATAAGTAGTGCCGACCTTTTTAGCATCGTTTCGTAAGTGTTCTTCTATTTTCATCCAGTCTACGCACGAGCGAATACTGACGGCGTATTTAAATCTATAAGGACCTCTTCGGCTCTTAATTTTTTTTGCCTCCAATTTGCCTTTTTGGCATAATTGATTTATACGAGTTTTCGTTACTCCCAACATCTGAGCAGCTTCATTAACGTCAACAAACCCCTCGGGTATTTCTTATGAATAGTTTTTGTATTTGGATTTATAATCCTCGCACGAGCGAATACTTACAGCATATACAAAACCACAGGAAAATTTTTTGCTCTTAATTATTTTTTCCTCCAATTCGCCTCTATTAATGCATTGTCTTATAAAATTAGTCT
>JAAHTH010001985.1_pt3 | contig 10338 bp, 9 predicted proteins | sample 6116091 | NCBI WGS metagenome assembly JAAHTH01 (sample SAMN13939990, study PRJNA603662) | sponge metagenome | isolation source: marine sponge | host: Mycale hentscheli | place: New Zealand | collected 2006
GATTATCTCGTCGCGATTAAGCACCCGCCCTGGATGCTGCGCAAAATAGGTGATTAAGTCGAAGACTTGCGGCTCAATTTCAATGCGCTCTCCGTTATCCCGCAGTTCCATGCGGCGGAGGTCAATTTCGAAAGAACCAAAAGCGATAATATTGGCATTTTGCTTTTGCATTGTCGCTTCATGTTCTCGCATTCGCCTCTGTTACGCAACACGCGCAACTGCTTCGCTAGCAGCGAATGGCCGCAATGCGGGCTGCGATCGCAGCATTTGAACACAATGTTCAAGGTCGGCAATGGGCCGTTCTTTCGGTGAAGTTCAAATTTCACAGATGACCCGATGGTGACCCGAGACTGCATGTAGAATGGTGACCGTATGGGAAAGAGGTAGCGAAGTACCGTCTAACCCATTCTAAGATATACTAAACATCGTTTGAAGTAATGGTGGAGCCAAGGGGAGTCGAACCCCTGACCTCTTGCATGCCATGCAAGCGCTCTCCCAACTGAGCTATGGCCCCATCTTCGCGGGCAGTCGTTGCCTGCCCGCGTGAATTACTGATTTCGCAGTTTCACTGCAAGTCAAAAATCGAAATCAGCTATCGTCGTCGCTGCTTGCAACGTCGGCAATTTCGTCCAGCGAAACATCGTCGTTGTCGTCGTCATCATCGAGAACGTCATCGCCCAGATCGACATCTGAGTCATCGTCGTCTTCCAGAACGACGTCCTCTTCGACGGCGTCCTCTTTCTTTTTGGTTTCGGCATCGGGCTTGTCGGCAACCATTGTGCGGGTTGCCTTGCCTGTGTCGATGTTCACCACTTCGCCAGTATAAGGACTGACGATCGGGTTGGCGTTCAGATCGTAAAAGCGTCGGCCGGTTGTTGGGCAAAGGCGTTTTGTGCCCCATTCTTCCTTCGGCATGGGTTTCCCTTTTTCGCAGGATTTCCGTGGAATGCCGCGCCAACTGCCATATGTGCGCGGGACTGTCAAAGGCTTTTGGGTTGTCGGTGGGATAGGTTGCTGTAACGTCGCGATCAAGAGCAGGAAAATGGTTAGGGTTGCCAAGCAGGATGTCAAATGCAGTAGCCGATATGGCTGGGCTTGAGGGGGTGGTTGTTAAACGCTCGGCACGAGCCCGGCGAATGACGCTGCGCGTGTCCCGTTTGGACGGAAAGGTGACCCTGACACTTCCACGGCAGATCCGCGACCGTGTGGCCGTGGATTTCCTGAAAGAAAAGGCCGCTTGGGTGGCCGAGGCCCAGCAGTCGGTCGCACCGACAGAGCAAGTTGGAATAGGCAGCGAATTGATGGTTGAGGGTCGTCGGGTTCAGGTGAAAGCCGGACTGAGACGGGTGGCGATGTTGTGCGACGGTATTGTTGAGGCTCCGCCCGCAAAGACTGCTGCGGCGCTGAAAACCTGCCTAGAGGCGGAGGCTCGGAAACGTTGCGAAGAACATGTGGAGCATTACGCAGCGAAAATAGGCCGGTCTGCCAACCGAATCACGATGCGCGATCCGAGGTCGCGTTGGGGGTCGTGTTCGAGTGAGGGTAATCTGATGTTTTCCTGGCGTCTGATTTTGGCACCACCAGAGGTGTTGGATTATGTCGTTGCCCATGAAGTTGCGCATCTGGACCAGATGAACCACTCGGCAACATTTTGGAATCTCGTCGCGGAGTTGGCTCCGGAGTATCGCCGATGGAAGGCGTGGCTCGGAACAGACGGCCCAGATCTACACCGATACCGGTTCGATTGACTTTGTATGAAATTCTGTGATCACACTCGGCCATGCTAAGCCGTCCAAATGATCCGCTTCCTGCCGCGCATGACCGCGTCTATCGACAGCTTCGTAGTCGCGTGATGTTGGGGGAGATTGACCCGGGAACTGCGCTGACATTGCGCGGCATCGGCAAAGAGTTTGGAGTATCAATGACTCCCGCCCGGGAAGCGATAAGACGCTTGGTTGCGGAAGGTGCGTTGTCGTTATCTTCGTCGGGGCGTGTATCGACGCCGGAACTGTCCAATGATCGGATCGAAGAATTGGCGTCTTTAAGGGCTTTGATTGAACCGGAACTGGCTTCGCGTGCGTTGCCGAGGGCGCATATGGCGCTGATTGACAGGTTGACGACGATCAATCAGGCAATTTCGGAAGCAGTGGTCAAAGGAGACGCCGTTTCTTACATGCGGCGAAATCTGGAGTTTCATCGAACGATGTATTTACGGGCGCAGGCGCCGGCGATGTTGGCGACGGCTGAAACGGTATGGCTTCAAATGGGGCCAACAATGCGCAAATTATACGGCCGATTGCAGCGTACGGACGTTCCGGCACATCACCGATTGATCCTGGCAGCGCTAAGCGCCGGTGACGAGCCGCGATTGCGCGTGGCGGTTCGCAATGATGTGGTGCAGGGATTACGCATGCTGACAGCCGAGAACGCTCAATACTGATCGGGTCTGTCGCGGAGGGTGATCAGCGCAAAGCCCGATCCAGCGCATCCAGAAATCGGGAGCGGTCGCTTTTCGTGAAGCCCTTGCCACTGCCGGAGCGGAATGGGTCAGCTGCACGCAAGTCTGTCATCAGATCGCGCGTGGCCAAGACATTGCCGATGTTTGCTTCTGTCAGAGCTTCGCCGTTGGGACGTAAAACGCGGGCCGAGGCTTCGACGCATTTTGCCGCCAATGGGATATCGTTCGTCACAACGACGTCTCCTGCGCCCACCTGATCCGCAATCCATTTGTCAGCCTCGTCTGGCCCGGCGGAAACGAACACGCTTTCAATCAGTGGGTTTGGGCTGGGTCGGATGCCGCCGTTTGACACCATGAACACCTTAACATTGCGCCGTGTCGCCACGGTTTCGATCTCGGATTTGACCGGACAGGCGTCAGCGTCAACGTAGATCACGCCCAAAGAGCCTCGGAGTGAAAATCGACGTGATCGGACATGAATGTCGATACAAAGAAATAGCTGTGGTCATAGCCTTTCTGAGGTCGCACGTTAGAGGCGACCCGTCGACGAGCCAGGGTTTCTGTAAGAGCTTCGGTTTTGAGTAAATCACCAAACTGATCGTCGGTGCCGGTATCGATCAAAAGCGGAATGTTCAGCCCCGACTGATCAATAAGGCAAGTGGCGTCATGAGCTTTGCCGGCTTCCACACTACCGAAATAGGCCTGGAACTGTTTCTTGCCCCAATCGCTTTCGGTTGGATTGCAAATTGGCGAGAAAGCGGACACCGAGCGGAAGCGGCCAGGGGACTTTGCCGCCAGGGTTAGGGCACCGTGACCACCCATCGAGTGGCCGGTGATGCTTTGGCGGGTGTCATCCAGAGCGAAGTTCTGGAAAATCAGTTCTGTGAGATCGTCTAGGATGTAGCTTTGCATCTTGAAATGCCGTGACCAGGGGCTTTCGGTGGCATCCAGATAAAACCCTGCACCCTTTCCAAGGTCGTAAGCATCATCATCTGCAACATCTTCGCCACGCGGCGAGGTGTCTGGGAAGACGACAGCCAGGCCCTGCTCGGCGGCCCAGGCCTGCGCTCCGGCCTTGGTCATGGCGTTTTTGTGTGTGCAAGTCAGACCCGAGAGAAACCACAAAACCGGAACCGGGCCGCTATTGGCGTCTTCCGGCAAGAACAGACCGAATGTCATGTCTGTGCCAGTGGCCTTGGAAGCGTGAGAGTAGACGCCTTGAGTGCCGCCAAAGCACTTGTTTTCAGCCTTCGTTTCCATAAGATTTTCGCACCTCTAGCATCGGTTAAATTCCAGTGTTCTGGTCGTCATCATTTAAATGGCGCGCGATATCAATCCTGAATTCGATTGAGCTTGATTAGATTGGATCATCTCTTACATCGTTTCTGGACCGGATCGAAGATAACGCCCTGTGATACATCGAAAAAAAAGGCCGGACTAATAAGTCCGGCCAGTTCAACAGGGAGGTAGAATGCAGCAGCATCGCCGCCGCGTTCAAGTTTTGATTTATGCCTGGTTGTGCATCCATTCAAGAATAAACGGCTAAAATAAGGGCAAAGCGGCTATGCGCTCACTGCATGGCTGTGCCTTGCGCGCGGGCCAAAGCCTCGGCTTTCATCCGCTTTCTGTGCGCGATTATTTCCTCGGTGACGAAGTCGCGGAAAGCTGCAATGCGCTGTGATTGGCGAAGCTCTTCCGGGTAGGCGAGGAAAACCGGAATTTCGCGAGATTCGACCTCTGGAAGTACGCGCTGAATTTCAGGGAAGTCCTCGATGACGTAATCTGGCAGAACGCCAATACCTAAGTCAGAACGAACGGCCTGAAGAACGCCGAAGTAGTTGTTCACTGTCAGCATGGAAGGAATGTTGTGGGTCAAAAGTTCTTTCACGAGATTTGAACCAGCACTGACCTGGGTTGTTTGGATATCCTGCGCAATGAGGCGATGATGTTTCAGGTCTTCCAGTTTCTCAGGGGTTCCGTGCTTTGCAAGGTAATAGGGCGCCGCATAAAGGCGCATATGCACCGTCATTAGTTTTCTGCGGATGAGGTCCGCCTGACTGGGTTCTTTCATTCGGATAGCGACATCGGCTTCGCGCATGGGAAGGTCGAGCACGCGTTCTTCGAGCATCAGGTCGATCTTCAGATCGGGATACTTGTCGTAAAGGTGTTGAAGTCTGGGGGCCAGCCAGAGAGAGCCGAAGCCGGTTGTCGTGGTTACGCGCAATTCCCCAAAAACTTCATCTTCGCTGTCGCGGATGCGTGCTTCGGCAGCGTCGGGACGTTTGTTCATGGCTGACGTAGCATCAAACAGCAACTCACCTTGTTCGGTGAGGATCAAACCGCGCGCGTGGCGATGAAAAAGCGTGGTATTAAGGCTTTCTTCCAGTGCGCGTATTTGACGTGAAACTGCGGATTGGCTGAGGTGAAGTGTATCACCGGCATGGGTCAGACTGCCCGCATCTGCAACCGCGTGAAATATTCTTAGTTTGTCCCAGTCCATAAAATCTCTTGTCCGTCAATGTTTGCGCTGACACTTAAGCATGCCTTACCCTTTGGGGTGACCGTAATGCAAATACACAGATGATGGATAATTCATTTTGTAGGTCAGAAGAATTGACCTATGTTATGGTCAAATGTGCCTGGAGACTTGAATGAGCCGTTCCTCTGTCACTTTGAATGACAAGTATGACCTTTCCAAAACACGCGTTTTGATGAACGGAAGTCAGGCATTGGTTCGTTTGTTGCTGATGCAGTCCGAGCGGGATCGGGCCAATGGATTGAATACTGCCGGATACGTGAGTGGGTATCGCGGTTCCCCGCTTGGTGCGTTGGACATGCAAATGCATGGGGCCAAGACATACTTGCAAGAACGCTCGATCATCTTCGAACCCGGCATCAATGAAGATATCGCAGCGACGGCGATCTGGGGCACACAGCAGGCGGAACTTCGAGGCGAGGGCAAACACGATGGTGTTTTTTCGCTTTGGTATGGGAAGGGGCCGGGTGTTGATCGCGCGGGAGATGTTCTGAGGCATGCCAATTTGGCCGGAACGTCACCGACTGGCGGTGTGCTTATGGCCATGGGCGATGACCATACCGGCGAAAGTTCGACCACCTGCCACCAAAGCGATTTCGCGGCGATGGATGCTTATATTCCGGTTCTGTCACCTGCTGGCGTTCAAGAGATATTGGACTACGGACTTTATGGCTTTGCACTTAGCCGATTTGCAGGGGTTTGGAGTGGTTTGAAGCTGATGAAAGACACGGTCGAAGTGACTTCGGTTGTGGATGCAAGTGTCAACCGGATGCAGTTTGTGACACCGGAGTTTGAGATGCCAGATGGCGGGCTGAACATCCGATTGAACGACCATTGGGTCCAGCAGGAAGTGCGGATCGCACATTATAAGCGTTTTGCGGCTGAAGCTTTTGCACGGGCAAACAAGTTTGATCGACGCTTTTGGGGGCGCAGTGGTGCGAAGATTGGCTTTACCGCTGCAGGGAAGAATTGGCTGGACCTGGAACATGCGCTTGGACTTTTGGGGATTGATGCTGTTGAGGCTGAACGGCTGGGCGTCACGACGTATAAGATCGGGCAAACGTTTCCGTTGGATGTTGCTTCGTTTCAGGAGTGGGCAGATGGGCTGGATCTAATTGTTGTCCTTGAAGAAAGGCGCAAGCTGGTCGAAGTGCAGGGGAACGGGGCGGCGTGGGGGGGGGGGGGGGGGGGGGGGGGGGCGGGGTTATGGGTGGCACAGGGGCGGGGTTGGCCTGCGCCATGGTGAAGAGTTGTTCCCAGTCAGCCAGACCCTTGATCCGAGTTTCATTGCTGAGAGGATCGGCGCGATACTTCAAGAAGAAGGGCGTGGAACTGAGGCTATGAGCGGCGCATTGCGGCGATTGGCGGAAATGCGTCTGCCAGAGTCCCAGACCGACATCGCGACGCGCCAAGCCTATTTTTGTTCGGGGTGCCCTCACAATTCTTCGACCAAAGTTCCGGAAGGTAGTCGCGCTTATGCCGGTATTGGTTGCCACATCATGGCTTTGTGGATGGATCGTGAGACGTCTGGTTACACAAATATGGGAACCGAAGGCGCAAACTGGATCGGTGAAGCCCGATATTCATCGCGTCAGCATGTTTTTCAGAACATGGGCGATGGCACCTACAATCATTCGGGTCTGATGGCAGTGCGTGCCGCAGTCTCGTCCGGGGTCAATATGACCTACAAAATCCTCTACAATGACGCGGTAGCCATGACCGGTGGACAGATCAACGACGGTGATCTTCCGCCCGAAAAGGTCGCGCACGAGATGCGGGCCATGGGCGTCAAGCGAATAGCGATCGTTTTTGATGAAAAGGAAGAACCCAGGCGCGCCGATTATCCAAGCGATGTAGATTGGCATCCGCGGAGCGAACTGGGGGAAGTGCAGGAAAGATATCGCCAGATTGAAGGCGCTTCCGGCATCATCTTCATTCAGACCTGTGCGGCTGAAAAACGGCGGCGGCGTCGCCGTGGCGAATTTCCCGATCCAGATAAACGTGTGTTTATCAACACCGACATTTGCGAAGGCTGTGGTGACTGCGGCATTCAGTCGAACTGCGTCTCGATTGTACCGGTTGAAACAGAGTTCGGGCGGAAGCGCGCAATAGATCAATCGTCTTGCAACAAGGATTTTTCGTGCCTGAGTGGGTTTTGCCCGGCCTTCGTTACCGTCGAAGGAGGGGTTCTGCAAAAAGAGCCGACCTCGGAGATCGATATTGGCGATCTGACGGATCCTAAGCTGCCGGCAATTTCCGGTAGCCATAATTTTGTCATCACAGGAATTGGAGGAACCGGGGTCATCACGATTGGCGCGATCATCTCGATGGCGGCGCATCTTGAGGGCAAGGGCGCTGGTTTGATGGAGATGGCCGGGATTGCGCAAAAGGGCGGCGCGGTCCACATCCATTGCAGGATTGGCAATAGCCCGGAAGATGTGGGCGCAATTCGTGTGTCATCAGGTGAGTGCGATACGTTGCTTGGTGGCGATTTGGTTGTTTCGGCTGGGCGCGAGACGTTGGCGTTGACGGTTAGTGATCGTACATTGGCAGTCGTGAATAACCACGAAACGATGACCGGAGATTTCACTCGCGACACGATGTTCAGAATTCCCGGCGAAGACCTTAAGTCTCGCATACGGTCGCGTTTGGACGGCAGCGCATCATTTTTGGATGCAACTGCTCTGGCCCAGAAGGCGCTTGGCGACGCGATCTATTCGAACATGATCTTGTTTGGAGCTGCTTGGCAGATGGGGCGTGTGCCACTGGAGCAGAACTCAATCGAGAATGCCATTGAACTGAATGGCAAGAGTGTCGAGGACAACAAGCGTGCATTCCACATTGGTCGTTGGGCAATTGGGAACGCACAGGCAACCGACGACTTGCTTAGGGGCGGGGGGTCGGGTCCATCTTCTTCGTCTGTGGATGCTATTTCCCATCGTGCGGCGCATCTTATCGAGTACCAGTCGCAAGGCCTGGCCAAACAATATCGAGAATTCGTTGATCAGTTCGATGATCCAACTTTTAGGCTGGCGGTGGCCAAAGGCTATCACAAAGTTTTGGCATACAAGGACGAATACGAGGTTGCACGCTTACTGAGCGGCACAAAGGCAAAAGCCAGTGATGAATTTAGCGGGAATTTGCGTCTGAAGTATCATCTTTCGCCGCCGTTTCTGTCGGGAACGGGTCCGGATGGCCGAACCAAGAAGCGAGCATTTGGAGACCGAATGGAGGTCTTGTGGCACATGTTGGCACGCTTGAAATCCGTTCGTGGAACGGCGTTTGATCCCTTTGGATATGCCAAAGAGCGCCGCATGGAGCGAGCACTTATCGATCAATATGAAAACGATATGAAATGGGTGTTAAAAGCTGGGCGGGGCGGTAACCAAGCTGCTGTCGCTTTGGCGGAACTGCCATTGCAGATTGCTGGATTTGGCCCGGTAAAAGCCGAAAACGCGAGAAAGGCAGCATTGCGCCGCGATAAGTTACTGGACGAACTTGAAGCTGCGGGCAGGGAAAGCGCCGTTGGCGAGACGCAGGAAGCAATTTGACGGGATACTCGTTGTCTGGGCCAAATTTAGGGTGCCAAGATGGACATTTCATTTTGAGAGACTTATGGCGAGGCACGAGAAATAGTTGAACGCATGCGCCGAATTTAAGATCGGCAGCAAAGGGATTTGAACCGATGGCCGTCGGGATATTTGATAGCGGGCTGGGTGGCCTGACCGTATTGAAAGCCGTCATGGAACGGTTACCGGATGTTCCGTTTGTCTATTACGGGGACAACGCACATACGCCTTATGGGACGCGTGACGTCGAGGATGTTTATAACCTGACGGTCGCTGGCACCGAGCGGTTGATGGCGGCCGGGTGCGATTTGGTCATTCTTGCTTGCAACACAGCCAGTGCTGCGGCGCTAAGGCGGATGCAGGAAAGTTGGGTGCCAGAGAACAAACGGGTTCTGGGTGTTTTTGTGCCTCTGATCGAAGCTCTGACAGAACGGGAGTGGGGCGATAACTCGCCGCCGCGCGAAGTCGACGTAAAACATGTCGCCTTGTTCGCGACGCCTGCAACAGTCAGTAGCCGGGCTTTTCAGCGGGAACTGGCGTTCCGTGCAATAGGTGTTGATGTCGAGGCGCAGGCTTGCGGTGGCGTGGTTGATGCTATTGAAGACGGGGATATGATCTTGGCGGAAGCCCTTGTCAGAAGTCATGTCGACGCCCTGAAACGCAAAATGCCGAACCCTGACGCGGCCATTCTGGGTTGTACACATTATCCGATTGTCGAGGCTGATTTTCAGGCGGCACTTGGCCCGGACGTGAAGGTTTACAGTCAGGCATCTTTAGTTGCTGAAAGTTTGGCGGATTATCTAAGGCGACGCCCCGAGATGGTCGGCCCCGGTAAGGTTTCGATGTATCTAACCACTGGTGATCCGCAGCGCGTCAGTGATCAGGCCACGCGGTTTTTGCGACGACGCATTGATTTTCACGCTGCGTGATTGCGGCGACGTCGACATCGTCATACATCTGAGAAAATCCAAGGGAGCGGCCCTATGCCCCACAAAATCGCCATTCTGGGCGCCCGCGGTTACACTGGCGCAGAACTTGTCCGGCTTATTGCCACCCATCCATCGTTCGAGATTGTGGCGCTGACGGGGGATCGCAAGGCCGGGCAAACGATGTCTTCTGTCTATCCGCATTTGCGCCACCTGGACTTGCCTGATCTTTCCAAGATTGCAGAAGTGGACTTTTCTACAGTGGATTTGGCGTTTTGTGCGTTGCCTCATGCAACGTCCCAGTCCGTTATCGCAGGGCTGCCCGCCGATCTAAAAGTTGTCGATCTGTCGGCTGATTTTCGACTGCGCGACCCCGATGACTATGAGACTTGGTACGGCCAACCGCATGGGGCAGTGGAACGTCAGCGCGAGGCGGTATACGGGCTGACAGAATTTTATCGTGACGTCATCGCAGGGGCGACCTTGGTTGCTGGCACAGGTTGTAACGCAGCGACCGGACAATTTGCGTTGCGGCCGCTGATAGAAAAGGCGGTTATCGATCTTGATGATATCGTCATGGACTTGAAGGCGGCGGCTTCTGGTGCCGGTCGGTCTTTGAAAGAGCATCTGTTATTTGCCGAGTTGTTTGAGAATGTTAAGGGCTACTCGATGGGTGGTAAACACCGGCATTTGGGCGAATTTGATCAGGAATTTTCGCTAATTGCTGGACGCCCTGTACGGGTTCAGTTTACGCCGCATTTGATCCCGGCCACGCGGGGCATCTTGTTGACTAACTATCTTAAGGGCAATGCCGCAGTCGTGCATCGGACGTTGTCTGAGGCTTCAGCG
>JAAHTH010003639.1_pt1 | contig 10336 bp, 7 predicted proteins | sample 6116091 | NCBI WGS metagenome assembly JAAHTH01 (sample SAMN13939990, study PRJNA603662) | sponge metagenome | isolation source: marine sponge | host: Mycale hentscheli | place: New Zealand | collected 2006
CCGCCCCCCGCCCCCCCCGGCGGCGCCCCCCCACCCAACCACGAACGCCCCACCCTACCGATTCAATCTCAACTGGCATCCCGGCGTTTGATGTGGACACGCGAGTTTACCCCCACAAAACGTCATCTCGGAGAAGCCGTCCAACTCGTGCTCACACAGCATACTTGCAGCGACTGGTGATCATTATCGCAATTCCCCGCTGACCGACTTCGCATCACGACGAAGTTCATTTCGCAATTTTGGCGATCGCTTTCATTTTACGGAACGCCCAATATTTGAGACTTCCCCAAATGACAACAAAGACACCAACAAACGCCATCACGGTGAGATAGACGGGGCGCAGGTAGTTGGTCGACACATGAGATGCAACTTCACCACCAGCTTCCATCGCTCGATCTACAAATCCACTCTTGCTGATAAGAACAGGATTCCCGTCAGCGTCAAACACAATTTCGTCGCCACCAAGAATCCGCTCTGGTTCAGCAAGGATCACTGTGGTCGCTGCAACCGTAAACAGCGTTTTGCCGGGATTCGCCTCCACAAAGCGTCCGACAAAACCTACCATCTGCTCTGTGTTTCCTTTCAGCATCCCGACCAGCCCTGCTTTTTGAGTAGCTGGCAATTTTCCGATGTCATCTGCATGACGAGCCACAACAATCGCTTGATCGGTTGTCATTTTCGAAGCGAGCTCCACACCTTCGTCGCCAAAGCTGCGCACGAAGAACAAACCCACACCAGGATGTTGCAACTCCATTCTCAGCGCTGATCCTCCATGCACAGCAATCGCCTCGGCTAGTTCACGCCCAGGCTTTCCCGCCGCCAACTTTGTCAAAGCCAACTTGACCTGCGCCGGAGGCAAATCATCGAGAGTACGAATCAAAGGCACAAGCGACGGGGCATTGTCCAATGCCGCCAAAGCGTCAGGCCCGTATTTCCCAGTGAACTTGGCGACCTGCTCCACTGCTTCATCACCGCCCTGTCGCGTAGCCGTCGTCACAACCCGCTCCATAATCTCATTGCCGCCTCTCCTAGACAAATACTCCGTTGCTTCCTCGCCTCCCTGCTTTCCGAAGTACTTCAAAATCGCCTTTCCTACCGATCCGGCTACCGCTGGAACAGAAGCACCGGCTACCGGAATTTGCCCTACACAGAGAACCAGGCAATAAGCGAATATAAAAGCGATGCGTCTCATCTCAATTCTCCACTGTCACAATCTGTTCGTAGAATCGTTCACGGTAGGCTGCTTCCAAGCGATTGCACACTCTTGGAAGTGCGTCTGCAATACCACCGCTTTCCAGATGACCGGCACCTGGGTCATTGGCAGCTTCAAGAGAGCCAGTTCGAGACTCGCCCCCATATAAAATCGCCCGCTCGAGCGACGCTAAATAATCTTTCAACTGCAACTCCATTTCTTCTTCGAACTGCTCCGTCATCCACCAGTCAATCGCTAATCCGATTACCAGACCAACGCCCAGGCCGACCGCAGTCCCGACAGGTCCGGCAAGACTTCCACCACCGGCCCCAGTTGCCCCCGCCCCGGCGGTGGCACCACCGGCAGCTGCCGCAGTCGTTGCAGCCATAGCTCCAAAACGAACCAAGACACCAGATACAAGCGTCACTGCGGCGTAACTCCCCGCTTCACTGATCACCAAAACAGTCAGCGCGTTGTAGACACTGGCACTCCCCTGTTCAGCAGAATATTCACTCAACTGCTTGGCGACAGATTGATAGAAACTCTCGTACTCTTGAACCTCAACCTCAGGGAGATCCGCGGTATCAAGACAAGCCTGCACGTTCACCAGCATCCGTTTTTGATTCGCATCCACTTCATTTCGAAATTGCTCTAGAATCCCGGAAACGTCCCTCAGCAGTTTCTGCTCTGAAAACAGATGTTTTTCAAATTTTGCTGCAACAAAGTCCTCGACCCGTGCATCTTCCGACCACCAACCACCAGGCATCCTGCTGATGATGCCGAACCGAGTCGAAAGACTGGTCAGATCCTCAACAAAAGGTTCGACCTGTTGACGGTATACCCTGACCTGGCTTTTCAGGCGACTGATACATCGCTCCGCAGCTTCGCGGTTCAGCTGATCGGTTTTCTCAATCTCTGGCTCGACCTTATCATCGAAAAACGCAGCCCGCTCCACGATTCGATTCGTGGCCTCAACCAGAGCAACGTCACCAACAGCCACCGTTGGCCGTGGAGGTAGCTCAGGCGTACGAATCACATCATCAGGCAACCATGCAGTGCTACCGAAAAATGTGACAGAAGCGATCACTGCTGCGACCAGCAAAGCGACGAAAAATGGACGGCCGCCTGACTTGCGGGCCGCATCATTCGATACGTCCAATTGTTTTGTTTCGTCATGCGACATTCAATCGTCCAATATTTTGTAGGTTGAGTATAACGTTCTCAACTCGTCCCCGCCTGCACCCTGCATTCAGGACCGCAGGGTCGACTCGAAGTGTGTTTGTGGATCGCAAATCAACAGATTGCATCCTTCTCGCAGAGTCACCAAACTGCAAACAGGAGCCGAATCACAGATTGCGATCAATGCCTTGGGTGGCTCAGCTGCCCCTGAAAATCCAGTTTGTGACGGGTGCAGCAGGCCACAAACAATCTTGTCTGGGGCGCATAAAGCCGGAACATGAGCTGAAATAGTTCGAAAGAACCGTGTTCCAGAGAGTTGCCCTCTCCAAGGAAGCCCGACTGGCCCAGGTTTCAGTATCGCTGGCTCAGGTCGACTGGTATTGTATCCCCCTCTGCTGGGAAAGCAGTCAACTGACTTCAAAAGGCAGAGTTCAAAAATCCACCGAAAGACAGCACATAGCGAGAATTATCTTGGCAATATGGGACGTCATTGTGATCGGCGTGGGTGGTGTCGGTAGCGCTACCGCAATGCACCTTGCAAAAACAGGAGTCCGAACGCTTGGAATTGACCAGTACCATGCTGCTCATGACCGAGGAAGTTCACACGGCCAAACACGTATCATTCGGCAAGCCTATTTTGAGCATCCATGCTACGTCCCATTGCTGCAGAGGGCCTATGAACTTTGGGATGATTTGGAGCAAAAGTCAAACAAACGACTTTTCCACCGCACGGGGCTCGTCGAACTAGGCCCCACTGACGGCGTTGTGATTCCAGGAGTTCAACGCAGTGCAGCGGCCTACGATTTGCCCATTGAAAAGCTAACATCACTCGATATCCATCACAGGTGGCCTGGAATCAAGGGTGAGAACCACTGGGAAGCCATCGTCGAGCTTAACGCAGGCTTTTTGAAAGTCGAAGAATGTGTTCAAACGCACCTTGATTTAGCCAGCCGATACGGCTGCAAGCTGGTACATAACTGCAGCGTGCGGCAATGGAGCAGTGATTCACGCGAAGTCAAAGTTGTTACAGATTCTGGTACCGAGAAAGCAGCGAAATTGGTGATTGCGGGTGGCCCATGGACTCGCTCATTGCTACCAGAATTATCAACGAAGTTACAGATATTCAGAAAACACCAGTACTGGTTTCAACCCGAAAATCCCGGGTACCGTGAGCAGGACGGTTTCCCGTGTTTCTTTCACGAGACAGACCGCGGATTCTTTTACGGCTTTCCCTGCTTCAATGGCAAAGGCGTAAAGATCGCACGTCATAGCGGCGGCCAACCGATCGACACCCCTGATCCTGAGGCAGCAAATTCACAAATCATAGACCAACACGATCGACAACTAGTACTCGAATACGCATCTAAGTACCTGCCGGGCTTGGGATCCCAATTAACCTGTAGTGCCAACTGCTATTACACGTCGACTCCCGATGAAGACTTCGTGATCGATCAACTACCCGGCCATCAAAATGTTACGGTCATCGCGGGGCTGTCAGGACATGGATTCAAATTCGTCAGTGCGCTGGGTGAAATCGCCAGTCAACTCGCACTCGACTTAACCATGCCGTTTGACTTAGCACCCTTTGCCATCGAGCGATTCGAATGACAATCAAGTGACGTCGAAACGAGCGGGGAACAGCGCGAAAAGCGTGCGTTTAAATTCATCGATAAATCTGAAGCACACACCATCTTCACACCCATGCGGTGCGTTTTTTCAATCTGCAGTGCCTTCACCAGTTTGGGGTCGATTTCACTGAGCCCAGAAATCAATCACCCTTACCTTATCTAGCACTGGTTTCAGCACCTCCACAAAAGCCAGATGGTCGGGATGTGGCAAGTACACTTCGCGTCCTTCCTCGGAATCAAACGTGACCATGAAGCAATGGGTAAAGCCATCATCATGACTCTCAGGACTGTTATTAGTTCCCCACTCGAACGCTTTGATCGAATCAATTTTTTCGGGCAGAGCGACAAAGGCTTGCTCCACTTTCTTCACGGCGGCTGGATCAGCGCCATCCTTGAACTTGAAAAACACAGCGTGTTTCAGCTCTTTCTTGATTTCGTTTTGATGAGGCGTGCCCCAATAATCGATCACAAACACATCTTTCATGTGTGGCCTGAGTGCGTCTGCAAACTCACCTGTGTGAGCAGGATGGGGAAGATAAACCTCCCTCCCCGCTTCATCTTTGAAAGTCAAAAGAAATCCATGAGTGAATCCATCATCGAGATTCTCTGGACTGTTATTTGTGCCCCATTGAAAATCCACGATCGAATCAATTTTGCTGGGCAAGGCTGCAAACGCTGTTGTGACACCCGCAATATTTTCTTCTGTTGAATCTTCATTGAACGAAAAGAAGACTGCGTGTCGCAACAGTTTTTCATCAACATCATTCACCGTTGGCTCCTTGTCCGTCTTGACGGGCTGTTCTTCTATCAGGCCAGCCTCGGAAACTGGCTCATCCGACTCCCCGAGCGTGTTGCCGCTTTCCGCCATTACGGGCACGGGCTTCGAATCGCAGCCGCTTAGTGAAGCCCCAAAAAAAAGCATGCTCAGAGCACATGCTGTCACAGTCATCTGGTTTGATAAGCGAGCAGCTTGGGCAAGTCGCGTTCGGAGCTGCAACAGCGGCATAAAAAAGGAGTTCATAGTGATTCTAATACCATTCTGTTTTTGGCGGAGGGGGAAGGACGGCCACTTCAACTGGTAACTGCTCGCAGATACGGATCTTGCCATGTCCTACCACGCTGAGCGAATATTTTCAAATTGACAGCTTTCCGTCTGCCAGCATCCTCAAACCGAACAGGTTATCCACACCCCAAAGATGACCCAACTGAATCGATCCAACCCGTTATTTGCGTAACTGCACGCAAAAACGGATCCGTGACTTCACCTGCACAGGCTGGTTTGGGTAGCGTACATGCCTCCTTGATCCACGCCCTTATTCCGCGACGGACGCACATGACCCCCGACGACAGCTACGAAACTCCTTTTCAAACAGACGACGACACACAAGCAGGCGACGCCCCCCGAGCCGGCGAAGCAAATGCCGGCGACGCAGATATTGAATCGAAGCCCGAGAACTCCGCTTCCGAGAACTTGGCCCATCCCGACGACGTTGCCGAGGCTGATGCTGCTGAAGACGCCTGGAACAAGGCCGACTCCGACGCAAAATCGGAAACCAGCGACGAAGACGAAGGGCATCTTGCTGAACTGGCCCAACCCTTTGTGGGACTTTGGAACAGCCTGATCAGCACAACAAACTGGGAAAAAGGCCGCATCATTAGCCAGTGGCGTGAAGCACTGGTCGAATCAGGTGTCGATTCCCACCAATACTCTGATGAAGCGTGGGTTCGACGTGTAGGCGGCGTTACTGCGCCACACGTGGGACGATTGCGTCGCGTACATGATCGCTTCGCCACTACCTATGACACCTATGCAGGGCTCTACTGGAGTCACTTTCTTGCAGCTCTGGACTGGGATGATGCCCCGATGTGGCTTGAAGGTGCCGCCGGTGAGTCATGGAGTGTTTCACAAATGCGCAACAAGCGCTGGGAAGCTGAGGGCGCTGTCGAATCAAAACGCCCCACAAGCAGTGAAATTGTTGAAGTCGATACCGACGAGGATGTCGTACTTCCGGCTCAGGGCGGCGGGCGAACCAAAGAGTATGGTGAAGACTCAGGTGTTGCTTCGGGACCTTTGCACGAGTCACCTGACTTCGGTGAAGGAGAAGAACTTAGCACCATGGGAGGTGGCGATACCGTCGCTGCGAATGCTGCGAGTGTTGCCCAAGATCAAAGTGATGAGCCAACCGTTCAACCATTCGCCGGACTGCCGGAACTTCCCGATGATGTCGCGGATGCCTTTGAAGCCCTAAAATTAGCTGTGCTTCGTCACAAAACGGCAGGATGGGCCGACACCGATGCCGAGAGCGTTCAAAAGTACTTGGATGCTTTTACCATTCTGATGCGGTAAGGCATCAAAACAGAGTTCAGTCTTCTTGTGTCCGTCAGCACGAGAAGACTCAGCCCCATAGAAAGAGCCACACAAAAGTGCAAACCAAACAGTACCTTGGGAAAGGTACCGGAATTCCCAGGTGACGTTCAGCCGCTGTTTCGTCCCCCTTACAGGACGGTCGCAACGAGATCATCCACAGCGAATGGTTTGGCTGCTACGAACGACTCGCCCGCCGTGCAACCTGCAGCAGCCCCTGTCACTGTTGCTGCTGCCCGAACACGATCCAAAATTCCGGCTTTGTGCGAAAACTGCGTTTTGTAGCATTCAATCGACGCCAGCTTTGCCGTGATCGTATCTGTCACGTCGACCGTCAGATGGTGCGAGTGGCCGAAAATGGTATCTGGTTCGACCGCAAGTCGATAATACAGATGACGACCAATGGTATGCACGGGAAGCCCAGCAAAGTACTCGTCCCACTTCGTCAAACGGCTGTAGAAGATTGCGGCATCAGTGATCTGCATTGCCTGCCAATGATCAGGCGAGGCCATGGGAGTTTTTGCCCCAAAGCCCAGCACCAGTTGCGGTCGCCAACGCCGAAACTGTGACGCCAAGGCCACCCTAGCCTCAAAACAGTCAAACAGCCTGCGGTTGGGTAGATCAAGCTGTATGCGTTCCTGCACTCCAAGCGCTCGCGCAGCCGCCTGTGCTTCAGCCAGCCGGATTTCGGGGCCCGGAGAATGGGGGGTCGGTTCCCCATCGGTCAAGTCAACGATGCCGACTCGATACCCCTGTGAAACAAGCTTGGCCAACGTCCCCCCACACGCAATCTCGACATCATCCGGGTGCGCACCAACCGCGATCACATCCAAAGATTCGGGTAAATCATCACTTGTCTGCTTCATCGATTTTATACTCATTACTGAGGTAGTTTCCGCGAGACTGGTACCTTGCTTACGTATTCAGGAGGGCCGTTTGCTGGAATGTCAATGAATCTGCTTGACACAATCCACACAATCGGCACAAGCATACTTTCAACCTCGTGCTTTCACCAAATTACGTAATAGAATTCATCAGAATTCCCGTGTTCGGAATTCATTGGGACTATTGTTGTTTCGTGACGGGCACGCAACTGCCAGCGAGAACAACACCAAGATATTAAGCGTCCCCCCGTGCGAGGCGGAGTCGGTCTTCCGAGATCGGCTTCGCCTTTTTTTATGCGCCAGCGTTTGCTCTGGGATGCCTCAGAGCTTGCTCAGAATTACCAAAAAATAATCCTGAGCCTCAACTAACCTGAATGCCAAGGGCCGCATGCATCTAGCCACCAGACCTTCATCCAGAGCCCCGCGGTTCGACCACCCCCCGCAATGAACAGCTTCGGCAGGCTTCAATCTTTGCCGTAGTGCTCGACCTCGGGCCAGTAGATATCCTCGAAGGCCCCCTCTTCGTGGAAATCCGGGCTGTTATCCAAGTCATGACAGGTCATGCATTTGTCGCGGGCTTTGGAAAGCGGTAATTTCATCGAATCCCGAAGCTGCATCTTTACCTCATCTGTGACAGTCGATCCCTCAGCCTCTGCGGCAGCATGGCTTGCCCCGGGACCATGACAGTTCTCACACCCATTCCCAGTCAAATGTGGAGTTTTGTCGAGTGAAAGGTATCCAGAGACGTAGGGATAATACTCTTGGGCATTCCAACCCGTCACGTGACAACTGATGCACTCCGGATCAAAATGCCGCGCAACATCACCACGCTCAGCGGGCGGACTGACAATGTGTTGGGTCGCCTCAGCGTGGGGTGTGCCCTGCCATATGTCGTAAGCTGTTGTGTGACACTTGCCGCACGCTTCAGTGCCGACAAATTGTTCCCCGGAGGAGTGGCGAATGGGTTTCAATCCCAATCCCTCCAATCCAATGTCTTTAAGCTGCTCCTGATATTCCGCCATCAGTTGCCGCATCTCGGGTGCATCTTCAAATTCATGAGTCAACGGCACTCTGGCATACTTCAATTCACCCCTTGAATATAAGCCCACCAAACCGGCATACATTGCTTTGTTACCGGTCAAGATCATCCGAGTTTCAGTACCCTCGATCTGTTCTGCCTGATAGGTAGGCTCGCCGCCTCCCCCACCCACCACAATGAGGTCAAAACCCGGTACCGCACGGGCTAAATCACGGGCCGCATCCTCTTTCCCAAAGAACATCAGCACTTTGAAATCTGGATTTGCCCCATTCAAATCCGCCAGCAATTTGCGAGCTGAATCGACCGCTGGTTCAATCTCCAAGTCACCGCCGGGTTTCACTTCCATCGATTGCTCGTCCAAGATACTGGTCACCCCAATTTTTAGACCACCTTTCTCCACAACCTTGCTCTGCAACATCAACGAAGGATCGATCACCACGACGTTCCCAGACGTGTAGAGGGTGTTCTCTGGCGTATCCTCAGCTGCCGCGACCGCCAATAGCTCTCCGACACCCAAACGCAGATCGTCACTGCCAAATCCGACCGCATCGTATCCCATCAACTTCAGCGCTTTGACTGACTGCTGCAACTTTACCTCCGCCTGTCGACCAAATCGCCGAACCAGGTTTCCCGCGTCCACTGGCATCAATGTCCATCCGAGCTCACGCAATTGCTTCATCAATGTGAAACGCCGAGCAACACCACCTTTCTGCCGATCCAAGCCCGTGCAACCACAGGGCTCGATGTAGCCATGCTGTTGTCCTGTGACCACAAGCGTTAGATCCGGGACAGCCCATGTCTTGTAATCTTCTGGACTAATGATGCCCTGGGTAGACTTCGAACTTTCATCCCATGAGGTTGAGGCGGGTGATTTAGCAGTTGCGTTCGTTGCGGCGGCTTGAACATCACTTTGACTCTCAGCTGATACCCTGCTTCGATCTTTTCCGCGCTCGGTCGCCCCTTGGTCGCCGAACCTCATTGCAACGCCCTCATCGCTTCCTTCCGTCAAATCGGTCAAGTAGGGTGGATCAAGTGGCGGGTTGCTCAGATCCCCATCAGGGTCAAGTGACGATGATAAACCTGCAGAAGGCTCCCCTGAAGAACAACCCAAAACAGCGATAGCTAGCAAAGCGGCAATGATGGGAACACGCCCCCCATTGATCAACGAATCCACTAACTGCAGGTTATGGCGATGTTTTCTTAGGGATGCGAGCTTCATGGTTGAGTGCCAGTTCTTAGAACGCTTATTTTCAAGTACTTACTCGCCTTCGATCGCAAATTTAATTGCAACACGCATTGGCGTTATCTTGATGTTATCGGACTCAATCCAGATCGAACCGTAGTCATCCTTGGTGGTACCAAGACGTTCGATCGAATCTTTTCCACGAATCAACTCAATTTCGAGGGGAAAAAGCGTCATCGTGCCACGGTCGTTTGGCTCTCCCAGCGTGGCCTTGATCACACCCTCGGGGACAACCTTATCGGCAACTTTCAATTTCGTTGTGGTTCGCTCATCACCCCGAAGAACGACAAAAGCTTTGGCCTTGAGACGGCCATCCTTACCCAATTTGGTCAAATCATAAAGATAGCCGCCCCCTTCTCTACCAGACAATCGGGCACCAATCATACCGAGCAGACCGACGATTTTCCCAGTGGTTCGCACAAGGATGACCTCGCCACCTAATGAGCGAGCCTCCTCGGTCAGTGGCACAGCATTTCCATCTTTGTCCAAACGTTCAAATGGCAACTGAAAGTTCTGCGAAACTGCTCCCTGCCGCATGCCCGGTCGTACTTTCACGGTGACTTTGAAGCCTTGTGAAGCATTTCCCCGGATGCCATCCTCTTCCTCAGTGGGTGTAAATTCTTCGACCTCAAAGGTTGAGAACTCAGTCAATTCCTCGCTGCTGAACGCAGGTTTCCCAGGTCGTATTCTCTCATCCATGAAGTTATAGATTTTGCCAGTGGCCTCAAACGGTTCTCCCGTGCCGACTTCCCCTAAACCCCAAGGGGGGGGGGGGGGGGCGGGCGCCGCCGGGGCGTTGCTTTTTT
>JAAHTH010002376.1_pt3 | contig 10334 bp, 8 predicted proteins | sample 6116091 | NCBI WGS metagenome assembly JAAHTH01 (sample SAMN13939990, study PRJNA603662) | sponge metagenome | isolation source: marine sponge | host: Mycale hentscheli | place: New Zealand | collected 2006
CCCAACCCCCCCCCCCCCCCCCCCCCCCCCCCCCCCCCCCCCTACCCCTCAGACAATCTCCGCTCAGCCCCTTTCAATCTTTGGTCAATGCCCACCTCCACACCCTTCGCAGCATCCTGTGTCCGAACGATCATCGGCCTATTGATCGTTTCCATACATGCCGCACCCAACGTCCATGCCCAGGTTGCAGCAAAGCCGGCGCGTGTCATCAATTACAGCGATGAAAACTTTGACCGATTATGTTTCGGCAATATGGTTTCGACCGCAGCCCGCGCAAAAGCCGACCGAATGCTACAGGCGAAGACCGCGATGATGGAAGCGTCCATCACTCTGACTACCGAGCAAAGAGCCAAACTGCTACTCGCAGGAGAGATTGATATCCAGCGTTACTTTGCTGCATTTGAGGAATTGAAAAGCCAATGGAAATTTGGAAGCATTCCGCAAGACTTTTTCTCTGCTCAGTTTCCAAAGATGCGCACCGCCGCCCTGCCGCTGATGGAACGTTATAAGAAGGGACTTCACGGTGAGGGCTCGTTATACCACAAGGCGAAACAGTTGCTTTTGACACCATTGGATTTCAAAACCACGGAAGCATTTACGTTAAAACGCAAACAGCAGCTCTATCGCAATTTGATTCAAGCCACGATCGCGTCATTAGACTCGCGTCTCCCTCTCACAATCCAGCAGCGAGAGGCAGTGATTAACACTATCCTTGAAAACACGGACCCCATGGATCCCCATGACTGTAACGACCCAATGCGGTTCGCTACGTTACCAAAGCTAAAGGAAGTTGAAAACAAACTCGAACCTCTATTCAGCGAAGAAGAATGGCCCGTCGTACAACAGTTCATTGCCCTTGCGGGATTGCGAAAAAGATAATGGTTAAGCCTTTGATCTACTTCCCGCTTCTAATTTTGCTTTCACTAGCAACAAGTGCTCACTCGATTGGGCAAGGCTTGGAAATCCGGAGCGGTGATCCCGTTCCTCGTGACGTGCGGGACATGTACGACCGAGGACTCACCTACCTGAGTCGCACACAAGCGACTGATGGAGGCTGGCAATCACAACAGCAAGGAACCGGGGTTGCCGGCATGGCCGTCATGTGTTTCATGGCTTCCGGTGAAGACCCGAATTTCGGGATGTATTCCGGCAACATTCGAAGGGCAATTCGTTACATCATCTCAAAGCAGGACGGAAAGACAGGTTACTGTGGAGGATCGATGTACCATCACGGATTTGCCTGCCTCGGACTCGCAGAAGCGTATGGGGCAGTGGATGATCGTAATCTCTGGGATGGAATTCCAAACGCAGCCAATCGAACCATCGGCCAAAGTCTTGAGCTGGCGGTTCGATCATCAATCACCGCACAGAAGACCAACACGTTCGGGGCTTGGCGGTACAATCCAAGTGGCAGTGATGCAGACACGTCCGTTGCAGGAGCTGTGCTCATGGGATTGCTTGCCGCACGCAATGCGGGCGTTGAAGTTCCTGACGAAGCCATTGATCGAGCTCTTTCCTAGTTCGTCAAAATGACCGCTCCCTCGGGCCAGGTCGCGTACTCTGGGGGTGTCGGTGGATTCAATGAATCCCTGGCACGAATTTCGATTGCGAATCTCGTCTTCTCCATTGCGCGTCGTAAAGATGTTCCACAGGTCAAAACAACCCTTGGCTACTTGAAAGACAAAGTCCAGGGGGGGAGTCCTGGCCACGGCGGAATTGAGTACCAAAGTTACTATCAGGCTCAAGCCTTCTTTCAGGCAGATATTGGTGCTTGGACCACTTGGAACAAAGCTTTGGTACGACGTCTCAAAAAGACACAGGCAGAGGACGGCAGTTTCGCAGGTACTCACGGCCCACACGTCTCCACTAGTCTGTGCTTGCTTTCCCTTGCTGTTAATTATCGCTTCCTGCCTATTTACGAGCGTTGACTTGCCTCAACTTCACAACAACACAAATGCCGTAAGTCGCTCCTTGGTGCTGCTGTTCGTTTTTTACTGCAGCATGGCTAGGGCGCAAGACACGGGACTCGAACCAGGCCCACCAATTTCGAGTGCTGCTGCGCCAACCGAACTGTCTACAAACCCGGTTATACCGAAAAACGCGCTCTCAACTGATTTGCCAACGGGTACCCTTACGCTGATCGACGGGAGCCAAGCCCCGGGACAGCTACTTCCGACAAGCGATTCGAAGCAAGTGACGTGGCTCGCCTCGAATTTCGCCACACCATTTACCTTCAAGCTCCAAGCAATCGAAAGCATCAAGTACCCGAGAATCGAGTTGGGTAAAGAGCGTCTACGATCAGATGAATTTGCGATCGAGTTCACCAACAGGGACATCGTGTACGGCAGCATTACCGCCTGGGAAGCGGGGCTCATCACGATCGAATCACAATCCTTTGGTGAACTTCGTGTGCCAACCGAGTCAATCACGCGCTTGTACCGGGTACAGGAAAATGAAACGGTCCTGTTCGCACGTTCCTATGGTCTGCAATCTTGGAACACAGCGCAGTGGAAATCGAGCGGTTGGAACGAAGAAGGCAATTACCTATCCACGAACCAACGCGGTGCGGTACTCAACGGAGATTTGGGCGTTCCAGCACGGTCAGTGATTGAGCTAACCATCTCTTGGAAGGACCAGGCTGACTTCGTCATCTCACTTGGATCAGATGCAACCGCCAACAAGGATCAATCAACCGATGGCTGGCGTCTTGAAACGGCGGGACAGAAATTGGTTGCAATTCGCGAGTCTGCCGAGGTAGCAAACCTGACCTTGATCGCCGACCTGAGCTTGCGTCGTGACTTGCGTCTGACATTCTACTTAGATCAAGGAGCGGGAACGCTGCATGTCATGCGAAAGGATGGAAAACGGTTGGGATCCCTAACACTCCCAGCAAACCCCGTGACCTTTTCAAAGCCCTCTGGTGGACGTGAACCTCAGCAGAATCCAAGGCCGAAGACGAAAACGACTCCAGAGATCAAAAAGAACTTGGAACAGAGCGGCATCCGGATAGTCAATCGAGGCAAACAACTAACCGTCGAGCGGGTATCCATCGCCCGTTGGCTCGGCGAGTTACCAAATGCGTCTGCTGATGCCGATGCCTTGGTGGCGTTGAACGACGGGACATTTGCCTCAGGTAGCATCGGCGGGCTAGCGTTCGGAAAGCTCACCGTTGGCGAGGCTAACCCCGACTCAAAGTTTGACTCGGACAACGTCACCGCGATCACTTTTCGCAACCCCGCCCCTCCGCCTCCTGCGGCTCAATGTGCCTTGTTTCTTCAAAACGGAGTACGCCTATCGGGAAGCTTTCAGGAATTTGACAAAGGCAAATGCACCTTTCTCTCGACCAACGCCACCTTCCCATCAGAAATCCCGTGCGGTGATATTCGTTCCATTATCGTATTCTCCCACGACCCCAAACCACCGCCTCTCACAAACGGTACTGAAATCAAAGGGCAACTGCAGGTCGGAGAACTCAAACTTGCCGGGATCCTAGCACCCTCGGGAGAAGCTGCCACGCCCCCGCTGCCTCTACAATACCGCTGGAAACCTTACGGAAGCACCGATGCTGCAACCATGAACCCGACCGTTGCGGGCAATATTCTGTATCGTCAGCTTCCCAAAGCGGGCCCAAAAAGTGCTCAGGCACGCGCACAGGAAATGCAGCGTCTTCGCATAAAACAACAGCAGCGGGGCCTCAATTTTGGCGAACTTTTTTTGAAGCGGGCGGATGAAGTAAAAACGCCCAAAGTTAAGCGGGATGCGCATGTCGTCCACGTCCGGACCGGGGATGTCATTTCGTGTCGTGTCGACCGGATTGACTCCACCGGCGTGTATCTCTCGACCATCGATTCAAAAGATGGCTTCGTCTCGCACGAAGAAATCAAGGCGATCGAATACGTCACCAATGCCCCACCGCCTGATCTGGAGACTGCCAAACGAGAACGCTTGCTTACCATTCCGCGCCTTCAAAAGTCGGCGCCCCCAACACACATTCTCTGCTCTCATAATGGTGACTTCCTTCGCTGCCGCCTCATTGCTGCTGATGCTGATAGCATTCGCGCCGAGGTCCAATTGACGGAAATAAAACTACCACGTGACCGTGTTGCGCAGATTATCTGGCTGCACCCAAAAGAGCAGCTCGAAAGTGACACGGACAACGAAGTAGGCGCCGAAACACAAGACAAAACCTCGATTTATGACGGCTTAGCCCAAGTCGTGCTTCGCGATGGAAAACGCGTGACCTTCGCTCCTACTCTTTCCACCACAACCCATATCAGTGGCGAAAGTGCGATCATTGGCCCATGTAGTTTCCCACTTGATAGCGTTGACCAACTAATCATTGGAGATCAAATACTTACCGAGGTTACCGACATTGCGTACAACCGCTGGAAACTTCAATCAGCGATCGAACCGTTGGTGACGGCAGCCATGGAACAAGGCAGTGATGCAAGCAGTGCCGCCTCTCCTCTCGTTGGGAAGACCGCTCCTGAGGTTGCACTGGATTTACTCGATGGCACTCCCTTCATACTCTCAGAAGAGAAGGGAAAAGTGGTGGTTTTAGACTTCTGGGCGACTTGGTGCGCGCCCTGCATGCAAACGATGCCGCTGGTCGAGAAAGCAATAAAGCAGTTTGACCCAGAGACTGTCAAACTTGTTTCCGTCAACCTGCAAGAATCTCCTCAACAGATCCGTCCTGTGCTTGAGCGATATAATCTGGATGTCACGGTCGCGATGGATACGGATGGCGTTGCAGCAGCCCGCTACGACGCCAAAGCCATCCCACAACTCGTGATCGTGGGTCAAGATGGCGTCGTCAAGCAGTTGTATGTAGGGGGCGGTTTAAAAGTGGTAGAACAAATGACGTCTACCATTGAACAACTCATTCAGGAACCGAAACAGTGAGCGGCGCGATTTTAACGTTCCACCCCGACTTGGCCGAGATCAATCAATCAATGTCAATCTCACAACTGCATTGAACCAGTTTCCCCGCACACCGAGGGCAATCTTCCTGTTGACACCCCGGAACATGAAACTGCCCAATTTTAACGCCGCACTCCTGACAAAGCTCATCCTGCTTGCCAATAGGATCTGAAACAGAGTGCAAGACACGGTCGAACGGTTCTCCATGCATTCTGTAACCTCTCAGTTCCTGCGCATCCTCAATCTCCTGAGGCCAATCTGCGGACATCAATACGCCGTTATACTCAACGATTGAATCACGATCCGGCTGTGTGCTTTCATCGACCAACTGCACATCTGGTCCAAAACTGAGTAATTGCCAGTCCCAAGCGATGGCCAGTTCTTCTGACTGTGTTAAAAACAGACTGAATGCCCTGACCACGTCAGCAACCGTAATCCGGGTCGAATCCAAGTGGTAATGCCGATTCGCTTCCCCCTGACGATACTCCAACTCAAAACTACCATCGGCGTTGTGGTACGTTTGGACAAAGCAGCCCTCCTGCAGCGTCAGCACCAAAAACTGATCCGGCCCAAGTTCTTTGATACAGATTCGGATCTCGGCATCGGTGGGCGAGTCTAATTGGTCACTATCATTGATGTTAAGCCGCATGACTGCTTTCCCAAAATGCAAATGCCCATTCAGAACCACGCAAACGCGGCTGACAACCGTATCTGGCCACTTCTGTTGCTACACGCCATCAGAGGACCACGTCCAACACACAAGTGAAACAAGATTGTCATCACAAGTGTGTCCTGTCACAAGGCACAATGCTGATCCTTGCTGAAGTGTGCGTCACGCCAGCACTTTTAAAGCCTCGGCCATCGACAAAACACCCGTTTCCTTCGAACACAGCCTGACGGCGATGAACGCAGTTCACCCGTGAATCCAACATCCTGATGAATGAATCCACACCCGTCGAGTTTTTAATCCAGTGGAGCGTCCGGGCTTCGGTGATGTTTGTCTATGTGCGTCTGTTGTATCGCCTCTGGCGTGGCACACCTGCCACACCTTATCAGCGGAGCGTGGAATATCACCTTTGGTTTACCGGCTTCCTGTTGCTTGTCTTACACGTGCTGCTTTCGTTCCACTTTGTTCACCACTGGATGCACAGTGACGCTTGGAATCGAACAGCTACCGAAACCGAGAATCTCATCGGTGTCCGCAGCGGGAACGGCGTCTGGGCGAACTACCTGATGCTGGTTTTCTGGGGAATGGATCTGTTCCGGCTAAACAAAGCGAGAAAGCGTGGGCGCATAACCAACCTCTCAGCAGATCGAGTGGTCGCATTCTTTTTTGGGTTTATGTTCATCAATGCGACAGTCGTTTTTGGACCATCTGGCTACCGATACCTCGCGTTTCCAGCGTTGATTCTGTTGCTGTCCGTTTGGCGGCTGAACAGAACCTGAAGACAGGTGAACGAGAATTCGTTCACGCTTAGTAATCGCGGTTCTGTATTCAATCAAGTCGCCCGGTTACTATTACAATGAGACCTGAACCCACCAACATTCAGACACCCACCTGCCCGGACCGTAGCCATGCCCATCACTCTTCACAGCCCCTTTGGACGCAGTAAGTGCCCGTCGCTGGTCCTGTTGTCAATGTCCTTGATCTTAGTTTACGTATCTGTTGTCCACGCTTCAGACCGCAAAACTTCATCAAACCCTCCATTGGAATGGACATTCAAATCACCGCGTTCCGAAATAACCCCCAGCCACCGACAAATCCCTGCAACCAACAAGACTCCTGCCCTCTTAGAGATTTCGTCGGATCATCGTGAAGGCTTAGCCGGCTATTGGTGCGCTCGCCATCCGGTTGAGGGTGGTACACACCTTGAATTCAGCGTACGAAGAAGTACGGACAATTTACATTTGAAAAGACGTGCTGCTGTCGTGCGAGTTCTATGGCTTGATGATCAGGGCCGGGCGGTCAAACGAGCCAAACCAACCTACAGCTCTTATCGGCCAGGCGAGCGGCCACGTGCTGAACCCGAGTTCCCACCGATTGTCGAAACCAAAGAACAGGAGGATCTTTTTTCAGGCACCTATGCGGTTCCGCCCAACGCAAGCCAAGCGCAGATTGAATTACATTTTCGGTGGGGCAATCCTCACTCAACCGTCCGTTGGGGCCTCCCTTCACTGAAAAGTGTCGCGGCTCCAAAACCTCGCAAGGTAAAACTGGCAACCGCACATCTCCAACCTCGCGAGGGCGTAACTCGCTTGGAGAAATGCCAACAATTCGAACCACTCATCTGCAAGGCTGCAGACCAAGACGTTGATCTCATTGTACTTCCTGAAACGCTGACTTATTACAGTAGCCAAGGAACCTATGCCGATGCAGCCGAACCTGTCCCCGGACCGTCAACAGATTACTTTGGCAATTTAGCAAAGAAACACGACATTCACATCGTTGCCGGCTTAATCGAACGTGACGGGCATCTTATTTATAACATCGCCGCGCTGATTGGTCCTGACGGCAAGCTAATCGGCAAATATCGGAAGGTAACCCTACCTCGCGGCGAAATTGAAGGCGGCATCACTCCGGGTAAGTCCTACCCCGTATTCGAGACCAGAATAGGCAAAGTCGGAATGATGATCTGCTACGACGGTTTTTTTCCCGAGGTTGCCAGAGAATTGAGCAACCGCGGCGCTGAAATCATTGCGTGGCCAGTCTGGGGCTGCAACCCTTTACTAGCCGCAGCTCGGGCCTGCGAAAATCACACTTACATAATCAGCAGCACCTATACCGACCACAGTCGCAAATGGATGACCTCGTCTATCTTTGGACACGACGGTACGAGTTTGGCCACCGCCAAAGAATGGGACACGCTGGCCATTGCCGAGGTCAACTTATCGGCCCCCATGTACTGGCACAGCCTCGGTGATTTCCGTGCGCAAATAGCGCCACACCGCCCGCAACTGAAAGCTCAACCATGACCGGCATCCCTGGATAATGGTTTCCTGATCATGAATTTCCCAGCGTGACTGAAACCAACTTCAGCCTTGACCACGACACAAACGCAACTCGCGTGTTGTACGGCGGAGCTATTGGAGACAGCTGTGACACGCCAGCATTGAAACAACCACGTTCTGAAAACAAGTTGCTTTGGTCCGATGAACACCTGACGGTCTGGGCGATTAACTGAGCCAGCGGACAAGTGCGCGCAGGCCGTGCAAGACAAGCAAGTAAAACATATTCGGCAGTCTGGTCGATATGGGCGCCAAGGAAGAGATCAATCAGACCTAGATAAAATCTATCCGAGCTTACGCTTTAAATTCATGACGGCATGATCAAATCGCTGTACAATCATACTCGATTCAATGCATGACAAAGCTTATAGCTGAAGCAGTCAGAAAACTTCGCAATTCTGCGCGCGTTTCCCTACTTTGCTTTGCACAAACATTTCAAAACACTATGCATCTCGCGCACCGCGAGCCACAGCTGAGCCAAGATTCTTTTGTACCTGCGATCCTGCCTTCCCTCCCCCCGGCTACCCATGCATTGCATTCCCACCCACAGTTTGACATCGATTACACGATCGACTGCTCAAGACTTGTTTCGTTCATTTCTGGTTTCGCTTGCTTCCTTGTGTCTGCTTAACGCTTCCATCGGCAGGGCGGAGACTCCAGCCCCAGGGACAATCGCCAGGTTCGATGTCGATGCAACACCCCCGGTTGGCACCATGATGGCATACGATCGAGTCTTGCGTCTCGAGGAACTGGGGCTGCGATGCCGCGGCATCGTGATCATGGGTAGCGAGACTCCCATTGTACTTTGTGCAGTGGATTGGATAGGCATTGGAAATGCGTCGCACGACGCCTTCCGCGACCGCATTGCAAATGCTGCAGGAACAACGCGTGAACGCGTCGCAGTACACACTCTGCATCAACACGATGCTCCTCGCAGCGATTTTTCAGCCGAGCGGCTGTTACATCAAGTTGGGGTCACCGATGTAGGTCTACACGAAGGGGCTTTCACCCGTGTAGTGCTCGACCGTCTTGATCGGGCAATCTCAGCCGCCGTTCAAAACCCGACAACAATTACCCACGTTGGATATGGGTCTGCCAAGGTTCAGAAAGTGGCATCCAATCGGCGAATCCTTGGTGCTGATGGTAAAGTCAGTGCAACCCGATATACGACATGTCGCGACCCAAAACTGCGAGCAGCCCCCGAAGGCGTGATCGATCCGGAACTGAGTGCGATCGCTTTCTGGAATGAAGAGGAATTAGTCACTGTCATGAGTTACTACGCGTGTCATCCCCAAAGTTATTATCGCACAGGTATTCCAAGCCCTGATTTTCCCGGGATCGCTCGCTTTCTGCGTGGGCAAGATGTGCCCAATGTGCTTCACCTGCACTTCAACGGCGCGGGGGGAAACATAGGCGCGGGAAAATACAACGATGGCAACAAGGAAAACCGGATGACCCTCGCGCGACGCGTCGCCGAAGGCATGAAGAATGCCACCAACTCAGCTTACAAAGTGCAGCTGACAGCGAGTGATGTGGGTTGGTCGGTAGCACCTGTAGCGTTACCCCCAGCTAAACATTTGAAGCGGCCCGAATTGGAAGCATCCCTCGCAAAATGGAAACCAAACGACTACTGGGGAAGTGCGGATGAGCTTGCATGGCTGAATCGTTGCGAAAGTGGCCATAAGATCGACCTCAGCTGCTTACGCCTGGGTAAAATTCGCATTCTGCACATGCCAGGTGAACTCTTCGTGGAATACCAGTTGGCGGCTAAAGAAATGCGTCCTGATCTCAACGTAGCGATGGCAGCTTACGGCGATTACGGACCTGGCTACATTGGAACAGAAATTGGATATAGCCAAGGCGGATATGAAACCAGCCCTCGCGCCTCAAAAGTTGACAAGAGTTGTGAACAGGTATTGATGGATGGGATGCGAAGTTTGCTGCTCAAAAAGGACGAAAAATGAATTCATCGAAAAAGTTGTCCCCCCAAACGCGAACACAACAAACTTCATTCACTCTCCTGTTCTCTGTTTTCTGCAACATCGTTGTTTTGAATGCCCTGCTCTGTGGGATCACGAGAGCAGAAGAAGATTTCTCCGATGAGCTGCCACGAATACCTGCAAGCAGTCCAGACGCTGCCTTGAAGAGCTTTACTGTTGCGGAGGGCTTTGAAATTCAGGCGGTAGCGTGCGAGCCTCTGATTGCCAGCCCTGTTGCTATCGAATGGGATGCCCAGGGACGATTGTATGTTTGCGAGATGCGCGGCTATAGCGAAGACCGTGATGCTGGCTTGTCACGTATCCGGCGGCTGGAAGACACCGATCAAGACGGAGTTTTTGATACGAGCCTGGTTTACGCCGATGGTCTACTCTTGCCCACTGCAATCTTTCCCTATAATGGGGGTCTTT
>JAAHTH010002488.1_pt1 | contig 10330 bp, 11 predicted proteins | sample 6116091 | NCBI WGS metagenome assembly JAAHTH01 (sample SAMN13939990, study PRJNA603662) | sponge metagenome | isolation source: marine sponge | host: Mycale hentscheli | place: New Zealand | collected 2006
CCCCCCCCCCCCCCCCCCCCCCCCCCCCCCCCCCCCCCCCCCCCCCCCCGACTCCTTTGATAATGGCATTGTCTTGTTGGTTATCGATTTGTTCTGTCATGACACTTACCCCTCACGGTCAAGTTAGGTTAGAAGTTTCCTCTAATCCATTGTTTCATTTTTGTCCAGGCACCACTCGCCGTTTCACCCAAAGCAAACCCATTATAGCCCCCTTCTCGCTGCTGTTGAAAGCCATAAAGCAATAAACCAACAACTGTTGAGAAAGCAGGGTGCATCATTTCTTCAGACAAGCCTGTCATTTCAGGAACAATGCCTTGCCTCACCGGCATTTCAAAACACATCTCGGCCAGTTCCACAACGCCATTTAAATGCGCGCCGCCCCCTGTGAGTACCATGCCGGCCGCAATTAAATCTTCAAATCCACTGCGACGCAGCTCATGCCGAATTAACAAAAAAAGCTCTTCATAACGTGCTGACACCACTTCGGCTAATGCTTTGGTTGATATTTTACGGCCAGGACGTTCGTTCACACTCAACACTTCGACCATTTGCCCGGTACTGGCCAACTCAGGCATTGCACAAGCATGTTCAAGCTTCATGACTTCCGCTGCTTTCGTTGGGGTTCTGAGCGCCATTGCAATATCATTGGTGACTTGATCACCTGCAATTGGAATCACAGCGGTGCCTTGTATTGCCCCATGAGAATAAATCGAAATATCTGTTGTCCCACCACCGATATCAACCAAACAAACGCCTAAAGCTTTCTCATCATCGGTCAGCACCGCATCACTCGAAGCAAGCTGCCCTAGGCTTATATCATTCACCTCAAGACCACAGTGCCGAATACATTTTACTAAATTTTGCGCAGCACTCACAGCGCCCGTCACAATATGTACACGCGCTTCTAAACGCACTCCTGCCATACCAATCGGTTCGCGAATATTGCCTTGCCCATCAATAATAAATTCTTGTGGTAACACATGTAATATTTTTTGGTCTGCTGGAATGGGTACCGCTTTTGCTGCATCTAACACCCGCTCGACATCTATTTGTGAGACTTCTCTATCACGAATAGCGACAATACCATGCGAATTTAAGCTTTTAATATGGCTGCCTGATATACCGGTATAGACCGAACGCACTTCGCAGCCTGCCATCAACTCTGCTTCTTGCACTGCACGCTGAATAGCATGCACCGTGGTTTCAATATCCACAACCACGCCACGCTTTAAACCACGCGAGGCATGATGCCCCCGCCCAATCACCTCAAGTGTACCCGCGGGCGTCACTTCTGCGATTAAAACGGTAATTTTTGAAGTCCCGACATCCAGGGCCGTGATGATGTTTTTCTCTATTTTTTTGACCATTATCTTCCCGATTTCCCCGTTTGTTGCTTCCATTGCACCGCCATCCCGCGCGCGTAACGTAAATCAACACTTGACAACAGTTCTGGTTTATCACCAAAAACAGCCGGATAAGCCCGGCAAAAACGATGTAATCGCTGCAGTAAATCTTTCTTTCCTAGGCGTAAATTCACGCCATTGCTTAAAATAAGTTCCCAGGCGTGATTTTCACGTAGGCGAAGCGATGCAGCACTTAACCCATACTTAGCTAATAGCTTACTCAATTTTTCGTAGGTTTGTAAGACTTCTTTTTGTTCTGTTTCAGGGCCATATAAATAAGGCCCTTGAAACATGCCTTCAACCACGCCTCCCCGCTCAAATAACGTACCATCTTCGGCAACAAATGATTGATTCCAAACAGCAATGGGTTTTTTCTCAACCAGCACCATTTCAAGCACATCAGGCCAAATACGTCACACTTGCACTGTTTCGGCCCAATCAAGCGCCAAAAGTTCTGTGCCTAAGGCATGCGTAGAAATAGAAAAAAAACTCTGATTTAAATACGGGGCCAGAATCGTTTCTAGTTTTTCTCGACTAATATGTTCATAGGTTGCATCCACTTTAACCGTATGAATCGGGAAGCGTTCAGGGCTCGATAAGACAATATAAACCAAACGTAACGTCAACGCTAAGGCGAGCAGCACTAACACAATAAAATATAAATTGAAGTTTAAATTTAATCGACGAGGCGCCGCCTCACCCTGTGACATGTTGTGACGCGCCTGCACAGTCAGTGATGAGCGCCGAACGCTTGCTGTGTCGCCGAAGCGCGCTCTGAATTAATCGGTCCAATAATGCTGGGTAATTCAAACCACTGGCCTCCCATAGCTTCGGGAACATACTCACCGTTGTAAAACCCGGCAACGTATTCATTTCGTTAAAATAAATTTTATTTTTATTATCTTGGACAAAAAAATCAACCCGTGCAAGTCCTGCAGCGCGCAAGCACATAAAAATTTCAGCGGCTGCCATTTGCAGTTTACGTGTGAGGTTTGTATCTAATACAGCAGGAATACATAATTTAAGCTGTTCACACTCAGTATATTTTGCCGCATACGAATAAAAGCCATCGGGGTGGTTGCTTTGAATTTCACCGGGCACACTCACATCGGGCACCCCTTCAGCCCCATCATGCTCAAGCACCGCCAACTCAATTTCACGGCCCTCAATATACTCTTCAATCAGAACAACCCGATCATACAATCTTGCATCTTGCACCGCCAACAACAACTCACTCATGTTTTCTGCGCGATGAATACCAACACTTGAGCCTAAGGCACATGGTTTTACAAACAAAGGAAACCCTAAATCTTTCGCAGCTGCTTCACACCAGGTTTTATCTTGGGCCGCTGAACTGCTATGTGGCAAGCGATGATAGCGAATGGACTCAATGCCTTCGACCACTGCAAGCTGCCTTGCAATATCTTTATCCATGCTGATGGCTGACGATAGGACATTACAACCGACATAAGCAATATCCGCTAAATCAAACACACCTTGTAGGGCACCATCTTCACATAAAGGCCCATGCATCACGGGAAAAACAACGTCTGCATCTAGACTTAATTTTCCATCTGACATGAGCGATGATAATTTTTCTGAGCTGGGTAGTTTGACAGGCAAAGCATCGGGATAATTTTGAGTTAACTCAGCCGCATTGTTTAAATATAAGCAGCCTTGCTTGTCCATACCAACCGGCAGCACATCATATTGATTTGAATCTAGGTTTGCTAAAACAGATGCGGCTGATTGAAGAGACACCTCATGTTCACCTGATTGTCCACCATATAATAAAACCAGCTTTAATCGCGTCATCCATGCTCTCCTAAGATATGCACCTCACGAATTAAGTCAATCCCTGTTTTATCTAAAACAGTTTGATGTGCATGCGCAATTAAAGCTTCTATATCTACTGCACGCGCGCGTCCTTCATGATTAATAATAAAGTTTGCATGTTTTTTAGAAACCATGGCCCCCCCCATCATAAATCCTTTTAAGCCACACGATTCGATTAGCCGTGCGGCATGATCGCCAACTGGATTACGAAAGACAGAACCACAATTATATTCACTGGTGGGTTGGGTCTCTGCACGATGCGCGAGTAAGGTTTTAATTCGCGCCAACGCTTCTGCTTTATCTCCTGATTTTAGGCGGCAGGTTGCAGCAATAAACCACTCATCCTCTGCAAGGCCTTTCACTGAACGATAAGCAATCTCAAAATCTTCGGGTTTTCTGCGACGCATTTCACCGGTGCGTGTCATGGTTTCCACTTCAATCACAGAATCCCATGTTTCAGCCTGGAAGCAGCCTGCATTCATGCGTAAAGCACCACCCATCGTCCCTGGAATACCCGCCCAAAACTCGCCACCCTCTAAATTTTGTCGTGCACTAAACCGTGCCATTTGAGCACATGAAACGCCTGCTTCTACACGAATCAAATCATCCGCGATTAAATCTAAGCCATTTAAACAGCCTTGCGTTAAAATAACGGTTCCGGCTAAACCACCGTCTCGAATCAATGAATTACTACCGAGCCCAAGCCAAATGACCTGCTCATCGGCCGGTGCTTTTTTTAAAAAAGCCGCTAAATCATCGATATTAGCGGGCTTATACAATACACGTGCAGGCCCACCAATCCGCCAAGTGGTGTATGCAGATAACGGTTCTTTTAATAACTGTATTCCAGTTGATTGGGCAACCTGTGTCACTATTTATCTCCTGGAGCCGCAACAAATTGCGCTGCTAATTGACCAATATTTCCAGCCCCTTGCAATAAAATAACATCTCCTTCCTGCACTAATTTATCCAACTTCGCATCAAAATTATCTTCTGTCACCAGTGTTGATGTCCCCCCCACGCGCTCATCAACCGCTTTTGCAAGGGCGGCACTGCTAATGCCATCAATCATTGGCTCGCCAGCTGAATAAATATCAAATAAAAACAACTCATCCACCAAGCTTAAAACATCAACGAATTGAGAAAAAAGCGCTTGCGTACGAGAGTATCGATGGGGTTGAAACACATGCACCAAGCGCCGATTCGGCCATACAGCACGAAAGGCATCGACCGTTGCACGAATTTCTTCCGGATGATGTCCATAATCATCAACCACTAATGCTGTACCCTGTGAAAATTGACGTTCCCCCAATAACTGAAAGCGTCGTCCAACCCCTTGAAATGCAGATAAGCCTTTAATCATTGCATCATCTTGCACACCCAATTCCGTTGCTAATGCGATAGCGGCCATTGCATTGAGGACATTATGTCGCCCTGGCAATTGCAATGCGATGCGAAGTGGTGCATGCGGTTTTGGACGGGTGACCGTAAACGAACTGACTAATGCTTCTTGCGTCCAGTCTGATGCCCGGTACTCTGCATCTTCAGAAAAACCATAGGTCAGTGTCGGACGTTGAATAGAAGGCAAGATGGTTCTGACTTCTGCATCATCCACACAAACGACCGCTAAACCATAAAACGGCAAATGATGTAAAAATTCAATGAACGTTTCTCGTAATTTATCCAGGCTCCCTTCATAGGTATCCATGTGATCTTCATCGATATTCGTGACCACTGCCATCGTGGGCTTTAAAAATAAAAACGAAGCATCACTTTCATCGGCTTCAGCAACAAAATACTCAGAGCTGCCTAATTTTGCGGTACTATCAATACTCGTTAATTTGCCGCCAATCACAAAGCTTGGATCGAGCCCACCTTCAGCGAGCAAACTACTCACAAGGCTCGTGGTCGTGGTTTTTCCGTGCGTACCGGCAATGGCAATGCCTTGGCGAAAACGCATGAGTTCAGCCAGCATCATCGCACGCGGAATCACTGGAATGCGTGCCGCACGAGCGGCTACAACTTCGGGATTATCATCATGAATCGCCGTTGAGCGCACAACAACATCTGCCCCTTCTATACTCGCTGCATCATGACCAATATGCACTGAAATATTTAACGCGCGTAAGTGTGAAACAACACGGTTTTCATTCATATCGGAACCTGTGACTTGATAGCCTTCATTATGCAAGACTTCGGCAATGCCACACATCCCCACACCACCAATGCCCACAAAATGTATGCGCTTAACACGTCCCATCCTTGGTGACAAAAATGATTTGGTTTGATTCACATGATTCCCCTTTTATCTTAAGCCTAAGGCTTGCCAACGATTTTCATGATCAATACGCAATAACAAAGCCAATACCACACAGTTGACAACCAAACTCGCGCCACCATAACTCAATAAAGGCAACGTTAAGCCTTTGGTTGGCAGTAACCCTGCATTAACACCCATATTAATTGCTGCTTGTAAGCCCAGCCAAAAGGTTAAGCCATACGCTGTATACGCCGCAAAAAACCGCGTTTGCTGATACGCACGAAAGCCAATTAAAAACCCTCTTGCAACAAGTATACTATATAAACACAAAACCAGCAGAACACCGACCAACCCCAATTCTTCTGCAAGTACTGCAAATAAAAAATCTGTGTGCGCTTCTGGCAAATATAGTAATTTTTGCACGCTACTGCCGAGCCCTGTTCCGAACCACCCCCCTCGGCCAAACGCAATCAGTGACTGTGTGAGTTGATAACCACTATTAAATTGATCTGCCCAAGGATTTAAAAATGCTGTTAGTCGAGCCATACGATAAGGCGATGTGAAAGCAAGTACCGCCAGTGCCCCGCCTAACAAGCCCATTAAACCCACATAATATCGTAACCTAACGCCTGCTAAAAATAACATGTCCATCACCGAGCCACTCACCACAACCGTTGCACCAAAATCGGGTTCAAGCAGCAGCAGTACCCCAACAAAAACCAGTACAATCAGCGGCTTCATAAAATTAAATATTTCTTGTGGCGCCCGCGTTTTTTGACGTACCAAATAGCCTGCCAAATATAATATCATCGAAAATTTCAATATTTCTGAGACTTGAATCAAAATAGGCCCGAAGGCAAGCCAACGTCGGCTTCCATTCACAACGCGACCAATCCCTGGGATTAACACCAAGATTAACATCAAGAAACACACGAGCAACAGCGGCACACTGAAGCGCTCCCAGTATCGCGTATCTAAGCGCATCACCGCCATGCCAACACAGAGCCCTAATATCAAGTATATTGATTGACGAATCAAAAAATGAAAAGGCTGATTAAAATATTTAGTTGAAATCATCACCGAGCTTGAGGCGACCATCATCAACCCTAAAATTAGCAAACTAATCGCCGAGAATAGTAGCCATTTGTCATATAAAACCAGGGGCTCATCACGCGTCATAAGGCCTCCACAAGGCTTGTAAACACCTCACCTCTTTGATTAAAATCATCGAACCAATCAAAGCTTGCACATGCCGGTGAGAGCAAAACAGCATCACCTGACTTAGCCTGTTGTTTTGCTAAATTAACCGCTGCATCCATAGACTCAGCAGACAACACGCGCGTTAAATCACCTAAAGCTTGATGAAGTAATGGGGCATCTTCGCCGATTAAAATTAACACCCGAACATGCGCTTTGACTGCATCACGCAATAACTTAAAATCAGCCCCTTTTCCCTGGCCGCCTGCAATTAAAATGAGCTCTCCCGTTATTAAAGGCCCAAGACCCAAAATCGCTGACACAGTTGAACCAACATTGGTGCCTTTTGAATCGTTAATCCATTGCGTACCATCTAATACTTTGATGGCTTGGCAGCGATGCGGCAAGCCTGTAAAGTTTTTTAAAACATCAATACATGCTTCTAAACTAAACTGCATGATATCAGCAAGCGCTAAGGCGGCCAGTGCATTCATGGCATTATGCATGCCTTGTATTTTTAATGCTGAGATAGGCAGTATCCGTTGCTTTCCATGTGCGAGCCAGTAAGTTTGATGTTCATCTAACACCAATCCCCAGGCATCATCTGTTTCAGGCACACCGGCACCATAGCTCACCTGAGTGATATTATTTTGCTTTAAATCTGGATAGGTGCATGCATCATCTCGGTTGAATACACATGCGTGCGCACCGTGATACACCCGTTGTTTTGCGGCGCAATAAGACGCCATATCATGATGCCTATCAAGATGATCATCTGAAAGATTCAGAAAAGCCGCGGCTGCAGGCTTTAAAGCATGCGTCATTTCCAGTTGAAAACTTGAGAGTTCAAGCACCCAGAGATCAATCACTTTCTGTTCAGATAAGCAATCTAAAACCGGCGTTCCGATATTGCCTGCAACACCCGTCGCATAACCAGATGCTTCTGCCATTTCACCTAACAGTGCTGTCACCGTTGATTTGCCGTTAGTGCCTGTAATAGCAATGACAGGAGCTAAGACTTCTTTTGCAAAGCAATCTATATCACTTTCAATTGGAATATTTCTTGAGCGCGCTTTTGTAAGGCAAGCCGTGTCTAATGCAACGCCTGGGCTACAAATAATACGCGAGACTTGATTTAAATTAATGCTCGCATCACTGGCTAGATAGACAGCAATATCTGGGAACTCAGCTTGAAAAGCATCAAGATTGGGAGGCGCTTCTCGGGTATCAAACACCACAAAAGCTTCATCTTGACGCTTTAAATAACGCGCAATCGAAAGCCCCGTTTTACCCAAGCCCACAACCAGAACAAATCGCTCCATGCTGCCTCCAACGCTTTGATTTAACGTAGTTTAAGTGTTGCAAGGCCGCACAAAACAAACACCACCGTAATCAACCAAAATCGTACGATGACTTTCGGCTCAGCCCAACCTTTTAACTCAAAATGATGATGCAGTGGCGCCATTCGAAACACACGCTTTCCACCTGATAATTTAAAATATACAACTTGTATGACAACAGAAAGTGTTTCCAACACAAATAATCCGCCCATAATAAACAGCACGAGCTCTTGACGAATAATCACCGCAACAATGCCGAGTGCCGCCCCAAGCGACAGTGAACCCACATCACCCATAAATATTTGTGCGGGATACGTGTTATACCAAAGAAAACCAAGTCCTGCCCCCACAATAGAAGCACAAAAAATAGCAAGCTCACCTGTATTGGGCACAAAAGGCACGGATAAATATTCAGCATGAATAGCATTCCCTGACACATAAGCAAATACACCGAGTGCACCGGCAACCATCACTGTTGGCATGGTTGCTAAACCATCCAATCCATCCGTTAAATTCACTGCATTGCTGCTGCCCACGATGACAAAATAAGCCAAAATCGGAAAAGCTATGCCTAATGGCACCAAGCAATCTTTTAAGAATGGAATCGTTAATTGCGTATGAATAGGATAAACAGCCTGCGTATATAAATAAATTGCGGCACTGAGCGCAATAATAGACTGCCAAAATAATTTTCTTCTCGCTGACAAACCTTTGGTATTTTTTAACACTAATTTGCGGTAATCATCTACCCAGCCGATTAAGCCAAATCCGAGTGTCACAAATAAAGCAAGCCACAAATTAGGCTGCGTTAAATGCCCCCATAACAAGCAACTCACCGTAATAGAAAATAAAATTAAGACCCCACCCATCGTCGGCGTGCCAGTTTTAGATAAGTGAGTCTCTGGGCCGTCATCTCGAACTGTTTGCCCGATTTGCATGCCTTTAAGCCATTTAATCATAAGAGGCCCGCACACTAATGCAACGATAAAAGCTGTGAGTGCTGCAAGAATAGAGCGAAAAGTCAGGTACTGAAACACACGCAATGCGTGGTATTCACCCTGAAAAAACTGTGTTATCCAATAAAGCATGTACTTAATCCTAAAGTAATCAAAATAAATGCATCAAAGCATAACATAATTAAACCAATAAACCTGCTACAACCTGCTCCATTGCACTGCTACGCGAACCCTTGACCAAAACCGTTGTTTTTGCATTAAGTACAGGCTTTAGTCTCGCAATTAAATCCTCTTGGCACGCAAAGTGCTGGGCTGACTGACCAAATGCTTTGCTGGTCGCCTCACTGGCAATACCACATGTAAATAATTTATCAATGCCCTCTTTTTTTGCTGCTGAGCCAATTGCTTCATGATGTGCATGGGTATAATCACCCAACTCCCCCATATCACCTAATACTAAAATACGCGTGCCACTATGAGATGCTAATAATTTAACCCCTGCCAACACAGAATTTAAATTTGCATTATATGTATCATCTAAAACCAAAGCACCTTCTTCTGTTTTTTTTGGCATTAAACGCCCTGAAACGCCTGAAAAATTGGCGAGCCCCATTGCAATCTCATCTAAATTGAACCCTAAGGCCACAGCACAGCTTGCGGCTGCCAATGCATTTTGCACCTGATGCAGGCCAGGTACGTTTAATTTGACGTCACAAATATTTTGCCCTGAAACAAGCTTAAAACGCGTGCCACTGGATGCTTCTGCCTGGATATCTATGGCGTAAATATTCACGGATTGCTTAACACTCGAAAAACGTATAACTTCTTGGTTCGAGATTGAATCATCCCAAAAATGTGCGTATTTATCATCTGCATTGACAATAGCTGTGCCACCTTGCGATAACCCCTCATAAATTTCGCCTTTGGCTTTGGCTGTTCCATCTAGCGAACCAAACCCTTCAATGTGTGCTGGCCCAATATTATTGACCAATGCCACATCAGGTTTAACCATGGCGACGGTATAGGCAATCTCACCCAAGTGGTTTGCGCCAAGCTCAAATACGGCATATTGATGTGATGATTTCACTTGTAAAATACTGAGCGGCACGCCCAAGTGATTATTCAAATTACCTGGCGTCACAAAGGCCTGCTCACCTAAAATCGCCGCGAGCATTTCTTTCACCGTTGTCTTACCGTTACTCCCTGTGAGTGCAAGCACGCGGCAATTTAATTGCTGACGATAGGCTGTTGCCATCAAAGCCAATGCTTTTTCTAAATCAGGATAAAGCAATACAGGAATAGCTAAATCAACTTGCGGCTCAATACATAAAATAGCTG